>Ga0209698_10007638_pt1 | contig 11312 bp, 12 predicted proteins | sample LitLauG_LLR_2012_FD_187203 | JGI IMG/M metagenome (GOLD analysis project Ga0209698, IMG submission 187203) | Freshwater sediment microbial communities from Pennsylvania, USA - Little Laurel Run_MetaG_LLR_2012 (SPAdes) (version 2) | ecosystem: Environmental > Aquatic > Freshwater > Creek >... | reverse complement strand
GTGCGACTCCCCGCGGGTGGAGACGTAGACCCGGCACTTCCACGCGAGCAGTACAGCGATAGCCAGGGCGGCGGAGGATCCGAAGCCGAATAGTCCTACGGTGTCGCCGGGTTCCACGCCGGCGACGCGAAGACTGCGGAAGCCGATGATGCCAGCGCACAGCAGCGGCGCTGCGTGCAGATCATCCAGACTGGCGGGCAGGGGAAAAACGAAATCCGCGCGCGCCAGCGCATATTCCGCGTAACCGCCGTCGACTGTGTAGCCGGTGAAGGTGGGTGCATCACAGAGGTTTTCGAGATTGCGCCGGCAATAGGGGCAACTGCCGTCAACGCCGCCCACCCAGGAGACACCCACGCGAGTTCCGGCAGGAAGCTCGGGCGTGCCACCCTCCAGAATGTCGCCGACGATCTGATGTCCCGGAATCAACGGAGAGCGCAAAGGCGGCAACTCACCTTCCACGATGTGGAGATCTGTCCGGCAGACTCCACAGGCGCGAACTCGCAGCAACACCTGCCCGGGTCGGGCTGCAGGCCGGGGAACTTCGGCAATTTTCAGGGGATGGATGCGGATGTCAGCCGTTGCTTGGAGGATGGCTGCCTTCACGACTCTAATAGTAACGGAGGAACTGAACTGGGGAAGGGCGCGAATCCGAACAACGATCCGCGCCTCTTCAAGAATATTACTACTTCAAGCTTTTGACGTAGGCGGCGACGTTGTCGGCATCGGCTCCGGTTACGGAAGCGATGGGCTTCATCTTGCCTTTACCCTCCGCAATCACCTTTTTGATATCGGCCGCGCTGAGGGACTGCACTGCAGGCGACTTCAGGTCTTTCATTTCAACCTTCATCATCTTCGCCACTCCAGCGTTTGCGGTCCCATCGGCTCCATGACAGGATTTGCAGGATTTATCGTAAGCGGCTTGGCCGGCTTTCGCATCGGCGGCGAAAGCGGCACTCATGGACAGGGCTGTCAAAGCCAGTATCGTGAAAAAAGCTCGCATGGTATCAACTTCTCCCTTTTTGTTTTTTTGCGCTATCAATCACTACACTCGAGTTCGCGTTTGCCCGCTTAGGATGGGGAGAAACGCGACCTGCGAAGATCTAAAAATTGTAGTCTGGCGGCTTGATTCCTTTAACGCGGAGATAGACTTCCGCCTGGCCGCGATGGTGAGCCATGTGGGTTTGCACGCCGAGAAGCAGTTCGCGCACGGTGAAGGACGTCTTACCGCGCATACGGCTTTCATTCAGTTGGTCATCGGTAAGGCTCGAAGCGATTCCCGCGCAATAGTCGAACGACTCGCCCAAAGCCTTAATGGCGGCATCTTTGTCCGTCTTCTCGGGTTTCGTGAACGGGGACTTTGCTTTTGCCGCCGAGGCGCAGTATCCATAGTTAGCTTGGGCGATGTGAAACATTTGCTGGCCAAAAGACATCTCTTCCGGAACTGGCTTGAAATCGTAGCTTTCGGCGGGCATGGCTTGCGCCACCGCGATAGCAAGGTCTTTGGCCACCAGCCAGTGTTTGGCGAAATCCGCGGCAAAGCGCGATGCGCCGGCCTGATCCGCCGCCGGCGCTGCCAAGGGCAAGAACAGAAACAAACAACAAAGTTTAGACATTATCGAGACTCCCAGCACCATCGTACTATGGAAACTTTGCTACGTTAGTGAAGGAAACTCAATAACACAATATGAATGTTTGCGTGATTGGAACCGGCTACGTTGGACTGACAACCGGAGCATGTCTTGCATTCTTAGGCCACAAAGTTACCTGTATCGATTCAGACGAGCGCAAGGTGGAACTGCTGCGCAAGGGCGGCACGCCCATCTACGAACCGCTTCTGACCGACTTGCTGGCCGACGCCAAACCGAACCTGCGATTCGATACGGACTACGCTGTGGGCGTTCCGAACGCTGACGTAATTTTTATTGCTGTCGGAACGCCGCCGACGCCGAACGGGAGTCCTGACCTCAAGTATTTGTGCGCCGCGGCCACCGGCATTGGGAAGCATTTTCAAGGTGAGTTCACTGTGGTCGTGAACAAATCCACGGTACCGATCGGTAGCGGGAACTGGGTCGGTTCCCTGGTGCGAGATGCCTGGGAGGAAGCGAAAGGGGAAAAGGCGGATGGCCGGTTTGCCGTGGCTTCCAATCCGGAGTTTCTGCGCGAGGGCACAGCCATCGGCGACACTCTTTATCCGGATCGGGTGGTGATTGGTTCCGACAACAAACGGGCTTTGGAGATTCTGTACAGCTTGTACCGGCCGATTCTCGATCAGACCTTTACAGCGCCGTCGTTCCTGCCGCGTCCGGAGGATGTGGGCGCGGCGCCGCTGATCTCGACCGATCTGGCTTCGGCCGAACTGATTAAGTACGCAGCCAATGCGTTTTTGGCGACCAAAATCAGCTACATCAACGAAATCAGCCATCTGGCGGAACGCGTGGGCGCCGACATCCTGCAAGTGGCCAAAGGGATCGGGCTGGACGCCCGGATCGGTACGCGTTTTCTGCAAGCGGGCCTGGGTTGGGGCGGGTCCTGCTTTGGTAAGGACACGGCGGCGCTGGTGGCGACCGCGCGCGAGTACGGTCTGAAGATGCCGATCGTGGAAGCGGCGCGCGAAATTAACAAGTTTCAGCGCGAACTGGTCATCGACAAACTGCTGGCCGAGCTGAAAATTCTGAAAGGACGCACGATCGGCCTGCTGGGCATTGCCTTCAAACCGAACACCGACGATTTGCGGGAAGCGCCGGCCCTGGATATCGCAAAAATGTTGATGGAGCGCGGCTGCAAAGTGAAAGCGCACGATCCGGTGGCGATGGAACGTTTTCAGAGGGAGCATGGAGATATGGGCGTGACGTGCTGCGAAACGGCCGAAGCCGTAATCGGAGACACGGACGCCGTGGTGCTGGTCACAGAATGGCACCAGTACAGCGAGCTGCCCTGGGAACGCCTTGCGCCGACGATGCGCTTGCCGATCATTCTGGATGGGCGCAACGTGCTGGACCGCGCGCGCTTGACGCGCTACGGGTTCCGCTACATCGGCATCGCGGGTTGATTGATATAATGGGCGGGTAAAGCCACCCTAGCTCAGTTGGTAGAGCGGCTGATTCGTAATCAGCAGGTCGCCGGTTCGATCCCGGCGGGTGGCTCCAGATTATTTATTCCCTAACAGGTAGCAACCCCATCAAGAAGGCGGCAGGAGGATTCTTATCAGCCTTGGTGTTCCCAGTGTCTTTTCAACTGCTTACGGGTTCAAAGCCTTCGGCCGCATGAAGTTGGATTCAATTGGATTCAGAATCTCGCCGCGCGCGAAAAGCGGCCCTAAGCTTTCCCCTAAGCCTACAATACTCTTCACTTAACAATTCTAATGGCTGCGGAGATGTCGATGAGTGGCGAGCGCTTGTAGCCACGGCGCAACGGGAAGTTACTCATCTTCCGCTTGACCTCTCGGGGATTACGCCTGTTGCGCCTGGAGGCGACAGACTCGTCGAGGATTTCCGCCAGCACCGCGTTATGGAACTCTTTTCGGCCCCGAGGGGGGAATAGCGCCGAAGGCGGCCATCTTGCGGCGGACAACGCGCACGGCATGGAGGAAGGACAGCTGGTCGGGATCCTCGCCGGCGCTCAGCGCGGCTACCGTCACAGACGGCACGTGAAACGCCCGTGCGATGTCGGCTTGCGATGCCGTTCCGTTGTCTACCAACTGGCTGGTAAACAACCGGAAGCTTGCCAAATCTTTCTCCGCGTGTTGGAACACAGGCAAGTGTCCGTTCACGTAGATCACCTTCCCGTCGCGGCAATCGGCCGCGATCTCCGGCGTGATCAGAGTTGTGCCCACGGGGAAGATCGGCAACTGGCGCTGTGGCATGCTTCTCAGTCTTGCGCACTGACGTCCCTAGCCGCAACTAAAAACACGGGTCAACCATTTTCCCCGAGTACACGCAATTACCGTCAGAGATCACACCTGTGCAAATTAGGTTTGTGAGATCGGCGGTGGTTCTCAGCACGGGTGGGTGATTCTCGGAAGAAGACAGGCAGAGGCTCTGCTACCGTTGAGATCGGGTTCGGCAAGAACCGATCGAAACGGGGCGACAGGAGGCCTCTGCCATGACACGAGTATGCAGTATATTCAGCCAGATTTTGCAATGGTTCCCGCGGCTGGAGTTTGAGGCCACGGCACGAGAGCACAAAGCTGAACGGCACGCGCGCGGTTTCACGTGCTGGCAGCAGTTTGTGGCGAGGCTGTTTTGCCAGTTCGGGCATGCGCAAAGCTTGCGGGAAATCTGCGGTGGTCTGGCGGCGACGGAAGGCAAGTTGCGACATCTGGGAATCCTGGATTGCCCGAAGGCAACCACGCTGTCCTATGCCAATGCGCATCGGCCCTGGCAGTTGTATCAAAGCGTGTTCTACACAACGCTTGAGCGCTGCCGGTCCGAGGCGCTGAGGCGAGGGCAGCGGAGGTTCCGGTTCAAACACAAGCTGCTGTCGCTGGACGCCAGCATGGTGGAGTTGTGCGCCGAGTCGTTCGACTGGGCCCAATACAAGCGGACCAAAGGAGCGCTGAAGCTGCACCTGGTTTTGGACCATGACGGCTATCTGCCCTGCTACGCGGTGATGACGGAGGGCAAGACGGCCGAGATCACGGAAGCACGCAAGATGCATTTTGAAAGCGGCACGCTGCTGGTGTTTGACCGGGGATACAGCGACTACCACTGGTGGCTGGATCTTACGCGCACGGGCGTAAACTTTGTCACGCGCCTGAAGGACAGCGCGTTGTATGGAGTGGTGGAAAGCCGTCCGATGCCGGAGAACTCCAACGTGCTGCGCGATGAAGGAATCGTTCTGGTAAGTCAGAGGCCTTCGGACGAGTCCACTCCCAAGAAAAATCAGACGCAATTTTCAACCAGTTGAATCTGCTGGACTTATAGCCGGACGCTAGTGATACCGGTACAAGCAGCTTGGGGGCAAGGCGACTCGACCGTCCATTTATTGCGATGAGAAAGAGGTCGCCCGAGTGCAAGATGGCCGCTGTTTGGTACTGGCGTTGACACGAGGCAAACATCAGTTTCGCTCTACCAACGCGCAATCCCGAATCGACACCGATCTGAAGGTCGGCCAGAGCTATTACATTCGCGTCGATATCGCGGCCGGATTCCCAAAAGGCTACGGCCGGCTCACACTGATGCTGCCCGAGCAGGGGGAGTCTGAAATCAGGCAGGTCAAGCCCGTTGACAGAGATATGGTAAGGATCGGACACTATTGCCTGCCGACTTCGTGACACAGTAGGTGACAGATTGGGGTGGCTGCAACTACGAATTCCGCTTACACACTTGGCGTCGGAGGTCGCAACCAGTGCCTGCCGGGCCCGGCCGCGCCGTCAAGACGATCCCATTACTGGATATCTGCTAGAGCGCCGCACCGCTCCCGGATTTGACGGAGGTTGGCGCCGTTGCATCTCGCCCGCGACGAAAGCGGCTACCTCCTGCCCGACGCCACGCTGTTTGAGATCGTCAACGATTGTGAGCGGCGCAAGATCATTGAGATGCTGGAGACGCCGCGTAGTAGCGCTGACCATGCGGAGCAGAGAGTGCTAGCATCGGGTCGTATGGAGTTGGCCATTCATATTCGCATTGAGGAATTGCCGGAAGGGTTGTTCCTCGCTACGTCGGACGAACTGCAGGGCCTGGTTGCACAGGGTCGCACCGTTGCGGAGGCACTCGAGATGGCGCGCGATGTGGCCAAGAAACTGATTGAGGCACGGCGCGAGCGTGGGGTGCCAAACCTGCCGACAACCTCAGAACGTCGAGATTACACGATCGTAGTTGCTGCGTAGATGGCCGTCTCGCGGAACCGTTCACTCCCGGAAAACGATCTACTACACTGTGTATATACGGTGTGCGCTACGAATGGGATGAAAAGAAGAATCGAAGCAATCAGCGAAAACATGAAGGAATCTCATTCGAGCTTGCGGCACTAGTGTTCGAGGAGTCGAACTGTCTCGTCACCCCGGACGTTTCCGACGAATCTGGAGAACAACGGTGGCATGCAATTGGCGCGATTCAAATCGAGTCAAGCGTTGCCGCCGTGTTGCTGGTTGTGCACGTCCATAGAGAGGATCGCAATGGCGAAGAGATCATCCGCATCATCTCGGCCCGACGGGCTGAAAAGCATGAAATCCGCAGATATCAGGAAGAGGCAATGGACTGAAAAAGAACGGCAGGCCATGCGCCGCGCTTCCCAGCGTCAAAGAGACGGAGACGATACGGGCATCAACCTCGAGGGCATCCCGCGCCTGACTGAGGCCCAGTTGGCGAGCATGGTCCGGCTCCGGGACGTCAAGCGAAAAGTGCCCGTGAGCGTGCGCCTGGATCCACGGGTCGTGGAATGGCTGAAATCCAAAGGCGAAGGTCACTTGACTCGGATCAACGACATCCTCACAAACTTGATGGAAGCAGAACATCGCAGCGGATAAGACGGGGATCGTCGGCGTCACCGAGTTGATTCGGGGGCTTCCACGCGCAAAACCGAGTGCGGGTTAATCGTCGATCCGCAGAACGAATGAAGCGGAATGGAAGCCTTGCGCGAAGAACACCGGCTCAACATGCGGCACTTGCGTTCCTTTGATAACAATCACCACGCTGAGGGCGGTCGGCAGCTGGTAGATCCGACTCTGACATCGATGTCGTTCCACGGGTTCATTAAAGAATGGATTTGAATTCGCACCGGATCGGAAGGTTCGGGCCGAGCCGGCATCGGCTCGATCTTTCCTTGTATGACAAAAGCCGGTAAGGCGGTGGTAACTGATACTCCACCGAGGACATCGCTCGCCGGCCGTCTGGACCACAAAAGTTTCTGTCCGATTGACATTCACGTTTCCGACGAGTGTGGGAGTCCAGTCCGGCATCGCATCCTCCCGAGGTGTCTTGCTAAAAAAAGTCCCGTCAACACATATCGATAGGATCCACGTGGGATTCTCACGCCGGTCAGCCCGCTGCATTGCGATGCCAACTCGGACTCCCGCGCCTTGAAGCTGCCCACCTTCCAGCCGGAGAGCGATTTACCCGATTCGTCGATCACGAGGAACGACACCGTCCAAGGCCGCTCGTCCAATTGACACCAAGCCGTTGCCATGAGAGTGGCGCAGATCAGGGCTACCTTGCGCATCATTCCGCCACTATACCGCGATATTTTGTTATCCTGACGGTGGCCAGACTAACGTAAAACTCATGCCCATCTTCATCGTCCAACTCGGCACGCCGCGCAAGGCCGGCGAGGGTCTACGTCTCGGCACAGTGCGGCGGCCTCCGCGCGGCGTTCCGAAAGCGGACTTTGCCCGGCTCGACTACTATGACGTCTGGTTTCCGAACCTTTCGCCTAGTGCCGAACTCGTGAAAACCGCGTTGGGAGCGACGGACGAGCGAGCGTGGGCGGCATTCCGCAAGAACTTCCGGCGCGAGATGAGTGAGCCTGACCGGAGCCGGGAATTGGACGTGCTGGCGGCGCTGTCGCATCAGACGAATCTGTCGCTGGGTTGTTATTGCGAGGACGGGCGGCGGTGCCACCGATCGGTGTTGCGGGAACTTCTGACGGAGCGCGGCGCGGATGTCGTGTGATTACGTCCGCAGCTCAAACCGTCCGTCGGGATACAAGTAGTAGCGCCGGCCGCGCCAGACGATGGTGTTGCCAAAGAAACCGGCGACCCAAAATACGAAGCTCAGCAAATCCTGGAGCGGAAGCAGAAGCCAGTGCGGTTGCACGCCCAGCACCCACACCGAGGTTGCCCAGGCGGCGGCGATGCGGAACAGACACGCCACAAGCAAGCTCGGCCACCAGCGCGAATCCACCGCGATCAGCGCCAGCGAGAGGGTCAGCGGATGCGTGAAGAGCATCCCCAGATAGCCTGCCGGGCGCGATCGGCGCGTGCTGCGAGCCCAACGCAAACGATGCCGGGCGTTGGCCGCCAGGCTCTCGCTGCCGATGCGGTGTTCCACGATATTACGCGACAGGATGACACCAAATCCGGCATGAGCTGCAGCGCGGCCCATCACGTAGTCCTCGGCCAGGTAGTCCTTGAGCCTGGAAAAACCACCGATTGCACAGAGTGCCGATTTGCGCGCGGCGATGGTCGGGCCCACAGCGAACTTCACGCCGTCAATCCAGCGGGCGACGAGCAGCCCGCCCAGAAACTCCGTGTTCATGCCTTCGGCTTCGAGAATCGACCATAAACTCTGGCCGGCGATGGCGCGATACGGACAGGTGGCGAGAGCAACGCGCGCGTCGCTAAACTCGGCGGCAATGGATTCGAGAAAACCGGGCTTGACTCGAACATCGCTGTCGCTCATCACCAACAGGTCATAGCGGGCCTCCGCCAACATCCGATCCAGGCTGTAGACTTTCGCATTCGGATAGGGCGGATCGCCGGTGAGGAACAAACGCGAAGAGACGTGGGGATAGCGCTCCTGCAGCCGCTCGACGACTGGGATCGCAGCATCCCCTGCGTTGCGGACGGCAAACAGAAGCTCGAACTCCGCATGGTCCTGCTCAAAAAAGCTGCGCAGATTGGCTTCGAGCCCCTCGTCAACGCCCGCCAGCGGCTTCAAGACGCTGATCGGAGTGAGCCGGGAAGCTGGAGGAGTTCTTTGATGCAGATAGCTGCGCGCGGCCAGCAAAACAAAGACGCAGTACACCACGGACCCAGCCAACAACCCGGCCAGCGCCCACGTCACCCAATTCATTATTCGCTACAAGCCTTCGTCTCGATCAAATGTTTGATGCTGGCGATGAACTCGTCGATGGTTCTTACGCCCTGGTCGCCGTGTTTACGATTGCGGACGGAAACACTGTCCTGCTGTGCCTCCCGGTCACCCACCACCAGCATGTAGGGCGTCTTCTGCAACTGCGCATCGCGGATTTTGAGTTGCACTTTCTCCTTGCGATCGTCGAGTATCGCGCGCAGGCCGGCTGCTTTCAATCTCGCCAGCACTTGCTGAGCGTATTCCGACTGCCGGTCGGTAATGGGCAGAACAGTCACTTGGACCGGCGACAGCCAGACCGGGAAAGCGCCAGCGTAGTGTTCAATCAGGACGCCGATAAACCGTTCCACGGATCCAAACAGCGCGCGATGCACCATCAGCGGCTGATGCTTCTTGCCGTCTTCGGCGATGTACTCGAGCTCAAACCGGCGCGGCAGGGTGAAGTCGAATTGCACGGTGGATAACTGCCAAGGCCGGCCAATGGCATCCACCAGTTTCATGTCGATCTTCGGTCCGTAGAAGGCTGCCTCGTCGGCCATCACTTTTACTTTGATGTTGAGCTTCTCGGTGGCCCGCTGCAGCGCTTTCTCGGCCAGTTCCCACTGATCCGCCGTGCCGTCGTACTTACCGCTGACGCCTTTGTCCCAGGTGGAAAGTTCGGCTTCATATTCCTGAAATCCGAAAGTGGTCAGCACATCAATCGCAAACTGCAGACAGTTGACAATTTCGCTTTCGATCTGTTCGGGCGTGCAGAAGATATGAGCGTCGTCCTGGGTAAAGCCACGCACGCGCAGTAACCCATGCAGCACGCCGGCGCGCTCATAGCGATACACCGTTCCCAGTTCGCCCAACCGCACGGGAAGATCGCGGTAGCTGTGCGGCTTGTTGGCATAGATCAGAATATGGCCCGGACAGTTCATGGGCTTGAGCTGGTATTCGGCGTCGTCCAACTCCATCGGCTTGAACATGTTTTGGACGAAAAAGTTGGCATGGCCCGAAGTCTTCCATAGATCCAGGCGCATCACGTGCGGCGTGTAGACCAGCGCATAGCCGCGCTCCAGATACTGGTCGCGCATCCAGTCTTCCACGGTCTTGCGCAACAGGCCGCCGCGTTCGTGCCAGAAGATGAGGCCGGGGCCGGCCAGTTCCTGGATGCTGAAAAGATCCAGTTCCTGTCCCAGCTTGCGGTGATCGCGCTTCTTAGCCTCCTCGATGTGGTCCAGGTATTGCTGGAGCTCTTTCTTGCTGAAGAACGCTGTACCGTAGATGCGCTGCAGGCGCGGGTTGTGTTCATTCCCTTTCCAATAAGCGCCGGCGACTGAAAGCAGTTTGAAGGCTTTGATCCGGGATGTAGACGGCACGTGCGGGCCGCGGCAGAAATCAATGAACTTGGGGCCGAGCGTGTACTCGGAGAAAACCTCCTCGGCTTTCTCCTGAATCAGCTCGTGCTTCATCCAGTCGTCCTTGTACTTTTCCAGGCCATCGGTCTTACGGGTAAGCATGCGTTCGTAGGGAAGATTCTTCTCCTGCAGTTCCCACATGCGCGCTTCGATCGCTTCCAGGTCCTCCGGCGTGAAAGGCTTCTCGCGCTCAAAGTCGTAGTAGAAGCCCGTGTCCGTGGGCGGCCCGATGCCCAACTTGGTCTCCGGAAAGAGCTCGAGCACAGCCGCGGCTAATAAATGCGCCGTGGAATGCCGATAGACTTCCAGCGCCTCGGGATTCTTTGACGTGAGAATCTGCAACTCGGCATCACCCTGTAATGGACGGGTGAGATCATAGAGCTGTCCGTTGACGCGGGCAACTACGGCGTCTTCGGCCAAACGGGAACCGATCTTCTGCGCCACGTCGATGGGGCGGCTTCCCGGGGGTAGGCTTTGGTTGCTGCCATCAGGCAGCGTGACGGTAATATCGCTCATGAAATCTCAGGTTAGCAAGTCCCGCGCTGGGGTTGGCGGCCGGATCGATATGCGGTCCGGTAAGAGAGGGCCATCACCGGCAAAACTTACCCTTGCGACTGGCTATATTCCGTCCAATCGACAGGAGATACGTTTGGAGTTTCGATTGCAAACTGGATCTTTTTAGTAGTGATGTCCCACCATGAAACAGGCAAACCCTCAAGCTGCCGGTCTCTGCCAAGCGACACAACCGGATGGCAAATTCCAGCGCTGTATACGATTTCACGATCATCCCGGACCACACCAGACGTTCGTCGCCGAGTGGAGCGATGGTGACGCCTGCTCGCACCGCCGCCAGAGCGGCGCAGTTTGCTCGATCCCGGCCGCAGCCGCTCGGCGGAATCCGCTGAGACGGCCGTCGCGCATGCGAGCCTGGTAAGCGGCGCTAGCTGCTGGCCGAAAAGCCTCCACAGGCTAAAGCCCGGCTCAAACCTGGGACACCCGGCTGTGGATCGATCAGGGTGACACAGAGTTCAGTCCGTGCTCATTGATAGCCTTTTTCAGCAACCTGCTAGGATAGTAGGGCAATGCCTGCTACGACTGAAGCGGGTGTGTTTGACGAGTCCGAACTGGTTGCCAAAGCCCGCGAGGGGGACCTAGAAGCCTTCAA
>Ga0209698_10007637_pt1 | contig 11313 bp, 9 predicted proteins | sample LitLauG_LLR_2012_FD_187203 | JGI IMG/M metagenome (GOLD analysis project Ga0209698, IMG submission 187203) | Freshwater sediment microbial communities from Pennsylvania, USA - Little Laurel Run_MetaG_LLR_2012 (SPAdes) (version 2) | ecosystem: Environmental > Aquatic > Freshwater > Creek >... | reverse complement strand
TCGACTACATTGAGTCGAAAAAGAAATAGCCACTGCCTTTCCAATGGCGCGAAGAAGAGTAGTCGTTACAGGCGTAGGGCTGATTTCCTCCGTTGGCACCGGGACTGAGGAAGTTTGGTCGGCGCTACAACGCGGCGAGAGCGGTATCGCTCCCATTACGCAGTTTGATACCTCCAGCTTCACCACTCGCATTGCCGGTGAAGTGAAGAATTTCGATCCGCTGACGTACGTCGACAAAAAAGAACTGAAGAAGATGGGGCGCTTTATTCAGTTCGCCATCGCGGCAAGTGAGTTTGCCGTCAAGTCGGCCCAGTTGGAAGTCACCGAAGCCGATTCGGAAAACGTAGGCGTTTACATCGGTAGCGGTATCGGCGCGTTTGAAGTCATCGAGCGGGAACACAAAATCCTGCTCGAGCGCGGACCTAGCCGCATGTCGCCGTTTTTTATTCCGTCCTGCATTGTGAATTTGGCTAGCGGTTATGTATCCATTCGCTATAACGCCAAAGGGCCGAATTCCGCGACCGCCACGGCCTGTACTACCAGCGCGCATTCCATCGGCGATTCGTTCCGCTTGATCCAGCACGGTTATGCCGATGTGATGATTTGTGGCGGCAGCGAAGCGTGCATTACGCCCATGGGCGTCGGTGGGTTTGCCGCCATGCGCGCATTGTCCACCCGCAACGAGGAACCTCAGCGCGCCTCGCGTCCATGGGATAAAGAGCGCGATGGGTTCGTCATCGGCGAAGGCTCGGGCGTTTTGATTTTGGAAGAACTCGATCGCGCCCGCAATCGTGGCGTGCCGATTTTGGCCGAGATTGTTGGTTACGGCATGAGCGCCGATGCCCATCACATTACCGCTCCTCCGGAAGACGGCAACGGCGGCTTCCGCGTTATGCGCAACGCCATGAAAGACGCCGGCATTGAACCGTCGCGCATCCAATACATCAACGCACACGGAACCTCCACGGGTCTAGGCGATAAGGCTGAAACCTTGGCTGTGAAAACCGCGTTCGCCGATCACGCCAAGAAGCTGGCAGTGAGTTCAACAAAATCCATGACGGGTCACTTGCTCGGCGGCGCCGGCGGCTTGGAAGCGGGCGTCACGGTCTTAGCCATTCGCGACAGCATCCTTCCGCCCACCATCAACTACGAATTTCCCGATCCGGATTGCGATCTCGATTACGTGCCCAACAAAGCTCGGCCGATGGACATCGAATATGCGCTTTCGAATAGCTTCGGCTTTGGCGGCACAAATGGCTGTCTAATCTTCAAGCGATTTGAGAAGTGATTCGGCGCTGCCAGGGGCTTGATTTCGACACGATCTTGACCATCATCAATGATGGCGCACAAGTATACAAGGGCGTGATCCCGCCAGACCGCTGGACTGACCCATACATGTCGCGCGACTATTTGCAGCATGAAATCGACGCGGGCGTCAAGTTTTGGGGCTACGAAGAGAACGGCGAACTCGTTGGCGTGATGGCGGCGCAAGATGTGCAAGATGTAACACTCATCCGGCACGCGTATGTGTGCAGCGGCAATCAAAAAAGCGGAGTCGGCGGAAACTTACTGCGCCACTTGCTCGGCTCAGCCACCAGGCCAGTGCTCATCGGAACGTGGGCAGCGGCAACCTGGGCCATTCGCTTTTACGAAAAACACGGCTTCTACGTTGTCAGCACTGAGGAAAAAACCAGGCTGCTTAAACGTTATTGGACAATTCCGGATCGGCAGCTTGAAACCTCGGTGGTGCTGGCCAATCAGCGCGCCGATACTTTGACCACCCAATGAGTACTGGCCTCGACCGTTTCAAAGCGCACAGGCAAAAACAACTGGATGCTTTCCATATTTGTCTGTGCGTGGCTGCTGAGACTCTGCGCGGTAAAGCTTCCCTCACCGGCCAGCGCGAACGGCAGCAACAGTTGATCTGTCAAATGTTCACCAGCCACCGCGCTCGAAACCAAATAAGCGCGCGCTTCTCTAGCCGCTTCCCTCGCCACATGTTCCGCGCTCACCCCCAATTGCCCAAAGGCCGTAAACATTTCAGTCGCGGCTTCGCTCTCAATCTCCACCATCACCACGTTTCCAGGGCCCGGCGATTGCTTCGTATCAATCAGCCTGCGCTCCATTTCGCCTGAAAACATCTGTGCCACCGTCTCGACTTCCCGCTTAGCGATTCCTCCGGATAGATTCGCCACCACCGCCGTCACGCGCTTTTGCACGATGGGTCCCCGTTCGCCAACAATCAGTGAGCTAAGCTTGCGGCTCGGCGTGATCTCCGCACGAAAGCGGCCGCCGCCCGCCGGGTAAAATCCATAGCGATCAAGCGACAGCTTCACCTCCGGACCCATGCGCCGAATGAACGGCAAGAAGGTCCGATCCAAGAAATCAAAGGGCGGAGCCGATTGGTTGTGCGTCCCACCTTCAATGGTCAAAGTGCTGGGTCCCGGGGCCAGCATCAACGCCGGCAAAACCGTTTGGAACACCAGTGTCCCACTGCCCGCCGTGCCGATGACAAATCGAAAGTCGCCGCTCTTCACGGTCTTCGGCACGAATGAGAGAGCTTGTGAACCCAGTTGCGCACCCGCTACCTCCGCATCGCCGATTTCAGCAGCCGCTAAAACGGCGGCAAGATGCTGGCGCAACAAGCCCGGCCTTTCTCGGCCCGCCCGGATGTTTTGCATCTGAAAGGGCTGGCCCGTGAGCAAAGAAAGCGAAAGCGACGTGCGTAGCATCTGCCCGCCGCCCTCGCCTTTTGCTCCGTCAATCCGAATCATGTTGTTCAATGCCAGCATCTCGCACTCTTCCTTTTATCCCTTCACACAAACCACCTGCCGTAATGTATGGACGATCTCAACCAGATCTGCCTGCGCCGCCATCACCGCATCAATGGGCTTATACGCCGCCGGGGTTTCGTCAATCACGTCCGCATCTTTACGGCATTCCACCCCCGCCGTCATGCGCTCATGATCGGCAATGCTGAAGCGCCGCTTTGCTTCATTGCGCGACATCGCTCGTCCCGCACCATGGCTGCAGCTATGGAAACTCTCCGGGTTGCCCTTGCCGCGCACAATAAACGAACGCGCACCCATGCTCCCCGGAATGATGCCCATATCGCCTTCCCGCGCCCGCACAGCGCCCTTGCGGGTCACCAGCACGTTCGCGCCGTAGTGCGATTCCCGCGCCACGTAGTTGTGATGGCAGTTGATCGCTTTCACCTCTGCGCTAAACGGACGCACTTCGCCCGAATTCCGCACAGCGCCAACAATCTGCGCCATCATCAAATCTCGATTCGACCGAGCATAATCCTGCGCCCACTCCACCGCTGCCACATAATCGTCGAAATGATCTGTGTGCTCTGGAAAGTAAGCCAAATCGATATCGGGCAGATTGATATAGAACCGTTGCATATCCTTTCGCGCCAGTTCAATAAAGTAGCTGCCCATGCGATTGCCCACGCCGCGCGATCCGCTATGCAGCATGAACCACACAGCATCGCTTTCGTCCAGGCAGATCTCAATAAAGTGATTGCCGGTGCCCAGCGTACCCAGATGATTCAGATCGTTGCCGCGGTTCAGCTTCGGGTGCTTCTCTAAAATTGCGTCATAGCGGGGCTTGAGCGCAACCCAAGTGTCGTTGTTGCGTTCGGGAATGTTGTGCCAGGCGCCGCGGTCGCCGGCTCCGCCGTGATTCGTACGCCCGTGCGGAACAGCCTTTTCAATCGCATCCCGCAAGACCTTCAAGTTGTCCGGCAAATCGCGCGCGTTTAGATCGGTCTGCACGGCCATCATGCCGCAACCGATATCCACGCCCACTGCCGCAGGGATAATCGCGCCCTTGGTCGGAATGACAGATCCCACCGTCGCGCCGACACCCCAATGAACGTCAGGCATCGCGGCGATCCATTTGTGAATGAACGGCAGCTGCGCAACATTCAGCAATTGCTTGCGTGCGGCGTCTTCCACCGGCACGCCTTTCGTCCAAGCCTTCACCGGTACTCCGGTCTCACCGCTGATTACGTTGTAAGTTGATTCGCTCATAAAGTTCCCTTTCTTCAAACCCGACGAATTTCTTCGATAAGCGGCATTGGCCCGGTGTCCTACCCTTAGACGATCGACGCTTACGCGCAGCCCCGAGTCGAACCGGAGATTCCGGACTCAATGCCGTTTCCGCCGGTGACAAAAGGAGTGAGAGATCTCTGTCTTCCATCGCAAGCAACGGAAGATCGGGGTTCGAACCCGACGAGTCACCATGTACTCCCACCAGCATTCACCGGCAAAACCTGGGCGGCCGACAAAAATTTGCTGAGATCTTAACATTGGACAGATGTAATCCCAACAGCATTCGGCCGCTTTCTTAAATCACCAACGCCTCGATCACGCGAACCCAGTGTTCTGCTTCCAGTTCACCGGCCGCAAAGCGCGCGATCACTTCAAACACACTGTCGGCAAACCCGCCGATATTCAAGATATCGGCACGTTCTACCGCTTGCTTAGTCGTATATGGCTGGATATCCAGGCATACCAACCGTGCGTCCGGATTCCGTTGCCGGAATACACTCCATTCGGTCATCAAAGCGGTTCCTTGACCCTTGCCGGCGGCGGCATCCACCCACGACTGGTTATCGGAGATGAACAAGATCAGATCGCCTTTAGCTTTCCGTTCGTTCAACAGGCGCACCGGCGCGCTGCAGTTAGTTCCGCCAGCACCCATAGCCGCCAGCCGTGCCGCATTCGTCATCACCGTATCGCGCGGGTTCAAATCCACACGCAAGATTTCTTCCTTAAAAGGCAGCACTTCCGCTGTTGGATTCTTTTTGAGAATCGCCGCCGCCACCAACGCCGCCACGTCTATACAGCGTACGGCCGTGGTTGCACCTTGCCGGTGTCCCGTGACCGGACTTTGCATCGAACCCGAAACGTCCGGGCACACAAATACCTTGCCGTTTACGGCCGGCACGTTTTCGATCGCAATCTCCATCGCATCTTGCAACGCCTCCCGAACCGCAGCCGGTACGTCAGGACTGCAATTCTGATAGGCCACCATTAGTTGATATGGGAACACCCGCGCCCGCCCAATCTCTGCGCGGTCCTTCAATAGAGTCACCAATCGCTCCGCCACTTCCGGCGACTCGAAAGCTCCTTGCCGCGCGAACGTATTTAGGTTCATCCGCGCCGTCTGCCACGACGCCCGCATCGCAATGGTGGCCCAATCCTTCTTCGACAGTGGCAGCGCCGTCAGCAAAGTGAACGGTAAATCCGGCAGGTCCACCGTCTCGCCGGCCTTGAAACGCTCGAAACTCGTAACAAGGCCGGGCAAAGCCGTTTGGTCGAAAGTGCGCCCAATCATATAGGCGTAGAACGCCTCGCGCGTCTTGTTAGACGGCTTCGGATGCACCATCTTCAAAATGTCCGCCACCGACGGGCTCGCACCCGTGCTGGAACGAAAAATCGTTTCTTCATCTTTCGTCGCCAACCAGGTCTGCACCAATCGCTTCGGCGCAGTTCCTAGCGACTTGCGGCCCATCGCGCCCGACCGCAAAATTTGCACGTAATTACGGAGCATCTTCATGCTGTCGATCACTTCCGTGAACACCGCTTCGTGCAAGCGCGGCTCGCGCATCGACAACCACGCGCACAGCAACGCCGGCATGTCTTTCATGTGCGAATGCTGGCGCACATACACCGCCACCTTCGCCACAAACTCGGGTCCAACGCTGTCACACAGTTCCAGCACCCGCGCCAGTTGCTCTTGTTCCGTCGCGTAAAACGTTCGGCCAAAGCAGCCCGTGGAAGCATATTGGGCCAATGCTTGCCGCGGCGTCATCGCATACGCCGGCGCAGCTTCATGGTTCATGGCGTCCGTCTTCGGAACCATTTGTCCCCGGTAGCTTGCAAAAAGTGTTTGAATCGCCATGCTGCTCGCCTCGCTTTCGTGTTTGTATAAAGCACGGGGTCTACCAAACCGCAAGTAGTTGATTTGATTGGCAAGCGCCCCTCTTTTTGGAAGGGGAAGCTATTCCATCTGATAAATTCTTATATGTTTGGATAAGAATCTAAAAACCGTCATCATTGGCGTCCTCGGCACAAACCTCGATCTCGGCAGGAAGCCGGATCGCTGGAACACTTGGCGTCCCACCGTCGCCATTTGCCGCCAACCCGACTTGCTGGTTCACCGCCTCGAACTGCTACACGCGACGAATGAAGAATCGCTGGCCCGAATCGTGAAGGCTGATGTTGAATCAAGCTCGCCGGAAACTGAGGTTCGCCTCCATCCCTTCCCACTCACCGACCCGTGGGATTTCGAAAAGGTTTACGAATCTCTGCATGCCTTCGCTCGCGCGTACACATTCGATACCGACCGTGAAGACTATCTCATCCACATCACCACCGGCACGCACGTCCTACAAATCTGTTTCTTCCTACTCACCGAATCCCGCCACTTTCCGGGTCGTCTTTTGCAGGCTTCTCCCGACCGCGGCCGCACCGGCCCCGGCACCGTCAAAATTATCGATCTCGATCTTTCCCGCTACGACCGCATTGCCTCGCGCTTTCGCGATGAACACCGCGAAGCTGCCTCATTTCTGAAACAAGGAATCGAAACCCAAAATCGCACCTTCAACGCCCTCATCGATCGCATCGAACAAGTCGCCATCGCCACCCGCGATCCGTTGTTGCTCATGGGCCCCACCGGAGCAGGGAAGTCGCGCCTCGCCCGCCGCATTTTTGAACTCAAGAAAGTCCGCCACGCCGTGAAAGGCGAGTTCGTCGACGTCAACTGTGCCACCATTCGCGGTGATGGCGCCATGTCTGCACTCTTCGGTCACACCAAAGGCGCCTTCACCGGCGCGCTCAAAGATCGCCCGGGACTTCTACGCACCGCCGATCAAGGCGTTCTGTTCCTCGACGAAATCGGCGAACTCGGTTTAGATGAGCAGGCCATGTTACTGCGCGCCTTGGAAGAGAAAACGTTTCTTCCTCTCGGCGCCGACCACGAAAGTAAGAGCGATTTCCAGCTTATTGCCGGCACCAACCGCGATCTGTTTCAAGCCGTCCAGGAGCGCCGCTTTCGCGAAGACCTTCTGGCCCGCATCAATCTTTGGACCTTTCGCTTGCCGGGCTTGAAAGACCGCCCGGAAGATATCGAACCAAATCTGCAATTTGAACTCGAGCAAGTGGCGCGCCGCACCGGCCAGCGGGTGACCTTCAGCAAGGAAGCACGCCAGGCGTTCCTAACATTTGCTCTTTCCCCCGCCGCCGAATGGAAAGCCAACTTCCGCGACCTCAACGCGGCTGTGGCGCGCATGTCAACGCTGGCAGATGGTGGCCGCATCTCTTTGCAAGTTGTCCAGGAGGAGCTTGAACGTTTGAGGATCGCGTGGCATGGTTCCTCAAATCGCACCGAAGATGACGCCGTGGCGTCTGTGCTTTCGCCCAGTCAACGCGAAGCACTCGATCCGTTCGATCGTGTTCAACTCCAACACGTCCTCACCATTTGCCGCAGATCCCGCTCGCTGTCGGAAGCGGGCCGCGCGCTATTTCAGGCATCTCGCGCCAAGAAAACTTCCACCAACGACGCCGACCGTCTCCGTAAGTATCTCTCGCGCTTTGACCTCGATTGGTCTGTTGTCACCGCCGATGATAAAGTAATTCCGTGAAAACGACGGATCTGCTCCGCTTCAATGGCGCCGTCCAACGAAGCCCCGCCATCGATGCCTGGCTCAAAGAGCATGGAGGTGAACTAGGAGCGATCGCGCAGCATTGGTTTGAGGTGATGCGAGAGTGCGGCGACGAAGTCCGTGAACTTCTGCACGACGGCTGTCCGGTGGCCTGCCTGGGCGATGTGCCCTTCGGCTACGTCAACGTATTCACCGCTCACGTCAACGTCGGCTTCTTTCAGGGTGCATCGCTGCCGGATCCAACCCGCCTGCTGCAAGGCACCGGCAAGTTCATGCGCCATGTCAAATTGCGGCCGGGGAGCACCGCCAATGAAGCCGCACTCTACAGGCTTATCGAAACGGCGTACTCGGATATTAAAGCGCGCGTCGAACACGGCTAGCTCAATCCCTCCGATGCCCTTTCCCAATTATAGGATAACAATTCATCTGCCACTAAGTCGAACGCATTGATAACAAAGCAAATAGAGTGCCCATTTACTTCGCATTGACACTCGATTTCGCACCCGAAGTCGGTTAGCCTAAGTGAGGATGTAAAGGCACCGGGTGTCGGTGCCGCTCGAAAGGGACACTCAAAACCAATGGCCACATCAGGCACACCTCTGTCTTTTGGTGAAGTGTTGCGGCTGCCGCCAGTCCGCCGTCTGTGGATCGCACAAATCGTCAGCGTCTTCGGCGACTTCCTTGCCGTGTTCGCCATCATCGCGGTCGTGACATTCAAACTGCACGGCACCGCGACCCAAGTGGCGCTCATCCTGGTATCGTTCATGGCGCCCATGGCAATGGTCAGCCCGCTGGCCGGCGTCTTCGTTGACCGTTGGCCCTTAAAGTGGACCATGATCGCAAGCGATATCATCCGCGGCCTGCTCGTTTTCGCTCTGGTCTTCGTTCAAGACCTTTACCTGATATACGCCATCCTGTTCACAATGAGCGTCGTCTCCGCCTTCTTCGTGCCAGCGCAATCGGTTGCCGTGCGCACCATCGTGCCAATGGCAGGGCTCATGGCGGTAAACGGATTGATGTCGCAGGCGCAGCAAGGGTCGATGATTCTCGCCCCTAGCGTCGCCGGCGAACTGGTGCAACTTGTCGGCGCGAACGCTTGTTTCCTCTACGACAGTTTCAGTTTCTTCGTTTCTGCCGCGCTCGTGATGACGCTGACCATCGACAGGCAAGCCTCGCCGCAAACACAATCGAGCGCTGTGATCGATTCAATGCGCCAGGGATTCGGCTTTATCTTCAAGCACTCCACCATTTCGTTTGTGATTATCTCGATGACGGCGGGTATGTTTGCTATGCGTTGTTTCGGCGCGCTGCTCTCCATCTACGTGCGCGACATCCTGCACTCAACCTCCGCCGCGTTCGGTGTGTTGAATACCCTGATCGGCATCGGCATGATCATCGGGACGCAGTTGCTCACCAGGTTTGCTCGGCGCATTCCGCAGCAGAACCTGGTGGTGTACGGTCTCGGCGGGATGGGCATTGCCATATTGATCACCGCGGCGTTCGGCACCATGAGATCGACCGCGGCGGGCATGTTCGGCTTGGGCCTCTGCTCATCCGCCATCTTCATCACGGCCACGACCCTGATACAGCATGAGACACCCCACGCACTCTTGGGGCGAGTGATGAGTTCCCTCATGTCTCTCGTGGCGGGGGCGCAAGTGATCTCGATGTTCGTGGCTGGTCCGGTGGCGGAGAAAATAGGAATCCCGAAGCTCTATTATGCGAGCGCTGCAATGCTGTTGGCAATCGGCGTCGTGGGGCACTTCAAGCTTCCGAAAGTCGAGAACGCTGAGTCGGGGAAAGGGGTATCGGCAAAGATCAACTAACCCAGTCGGCACACAAAAACCTTCTGGCTTGCTAGAAGTGCGCGAAGATGCGTAGCGTCTGCGCGATCTGACGCACCCTACCCTGGCGAGTAGGTGAGCTAAATCCGCATTCGCTCTTCTGCGCCGCCCTCCAAGTATGCGATCGATCTCCGCACGTGTCCTTTCTAAAAGCCTCTTGGCTGAAAGGGCATTTACATGCTTGAGTTGGCGTTATTATCATCTACCGCAAGGGTTGGGCATAGGTCAGGTGATATCTTTAAGCACAAGTCTAAAGCGTCGGAAACTATCGAAAAAAAGGAATCTCTATGTTACGAATGAGCAATTTATCTGTATTCACGATGACTGCGATACTGCTTTGCGGAGTATCGCTCAAGGCGAGTGTTATCGTTGCCGGTACGAATCTGGACCGGACCGGATTCTATTTTGTCGCCGATGCAGCCGCTCCAGTAGGCGCACTGAGTATTGAGCAGCTCTTCAGCGTCTCCACGCCTGTAGATCTTACGAGCCTGAGTATCAATGCGGCGTCCTTCAGCAATCAGACTTTGCAAGTCCAGCTATTCAGCGGCGAAGGCTTCCAGAGTACCAGTGTGCTGCTACAGACGTTCAATTTGAACGTGAGTGGCGGTTTTAACGGATTGCTAACAGGCATTCCGACCATCACCACAACGACCTCGCTTCACTTAGGAGGTGGCAACTACTCGCTGGTTTTGAGCGACCCGGGTTCCTCGTCAGATCTGATTTACCTCAATGCGGCCATTGCCTCCAACACTCCTGATGGCAGCCTTGGAGGAGTCCAAAACTCTGTCGGCTTCAGCAGCCCGGAGAGCATCGTATTTTCGCTTGAGGGTACCGTAACGCCCGAGCCAGGGACAATTTGGCCTTGCACACTCGGGTTGCTAATCGCAGGTCTATGGTCGATTGGGAGGGCTAAGAGGAAAGGTGTCTGTTAGCCGTTTCATGTCTCCCGATTGCGGCTGCTGAAAAACGCCAGAACCGCCTACCGTTCGATGTTTGAAAATCGCTGGAACTGGGTCACACTGGAATTCGAGGCGCAAGCGATGGGAAGTCGTGAGCGGCCGAAGCGTGACAGTCACGGAGGTGCCCGAGCCGGCGACCTTCGCATAATCGATTGCCGGACTGTTGGCGTTGGGATGGCGTTACATGCGCGATAGTCGGTAGTCGGCGGAGATGGCCAACGGCCCCACACCGCGAAAACGAATCATGTTCCGCCTTCTGCCAACAACTTCGCTCGCTTCGCCCCTCGGCCGCAGCCTTTCAGTTCCCTTATTGCAAAATGAATCCAGATGTCCACCACCATCACCGCTGGCGAAGCCATCATCGCTTCGCTCCAAGCCAACGGCGTCCGCACTATCTTCGGCTTGCCCGGCGTCCAGATGTATCCGCTCTTCGACGCCCTCTACCGCCACAAACAAACCATCCGCACCGTCGCCTCGCGCCATGAACAAGGCTGTGGTTACATGGCATACGGCTTTGCGCAGTCCACTGGCCAGCCCGGCGTCTTTACGGTCGTACCGGGTCCGGGCATTCTCAACGCGGGCGCGGCGCTCAACACCGCCTGGTCTGCCAACGCGCCAGTCCTCTGCCTCACCGGCGAAGTCGCCACGCCCTTCATCGGCAAGCGGCGAGGTCACTTGCACGAGATGCCCGATCAATTGTCCACTCTGCGCTCGTTCGTAAAGTGGGCCGAGAAAATCGAGTGTGTGGCGGATGTTCCTGCCGTCATCAACGAAGCCTTCCGCACGATGCTCAGCGGTCGTCGCGGACCCGTCGCCGTTCAAATTGCTTGGGATG
>Ga0209698_10007636_pt1 | contig 11313 bp, 11 predicted proteins | sample LitLauG_LLR_2012_FD_187203 | JGI IMG/M metagenome (GOLD analysis project Ga0209698, IMG submission 187203) | Freshwater sediment microbial communities from Pennsylvania, USA - Little Laurel Run_MetaG_LLR_2012 (SPAdes) (version 2) | ecosystem: Environmental > Aquatic > Freshwater > Creek >... | reverse complement strand
GGCGTGGACAAGTGCGCCAGGAAAGCTTGACGCAAGTCAGAGTTTCTAGCCATAGGTAGAACTACCAAAGGTTGAGCCATCGGCATTTTGGTCAGCGGCCAAGTTCCAGCAGCGGGAAAGGGCGTCAATGAAGCCTCTATCCGACCTCGAATTCCGCTGCCTCTGCCTGTTGGCCAGTGGCAAGACTGATCATGAAATTGCCGCAGAGCTGGACCGGTCAGGCGCCGCAGTTAGGATCTGCTTCGAGAACATCTTGGCCAAGTCCAAAGCCAAGACCCGGCCACACTCGCTTGTCCTTGCGCTCAAGGCCGGGTTCATCAAACTCGACGATCTACCTTGGCCGATAGAAGTTGGCTTTGGGTCGGCGACAGAACATCCCGCTCCAGCGTGCCCAACCAGCCGGTGACGCCACCATCGCTTCCAGCGATTTGCAGAACCTGCCGGCGCATGAATTCCAACTTCAACAGTAGTTCGTCAACAGAAACAGGCAGGGCCTTGAGGATCATCGCCTCGAGTTGGTCGACCTGCATCTCGTCGCACTTGGTCGTTGCAGGTCCAGTTGCCGTAACGCAGTTCAGCCACCGCGGACCAGTAGCTCGAAATGTTCTTGGCGAGGGTAGAAGTCATTGCAATTTTCCAATTCCCACCAAAGCCTTACCGTGCGCAGCTATACGAAATCACAGTTGGGTGCAAGCCTCGATGGCCGCTGGTCGGTTGCAGTGCACAAGTGTGGGCGTTCAAGGCGTCCCCCGCGCGGCAGGCCGAGCGCTGGTGGTTTATCGCCGAGGCGCCGCCGTCAATCAGATGTCGTAGTTCAGCGGCATAGCGAATTGTGAGTCCGCAACCTGGTACGCTGGCACGCCGAGCATATCTCGCACGTCGCGCGCGACCGCAGTAAGCATCGCGGCGATCCGCTCGGACTGCTCGCATGCATCCATGACGTGCTGGCGCACGAACCTCATCTTCTCGAAGAGTTCGGAAGGTGAGAGGGGCCGGTAGTCGAGGATAGCGGCTTCGAGTTCATCAACGTGGCGCTCGGCCGTGGTCAGGGCTACGCTCGGGCCATCCTTGCCGCAAGCAGCATCAATGCCATCTGCCTCCACGGCTGTGCGCAATGTGTCGCTCGCTGCAGCATAGGCCTCGATTGTTCGCTTCAGTGTTTCCAACGGACGCCTCCTCCAACGGAGCAATGCGCGTGTAACACCCTATCGAGCATTGGGCATTTATCACGACAGGTGATTAATTGCCCACATGTCGGAAGTCAATCGTCTTTGTTGGGGCAGGTTTGCGACAGGCGCAGTGCTTGCTCCTTTTCTAGTGTTCCGCGACCGACATGCGATGATGGCCGCGTTCAGTGTCGACCTTGCGGGAGCCGGCGCCGCAATCGTGGCGCCTGTCGGGGCCCGCGTTTCGGTGGCGTTTGAGAGCGAAGCGCGTCGCAGTGGGCCGTGGCCTCTTAACTGAGAAATATCTCGACGGACTGCTTCACGCGTTCGATGGTTTGATCCAAGGCACCATCCCCATTGATGATGGTCCAGTCACCCGCGGGTGCTGATTGAGCGAATTGAAGATCGACAACTTCGGCTGTGGCGTCCGAAGCGTCCGCCTCGCGCGCCGCAACGCGGGCTTTGGCCACCGATCGGTCAATCGACAGCCACAGGCCGACGAACGGCACGTGGCGGCGGACCGCAAGCGCCTCCATGGCCTTCCGCTCATCGGCGCGCATGAATGTGGCGTCCACGACGACGGAATTGCCGCCACGGAGCAAGCGGAGCGCTTTGGTCTTCAAGCATTCATAAACGGCGGCGGATTTGTCAGCTGAGTAACCGGCGGCTCCAATCCGCTCTGTCTCCGGCACACCGGTAAGCTCCTTGCGCGTTTGATCGCTGGATATGTGGATCGCGCCTGGCGGTCCGCCGACAAAAGGAGCCAATTCTCGCGCGATCGTTGATTTGCCGCTTCCCGAATAGCCACCAACGGCAATTAGACAGGGTTCCCGACGCGTCAAATAGGCGATCGCGCGCTTGAGATAGTCATGAGCTTCCGTCGCGCTTTGCGCCTTACCTCCGCCACGCTGCAGGGCGACCATCGAACGGATTGCGGCCCGCAGCGCGAGAAACAGCGGCAACATCGCCAAGCCCTGCAGATCGATCAGTTGGCGCCGTACGACAACGTAGCGATTTAGTAACAAGTTCGCGGCGCGGCGGTAGCCCCTCGCCTCCAGGTCCATGACCAGGAAGGCCAGATCGTACAGCACATCGGTGGTCGCCATTCGGTCGTCGAATTCGAGCGCATCGAACGCCACCGGCTTGCCGTTGATCTCGACAATATTGCCAAGATGGAGATCGCCATGACAATGCCGGACACAACCGCGGCGCGACCGGAGCTTCAGACCCAAGCGGTCCTTGCTGAATTCGTCACGGCACAGGGCATTGAACTTGGTGGTCGTTCCCGCCGGATACAGGTGGTCGAGCTCACCGAACGCCTTGGCCAATTCCTCGATGATTTCGGCGATCCGGTTTGCTCCGTCATCGGTGTTGACCGGGGTCGCGCGCCGATGCAACGTCGCGACCATTTCGGCCAAGTCGCGCACGATCCGATCGGATGGGGCCGTCTGGGCGAGCATGCTCGACAGTATATTTTCGGTCGCGAATCGCCGCATGTGGACGGCCCATTCCACGACCTCACCGGGACCGCCCATCGACAATGTTCCGTCGGCATTCCTGGTGATGGCAACGACGCCGAGGTAGAGGTCCGGAGCGTTGGCGGAATTTATCTCAAATTCGCGTTGGCAGATCTTGTGACGCTGCTCGAGCCTCGAGAAATCGAGATACGAAAACGTCACTGCACGCTTGATTTTAAAGGCATGGCCGCCGGCCAAAAAGACCATGGCGGCGTGCGTCGTGATCCGCTCGACCCCGGAGGGCTCCGGCGAATAGGACTTCGGATCGGATAGGAAGTTGACGACCTCGGCTTGATCGCCGTCGTCACGGCCCGCCAAGGGTGTCGCCTCAGAACTCAAAACGTAGTCCTCCATGCAAATAGTCTTAGATTCAGAGCCAGCGCCTCCAATTGACTTGAGTCAACTCGGCAGCCCGATGGCTTGTCTATGGTTTGCATCGCGTTGGTCCACTGAGAAGTATTGGGCGTTGATCTGCTCACGTTGCAGAGGTGAGTTATGTCGATGGTTGATCACACCGCCTCATACCGAAAGCGGAGCGTTTGGCTGCGTGCCCTTTTCATGCTCCTCTTCATGATTGGGATCAGCGCCGCGCAGGTCGTTTGGAACGCTGTAGCGATCGCTCAGTTCATTTGGCTGCTTGTCACCGGCCAGCCGAATGGGCAGCTCATGAAATTCGGAGCCAGCCTCGCGACGTGGTTGGCCGCGGCCGTGCGGTTCTTGACCTTCGCCAGCGAGGACATGCCCTTTCCCTGGCGCGACTGGCCGGTGAGCTGAGGGATGTGAGCCGGGCGATCAAAGCCTATTCTCGACGGTTAATCGACCGGCATTTCCCAGGTCTCCGCGCTTGCTCCTGCGAGCGCCCGCACACGGGCCTCGTCGGCGGCCAGCTCGGCGGCCGGGCCCTCATGGACAATCTCACCATTGTCAAGCACGTAGGCTCGGCTGGCGAGCGCGACGGCGGCGCGCACATTCTGCTCCACCAGTAGCACCGCCATGCCGCTATCGCGCATCAGCGCGATGATCCGAAACACTTCTTGCACGATCAGTGGCGCGAGACCCTGCGAAGGCTCGTCCAACAGGAGGATTTTTGGATTGAGCAACAGCGTTCGAGCAATGGCGAGCATCTCCTGCTCGCCACCCGAAAGCTGCCGCCCCGAATTGCCGGCGCGCTCGGCTAGGCGCGGGAAGAGTTCAAAGATCCTCGGAATCGTCCAATGGCCGGCGCGCTCGAGCGGCACCTCGAGGTTCTCTGTGACCGTCAGGTTGCCGAAAATCCGCCGTCCCTCGGGCACATAGCCAAGGCCGAGCGCTGCGATGCGGAATGGTGGCCATCCGGTGACCTCAGTCCCAAATAGGCGCACGGTGCCCTGGCGCGGTGGCGTAAGGCCGATAAGGCTGCGAAGCGTGGTCGATTTGCCGGCGCCATTGCGGCCAAGCAATGCGACAACTTCGCCTTCGCCAACCTTCAACGATACTCCGTGCAGGATATGGCTCTTGCCATAGTAGGTGTGCAGCCCATCGGCTTCGAGCGCGATCATTGGCTCTTTCCCAGATAGGCGGTCTGCACGGTCTCGTTGGCGGCGATGGCATCTGGGGTACCCTCGGCAAGGACGCTCCCCTCGCCGAGCACGGTGATCTTGTCGGCGAGGTGGAAAACGACCCGCATATCGTGCTCGATGAGGACGCAGGCCAACCCCGTCGTCTTGTGCAGACGGCGGATCAGCTTGGTGATGTCGTACGTCTCCTGATCGCCCATTCCGGCTGTCGGCTCATCGAGCAACAACAGTCTTGGGCGTAGGCCCAGCGCCATCATGATCTCGGTGGCGCGCTGGTCGCCATGGGAGAGCTCGCCCACGAACCGGTCGCCCTTGCCCGCTAGGCCACCCGCCTCGATCAGCTCGGAGACTCGGGCATCGACTTTGCTCTGCGCCCGACCAGATATCCACGGCCGCAGGCGCATGCCAGCCTCGGACTCTACCGCGACACGCAGATTTTCGCGCACGCTGAGCTCAGGGAAGATTTCGGTGATCTGAAACGTCCGCGCCATGCCCCTCTTGACCCGCTGCTGGGCGGGAACCGCGGTCACGTCCATGCCGTCAAACAAGATGCGACCCGATGTCGGGGGAAACAGGCCACTCAAAAGGTTGAAGAATGTGGTTTTGCCCGCGCCATTGGGCCCGATGATCGCGCGAAGCTCGCCCGGTTCGACGGCGAGCGATACGCCGTTGACGGCGATCAGCTTGCCGAAATGCCGCGAAACATTCTCGACCTGAAGGAGGCTCATGCCGACGCCTTACGCTGCACGATGCCCAACACCCCGCGAGGAAAGAAGAGGACAACGAGAATGAAGACGACGCCGACGAAGGATTGCCAATTCTCGGTCAGGCTGGATACATAGTCTTGCAGGACCACGAAGATGGCGGCGCCGATCAGCGGCCCCCAGAACGAGCGCATACCCCCCATCACTGCCATGATCACGAACTCGCCCGACTGATCCCATCGCAGGGCTCGCGGGTCGGCGAAGTTGTTCAGCAGGGCGTACAAGGTGCCGGCCAGGCTGACAAATCCGCAGGAGATGACGAAGGACAGCCAGATATGTTGATCGACTGGAATTCCGAGGAAGCGGGCCCGGCGCTCGTTCTCGCGGATCGCGACCAACGTGCGCCCGAACGGCGAGCGCAGGATGAGGGCCATCAAACCGGTCGCAACTGCAAAGCAGAACAGAACGAAATAGTAGAACAAACGATCGTCGCCCTGGATATCGAGCGTGGTGAAACCGAGATCGATCGGCATCCTGTGCCAGCCAGTGAGGCCGTCGTCGCCGCCGGTCATGCTATTCCAGCGGAAGGCGGTGAAGAAAAACACTTGGCCGAAAGCGATCGTGACCATCGCGAAGTAGACGCCGCGCAGCCGCACGATGAGCGCGCCGATAATGGCCGCAGCCAAGGTGCCGACGACGATGCCGATCAGAATCGCTAGCGGTGTGGAGGGTGCAATGTATTTGATCGTCATGCCCGCTCCATAGGCGCCAAGACCGAAATAGGCCGCGTGTCCGAAGGACAGAACGCCGGTGAAGCCGAGCAGGAAGTTGAGCGCCATCGCGGCAAGCGCAAGCACGACGACACGCGTGCCAAGTGCGGTGTAGCCGCCGACCGCATTGATCCACAACGGCATCGTAAGCAAGAGTAGCGCGACGACAGCGACGAGGAGGTTGCTTTTGTTGAAGGCGTTGGTCATTGCAGCCGGCCTTCCTCGCCCAACAGGCCACGCGGGAATACCAGCAACACGATCCCCATGATGACGTAAATGATGGCCTCGGTCGCGGATGGGAAGAACACCGCGGTCAATCCAGAGGCCAAGCCGATCAAAAGGCCGCCAAAGAGCGTGCCCGGCAAGCTGCCGAGGCCGCCGACGATGATGGCGACAAAGCTCGGCATGATCAGCGATGCACCGATGGTCGGTTGCAATCCAAGCATCCCCGCCGCGAGCACTCCGGCAAGGCCAGCAAGGTAGATGCCGAAGCCGAAATTCAGTGTGCGCAAGAGCTGCACGTTGACGCCGAGCGTGGAGAGTGTTTCGAGGTCAAGCGTGCCGGCGCGCACGCGCTTGCCAAAGCGGGTGCGCCCGAGCACCAGGAACAAGCCGGAGACGGCGACGATCACCAACGCCACCATGAACAGTCGGTAGCCTGTCAAGAAAAAGAAGCTTGTGGACAGTGGCTGGGTGAGGACCGCCGGAACCTGGAAAGGTACGCTTTGGGCGCCCCAGATGAACCTTGTGGCATCTTCCAGAATGAAGGCGAGGCCGAAGGTGAGCAACAGGCTGTATAGCGGGTCGCGGCCATAGAGCCGGCGGATCAGGAACCGCTCGACAAGGATGCCGATGCAGGCCGTAAGGATCGGAGCGAGGACGAGCGCGCCCCAAAAACCGGTGAATGGCATCAAGCTATAGGCGAAATAGCCGCCGAGCGCCAAGAAGCCGCCATGGGCGAAATTGATCACGCCACTGAGGTTGAGAATCAAGGAGAGCCCAAGTGCCATCAACGCGTAAAACGCCCCGATGATGAGCCCGTTGAAAACATTGAACAAGATCAGTTGGGTCACTGAACGCCGGTGAGGTTGCATCCACCTGGGATGGGGCCGCGATCAGGTGCGGCCCCGAGGACGTCAAAGCGGGATGGTGGAGCGTCAGGCAGGCCACACCAACTTGCAACCATTCGCATCGGCGGACGCGGCAACGTCAGGACCCTTGACTGTCTTGGTGATCTTGAAAAGGTCCTCGGGATCGCTCACGCCATTGGCCTGAGCATTGCCGACAAAGAGAGTCGGAATAAGCTGGTGGTCGCCAGCTCGATAGGCCGCTGGATTTGGCATGAGGCCGATCTCGGGCGGCAGCTCGAAGTCCTCGAGCGCCTTGGCCATTTTCATGGCATCGAGGGATTTGGCTTTGGCCGCGGCAAGCGCGCAGGTCCAGGCCGCGGCGTAACCGAACCAGGTCCGGGCGGTCGGCACTTTGCCGGTTTTCTTGCGTATGCCGGCGACGAACTCGGCGACGTGGGGAACGTTAGGCTGGTTGAAATACCACTCGAATACCCAGGTGCCAACGCGGGCCTCGGGGGGCAGGCCTTCAAGCACCTCCAACTCCATTTGCGCGCCCGCAATGTGCAACTGCTTGTCGAGGCCGAATTGGACGGCCTGCTTCATTATGTTAACGCCGTCGTCGCCCTGTTGGGTGAAGATGACCACGTCGGGCGCAGCCGATTGGGCCTTGATGAGATAGGACGAAAAATCCGTTGTGCCCAGCGGTGTCAGATCTTCCCCGACCTTTGTGCCGCCGAGCTTGCCGGCCGCCTTTTCGAGGCCGCCTTGCAGCGTGTGTCCAAAGGAGTAGTCGGGCGTGATGTAGTACCACTTCTTGCCCGACGTCTCGATCAAGGTGGAGGCGACGGAATTGGCCTCCATGGCCGTGGTGTTGCACACGCGAAAGACGTTCCACTGACAGCTCTTGCCGGTGATCGCATCGGTGTGGCCACCGGTCACGATGTGCAGGGTCTTGAGCTCATTGGAAACCTGGGCCATGGCGAGCGCGATTGCCGAATTGACGTTACCGAGCAGGAAGTTGACCTTGTCGCGCTCGATCAGCTTGCGGGCCTTTTGCACCGCGGTACCAACGTCGCCGCTGGTCGAATCCTCGACCAATAACTGCACCTGCCGCCCATCAATGCCGCCCTTGGCGTTGATCTCGGCCACGGCGTATTCGGCACCCAGCTGCTCGTTTTTGCCAACGGCCGCATAGGTTCCCGTGAGCGGCGTATTGAAGCCGATCTTCACCATGTCGTCGGCGCGTGCGCGAAGGACGAACGGACTGGCGATCTGAACTGCGCCAGCAGCCAGGCCGACTTTCAGAAGCGTGCGGCGCCCGAGGGCGCGATGGAAAAGTCTGCCGTCCATTGTCGCGTTTCCCTATGTATTTGGTTCGACTTCGCCCGTCTCAGGGTCCTTATCGACCGGAGTATGTCCGACCGTTCACTCAACGCTGGATGCTAGACAGATTTGCGCAGGCGTCCACTTCTAGTTGCCTTTGCCAGCCTGCTCAGATGCTCGACAAGTCGTTGGCTTCAGGTTTGGCCGATCGACATCACGGCGGCCCCGAGTGCAGCAGCAATCGGCTCACACCCGAGCCCAGGTCGCTCACTCACCCGCATCGCTCCGTTCTCTCGTTTTGGTGCGCCAACCGCGATTTCCTTGGTGCCGTAGCTGTTGAAATCGGTTGACGAGAACAAGAATTCCTCCGGCGTCGATTGGGCGAGGTGAGCGATAGTCGCCGTCACGATATCGCCGCCCCATGTGTCCTCGATGGTGAGCGCGATGCCAGCCGAAACGCACAGATCGCGCATTTGGCGCGCCTTTGTCAGCCCACCAACCTTCGAGATCTTGAGATTGATGACATCCATCGCGCGGTCGGCGATGGCGCGCATGAGTACGTCGATGCCGTCGATGTTTTCGTCGAGAATGAACGGCAGTGTCGTGCGGCGGCGTACGGAAAGGCACTCCTCATAAGTGCGACACGGTTGCTCGATATAGACGTCGACATCATTTACGCCATTCACGACGCGGGCGGCTTCGTGCATCGTCCAGCCGGTATTGCTGTCGGCAACCAACACATCGCCTGCCTGCAATACCGCGCGGCAGGCCTTGATCCGGGCGATGTCGTCATCCGCATTGCCGCCGGCCTTCAACTGGAACTTGCGATAGCCTTGCTGGCGATAGGACAGAACCTTCTTGGCCATCGCCTCGGGACTCTCCTGGCTGATCGCCCGGTACAGCTTGACGCTCTCGCTTTGCCTTCCGCCCAGGAGTATGGCGATCGGCAAGCCGACGGACTTGCCCAAGATGTCCCAGCAGGCGACGTCGATTGGTGATTTTACATATGGATGGCCGCGAAGCGCCTCGTCCATACGCCGATTGAGCACGCCGAGTTCGCGCGGATCGAGGCCGATCAGCTTGGGCGCCAGCTCCAAAAGTCCCGCCCGCACGCCAGCAGCATAGGCGGGCAGATACGCAGATCCGAGCGGCGTGCATTCGCCGTAACCCGTGACACCAGTGTCCGTTTCGACTTTGACAATTGTGGCATCGAACACCTCGACGGCATTATTGTTCGACCACGAATAGCGACCCTCCTTCAACGGAAGATCAACCTGATAGGCGGAAATCCTTGTGATTTGCACGACCGCACCTTCCATATTCGAGTTGAACGGAAAAGCTGGAGTTATCGGGCAAGGACAATAGGTGGTCTGGCGTGGCCAACAAAGTCAATCGTCGTTGCAGGACGATTGCTCAAACGGTACGAGGGTTAGGGCAGATACCTCTCGGAGCATAGCGGCGGATGCACGGCGCCACGATCGATGTGATCAGGATCAATGGAGGGCGCTTGTGTCTCGATTTCATCAACACCGCGGGCTATGAGGCAGGGCAACCTTTGCTCGAGTTCATCGGGCGGTTCGAGGATCTCGTCACTTGGGGCTTGCGGGAAGCTCTGATCGACGAGGCAACTGCCACGAACCTGCGGACCCAGGCAAGCGCCGATCCCGACGCAGCGGCCCTCGCCCGCGGGCGGGCGCTCGACCTGCGCGGCGCGCTGAGGGCCATCTTCGAGCCGGATCGACCGGCCGCCGAGCGCAACCGCGGCCTTGCCGAGCTCAACCACGCGCTTGCCAGGGACGCGGCCGACCTCTCACTCCAAGTCAGCACGGGTGGCGCTCGCTATGCCCATCCGCCTGGCCTGCGTCTGTGGCTCACTGGCCCGGTCGCCATTTCCGCCGCGGCGCTGGCGACGTCGGCCGACGTTTCCCGGGTCCGGATGTGTCCGGGGGAGGGTTGTCATTGGCTGTTTCTCGATCTCAGCCGCAATGGCACGCGCCGCTGGTGCTCGATGGCAAGCTGCGGCAACCGGGCGAAGGTACGCGCCCACCATGCTCGGCTGAACCGATTTGGCGGTTAGGATGACCGATCGCGTCGGCTCCGCGAGGCGTTTTTAGGTGTTTCGAGGGTGCCGCCAAGCGCCACCAAAGTGATCTCAAGGTGATGTCAAGACGCACTTCGATGGCGCTTGGGAGCACTTGCAGCTGCATCTCGGCAAACTGATGAGTTGCAGAAACAAGCCCTCAACCCCCGGTGGTCACCCGCGAGAGGGAGTACAATTCGGTTGGCGGCAAAATCAGTTCGAAAGCGAGCCGGATGGCGATGGCCAGCACCAGCGCGGCCAGCATCGCGCGCAGCTGCTCGCCCTTGATGTTCTGCCCGACCCGGACGCCGAACTGCGCTCCGATGACCCCGCCGCAGATCAACAACAGCGCCAGCACGGCATCGACCGACTGGTTCTGCCAAGCCTGCATGACGGTGGTGTAGCCGGCGACGAATATGGTCTGGAAGAGGCTCGTGCCGATGACCACGTTGGTCGGCACGCGCACGAGGTAAATCAGCGCCGGGACGATCACGAAGCCGCCTCCCACCCCCATGACCGCCGACAGGAAGCCAACGAAGATGCCGATGGCGAAGGGCGGAATGGCGCTGACGTAGAGCTTGGAGCGATGGAAGCGCTGCTTGAGCGGCAGCTTGTCCAGCCAGGTATGGCCGGCGTGCCTTGGTGGGGCGCTGGCCCCCGCGGAGCGGCTCGCGCGGATGGCGCCGATGCTTTCGACCAGCATCAGCGAGCCGATGATGCCGAGCATCAGCACATACGTCAGTGAGATGAAAAGGTCGACCTGCCCCATCTTCTTCAGCCAGGCGACGACGAAAACGCCAATGGTCGAACCGATGAAGCCACCGGCCAGCAACACCGCACCGAGTTTCACATCGACATTGCCGCGTCGCCATTGCGCCAGCGCCCCCGATACAGAGGAAGCGACCACCTGGTTGGAGCCGGTGGCGACGGCAACGGTGCTCGGCAGGCCGAGAAAGATGAGCAGCGGCGTGATGAGAAACCCGCCGCCGACGCCGAACAGGCCCGACAAGAAACCGACCGCTGCCCCGATAGTCACGAGCAGCAGCAGATCGACGGATATCTGCGCTATCGGGAGATAGACCGGAAGAAAGCTCGTCATGCCGCCTGCTCTCGACCCTTGTTGGACT
>Ga0209698_10007635_pt1 | contig 11315 bp, 9 predicted proteins | sample LitLauG_LLR_2012_FD_187203 | JGI IMG/M metagenome (GOLD analysis project Ga0209698, IMG submission 187203) | Freshwater sediment microbial communities from Pennsylvania, USA - Little Laurel Run_MetaG_LLR_2012 (SPAdes) (version 2) | ecosystem: Environmental > Aquatic > Freshwater > Creek >... | reverse complement strand
CCTTCGACACCAAGTAGCATCAAAAACGATCAAGATCCCGCTGTGCGCGTCCCTTGCGAACTTCGACCGCTGCCGGTCGCTTCATAGGCCACGCAGCGCTCCCTGTGCTACATTTAGGTCATTGGATTCACTACAAAATACCAAATCGATAAAGCAGGTTGTAAAAGCATCTTTAACGATATTCGTTAACGAAATGGTAACCCCAGTAACGATTTACTAAAGCACGAGATTTTGCCGTAGCGGCGTATTCATGACAGTTTGATCCGCCTCCTGTTGTCTGATTGTTCGCTTTCAGGTTGCATGGTTTGTCTCCGGCAACATCTGAAAACCCCATTGAGGAGCCGTCTTCGAAATGCGCCTGAGTCCTTTTCTTTCTCAATTTCTTCTCTGTGCCGCGATGTCTCCCGCACTCGCGTGGTCTGCCAACCTCCAGATCACCAACCCTGGGACAGCGTCGGGCTCCCAACAGACCGCCACCGTCCAGAAAGCACCCATCCTCTCGGCAACAGGAGTGCCCTCGCATATTCCCTTGGGCGCATTTGCAGCCACTATCACCGGAGCCAACTTTGCCCCTGGCATCTTGGCGGTGATTTGCGGTTCAGCCGTTCCAACTACGTACATAAGCCCTACAAAGATCACCATCTCAGGCTTCTGCAACCGACAGGGAGCTGCCTCGCTCCAACTCGTTGTAGGCAGCCTGCGTTCCGCTGCGATTGCCGTAAAGGTCGGCATCGATAACCCTAAAGTTAGCCCTGCGGCTGCCCGCCGCTTCCTCGAGCAGGCCGCTTTCGGGCCCACTCCCTACGACGCTTCCGTGGTTCAGAGCATGGGTTTTTCCGCATGGATTGATGCGCAAATGGCCATGCCACAGCAATCGACATACAAGACTGTGACTCAGGCATATAACGGCATGCCAGCGCATTTCATGACCAACGCCGTCACCAAGCCGGACCAGCTGCGCCAGCGCGTAGCCTTTGCACTTAGCCAGATCTATGTCACATCGCTCGTACAGTTGGTCAATGCCAACATGATCCCCTACCAGGACATGCTGCTGGCTGACGCCTTCAGTAACTACAAGCAGATCATGACCGATGTGACGCTCAGTCCGGCTATGGGACAGTACCTCAACATGGCCAACAACGCTAAGGCTGACCCCACAATTGGCAGCCTTGCGAATGAAAACTACGCTCGAGAGCTTATGCAACTGTTCACCATCGGCGTGAACCAACTGAACCCCGATGGCACCGTAGTGCTCGACGGCAGCGGAATCCCTGTCCCCACCTATTCACAGTTCACCGTGACAGAATTTGCCCGGGTCTACACCGGATGGACTTACCCTCCAAAGCCAGGTGCAGCCATCAAATGGCCCGGCGATCTGAGCAACTATGGCCCCATGGTTCCGTATTCGGCCGAACATGATTCGGGCTCCAAGCAGCTGCTCAATGGATTTATCTCTCCAGCAGGCCTGACCCCACAGGCGGACCTCGCCAACGCCATCAACAACATTTTCAATCACCCCAACGTCGGGCCTTTCGTCTCTACGCTGCTGATCAAGCACCTGGTGAAGAGCAATCCGTCGCCCGCTTACGTTGCCCGCGTCGCCGCTGTTTTCAAAAACAACGGAAGCGGCGTTCGCGGTGACATGAAGGCCGTCGTCAAAGCCATCCTGTTGGACCCCGAAGCGCGGGCCAACGACAATGGCGGCAGCGATCAGGCCACCGACGGACACCTCCAGGAGCCGGCTCTCTTCATCGCCGGCATGTATCGCGCCTTCTCTGGCACTCTTGCGGATACCAACAACTACCAGTGGTACCTGAGCACGCTTGACCAGCAGGTGTTTTACTCGCCAGACGTCTTCAATTTCTATGACTGGGACTTCCAGGTACCAGGGACAAACCTGCAGGGTGGCGAATTCGGGATTAACTCTCCTAACCATGCAGTCACTCGCGCCAATCTCGTCACCAGCCTTTTCGGATCTTTTGCAAGCCCCATCCAGTCAGGCGGTCCGGGTGCCTCACTCAATATCACTCCTTACTTATACTTGGCACCATCCCCGGCAAAGCTAGTGGACGCCCTTGACCTGACCCTCACCCACGGAACCATGCCGGCTGAGATGAAGAGCATCATTGTCAATGCCGTCACCGAAGAAACCGGCGGCAACCTGCGCCGCGTCCAAAAAGGCGCTTACCTGGTCCTCACCTCTAGTTACTACAACGTCTGGCACTGATCGCCGAGCTGTCGAGTTTTCGTTAAGCACAGTCTCAAAATTGACACCACAAGTATGGTTAAAGCCCACAGAGTAATTTAGGAGACCCAGCATGTTGATTCGATCCCGGAGAGATTTCATCCGCTCCACTGTCAAATCCGCCGCCGCACTGGGTGCCGGCAGTGTCCTGGCCAAGTTTGGCGAAATGAACGCGCTTGCAGCCAGCTCGACCGGCTACCAGGCTCTCGTCTGCATCTATTTGCAAGGGGGAAATGACGGCCACAACACCATCATCCCCATTGCCTCGGCACAGCAAAACTTTAGCCTCTACCAACAGACTCGTCAGGGACTCGCCTTGACCCAGTCCTCGTTGCATGGCATCCTCAACGGGAGTGACTCCTACGGACTGCATCCGAGTCTTCCCGAGCTCCAGGCTCTATACAACCAGGGCAAGGCGGCTGTGCTCGCCAATGTCGGCAATTTGGTTAAGCCAATTGATCGCACCGCATACCAAAGCAATAACCTGAGCCTTGTCCCCTCCGCACTCTTTTCTCACACCGATCAGGCTACGCAGTGGCAAAGCGCCGTCCCCAGCAGCCTCGCCCGCACGGGCTGGGGCGGCCGTCTCGCAGACGCAGTGCAGTCACAAAACAGCGGGGCAACCTTCCCGTCCGTGGCCTCCATGGCGGGCTGCGGACTGTTCTGCACCGGCCAACAAACCTCCCCTGCCTCCGTACCGCCCCCCAACGGAAGCAAGGGCGCGACCGGCATCGCTCCGTTGATGGGCCCAAGCTATTACGGCAGCGCCACAGCTGCCGATATGCAGCAGCTGCTCAGTTTCGATAATGGTCTTCAACTGGTACAGGCCAGCAACGGTATCCTGACGCGCGGCAATAACTACGCCAATACTTTGAGCGGCCTGCTTCAGACATCGAACGTTACCACACCTTTCCCTGCCAGCAACCCGCTGGCGGCCCAATTGCTTACGGTAGCCAATGTGATGTCCGTTCGCAGCCAGCTCGGCCTAAGCAGGCAGATATTCTTCTGCCAACTCGGCAGCTTCGATACCCACGCTTCTCAACACGAAACTCAGCAGACCTTGCTCAAGCAGCTAAGTCAGGCCGTTGCCGCCTTCTATGCAGCTACGCAGGAGTTGGGGATCTCACAGCAAGTGACCACCTTCACCGTGTCAGAGTTCGGACGAACGCTCACGCCCAGCGGCAACGATGGTAGTGACCACGCCTGGGGCAACCACCACTTCATTCTCGGCGGCGCGGTCAAAGGCGGCCAATTCTACGGCACCTTCCCCGAGTTAGCCGTTGGCAGCAGCATTGACGCCAACAACCGGGGCACCTTCATCCCGACCACAAGCATCGCGCAATATGGCGCCACGCTCGCACAGTGGTTCGGCGTTCCCCCCACAAATATAAGCAGCATTTTTCCCAACATCGGCAATTTCAGCAGCAGCAATCTCGGATTCCTCGCATAGAACCCGATCCACTCATTCGCCTGCGATACCGCGACGGAATGCGTTGTGAGGGGTATTCTGATTCTGGCTTTTTACAGGCATAACGCTGTATTACAAATAGCCGGCTACATTGACTCTACTAGTTTGTCGTACATACGAGGGGAATTGAGATATTGGGAAGCACAAACTGTCGGTTCCTGCCGATTTATAGGTTCCCTAAGTCTAATAGGTCGCGTTAACACTATATCTGCTACAATCACGGCTAATGGAGATCACCGCGGAGCAGTACGAGCGCGTCAAGGATAGCTTGCCGGTGCAGCGTGGCAACGTCAGTCTTAGCAACCTTCAGATACTCAATGCCATCTTGTATGTCGCCGAGCAAGGCTGCGGATGGCGCGGTCTTCCAGCTCGATTCGGTAACTGGCACACCATCTATACGCGCATGAATCGCTGGTCCAAGAACGGCGTACTGGATCGGGTCTTCGAGGAGTTACAGCGGGAGCAGATCGTGCGCATCAAGATCGAAGCCTTTTGCCTGGACTCGACCTCGATCAAGTTACATTTGGATGGCACGGGTGCCTTAAAAAAAACGGACCTCAAGCCATCGGCAAGTCCCGAGGCGGATGGAACACCAAGATTCATATGGTTGCCGCGGATGCTCGAACGGCCATAACCTTCTCCCTCTCAGCCGGCAACGACCGTGATGCTCCGCAGGGCAGGCTGCTGTTTCAAGACCTTGGCCCGATGCCGGAAGGCCTCCCATTGTTGATGGATAAGGCATACGAAGGGGATGAAACCAGGCAACTTGCGCTGGATCTGGGCATGGTTCTAGTGGTACCGCCCAAATCCAACAGGCTCAATCCCTGGAGCTACAACGAAGAACTCTATAAGAAACGGAACGAAATCGAAGGGCTCTTCCGACGGCTCAAAGGCTTCCGAAGAATCTTCTCCAGATTCGAAAAACTGGATGTCGTCTTCCTCGACATCATTCATTTCGCGCTCATCGTCGAAGTACTGAGGGTAGTGTGAACACGTCCTAGTGTTGTTGGTCGGGGCGGAGGGATTCGAACCCCCGACCCTCTGCTCCCAAAGCAGATGCGCTACCAGACTGCGCTACGCCCCGACTACCCGCCCAGCAAAACGGAAGAACACCTTTTCAGATTGTACCGCGACACCCATCCAAAATCCCGCCTGTCAACATTGGTCAGTAGGCCATGGGCCGCCAATCCGCCAGCATGGCGAATATCCACACGATCAGCAGGACAGGCAGCGCAAAAACCGTGGTAATCGCTAGCCCAAGTCCCAGCACAAACACCCAGTCACGCCAGGTGTTCCGTCGCTGCTCGTCAATTGACCGCGTCAGCAACCGGTAGTTGCGCCGATTCGCTTTCCAGAAAATGTCGAAGGCATCTCCAAAGATGGGAATCGTTCCCACCAGCAGGCCGATCGCCACGTTGGTCAGCATTCGGACCAATGTCACGTAAGGCACCCCGCGAACCCATGCTGCCAGCGGAATGAGCAAAGACAAGATCCCAGCCAGCACATCCCCCAGCCCGGGAATCAATCCGAAAATCCCGTCGATGCCAAACCGGATACTCGTCCCCGGGATTACAAACGCTTCGTCCAGCAGGATTTCGAGCCACAGCAGTCGCTCGTTTCCCAGCAGCCGTCCTCCGCTGTTCCAACGCGCAGCTGGAGGCAGAATTTCGTCCGGCATGTCCTCCCGCTGCTTCACCACGTCCATTTCTGCCTCCCCGCTCCTTCGGCCACTCCTACTTCTCTTCGATGCTACAATCACTTGTGTGGATGGCGGCTATAGTTCAGCGGCAGAACGCCTGACTGTGGCTCAGGATGTCGTGGGTTCGATCCCCACTAGCCGCCCCAAGTGCTAACTGCTTATAATGCTTATACTTAAAGATTTAGCCTTACTTTATGGGCCAATATGGGCCAACCGATGCGGAATAGTGTTACCACACGTCTCTCGCTCTCAGTCGCCGCCATCGTCAAGAATGCAAGGGTGGACACCCGCACAATTCCCGCACTTCCGAGTACGATGAACGGAAGAACGGCTGGAGACGTTGCGACTGCCCAATCTTTGCATCATGTACCCTCCAAAGAATTTTCAAGCGCCACAATACAGGTCATTGGGAATTTCACAATGCTCGGGATGTTGCCTCTGCTCTTGAGCTTTCCGGCTCGTGGACGCAAGAAATCGAGCCAGTCTCCAAGACAGAAGAGCCTCAACCCATTCGGATCACTACGGAGGAAACCGCTGAAGCCTTTGTTGCGAAATGCAAGAATCGGAGCATTGCACCAAACACGCTAGCTAAGTACCGCACATTTGCCAACCAGCTTTTGGCCTACTGCCAGGGACTTGGTTATGTTTATATCGATCAACTCACGGTCATCGATATGGACCGCTTTTATGCAAGTTGGAATGATGGTGTTCGGGAAAAAGCCAAAAAGCTTGAACGGCTCAAAGCGTTTATCAAGTTTTGCCTCAAGCGGGATTGGCTTATCAAGGACATTTCCGACGACCTTCAAGCGCCTGAAGGTTCGTCAGTCAGCGTACCTAAAACTCCATTCACCGATGAAGAACTCGAGCGTATCTATGCAGCCTGCGATAGGATCGGACCCCAGCTAAAGCAAGGACCGGGTTACCGCACTTGGGGAGGCGAAGACGTCAAAGACTTCGTTTACCTTTCAATCTACACTGGTCTTCGAATTTCAGACGTGGCAACGTTCGACATTGGCAAGCGCCTCAAGGGTAATGACGTATTCCTGCGTATGCACAGGACAAAGCGGCCGCTCTTTACGTGGATAGCTCAGCTTTAATTGATCCGGCGTGCGGTCTGAATCAGTTGCTGAATTTTTTTCTCTTGCTCGGCCGTCAATTGCCGGCCCGAGCCAGGCGCCCGGCCGACAATCGGAACCGCCACCGCCGTCCAGCCGTCGCGCTCGTAGGCCTGCATGGCGCGGATGACCGCTGATCGACCCAACTCGCACTCTGCCACGGTCTCAGCGATCGTCGCTCCGCTCAAGCGCAACTTCACGGCCCGACGCGACGCTCATTCAACACAACCCGCGGAAGCTTATGTGCCTCGGTCTTCTCCATACCTATGAGACGTCTCCTCATGACAAAAGATCTTACTCATTCGGGCCGGATCAGTAAGAACCATCAATACTTATGGGATACGGGTTCTGAGGGCAATGTCAAAGTGTTATACGCGGAGTCTGCACTATAGGTGGCGATGACGGCTTTTGATCCTTTGCAAGTGCGGCATAAGTCACCGGTCTACGAATGTCGAGGCTTCAAGGTCGGCGTGGTTGTTGTATTGTGCGGTGGCATTGCCGCTTCTATTTACGGATGCGAACATCGCTTCTTGATGACCGGCGAGGACAAGGTCGTCGGGGAGTGCGAACGCCCCCAACAGGAAGGTCGAACCGGCCTGCAGAAATGCGGGCCCTGATTTTCCGGCGCTCGATGATTTTGCGGAATTCAGGCGGCTGCTCCCGAGCTAAAAATAGGTTCGCGAGGAAACACAGAAGAATGCAAGATTGTTACTTACTTCATGAACGAGCACTGCTGAGAACGCCGGCGCCGGTCACCGATCGGTTTGGATATCCTTCTTCAGGACATCCGATCTATCCATGGGGCTGTTCAAGTTAACCGGAAATGACCCATGCCCACGCGGATGAATTGATGGAGCAGGTCGGTCGTAAACCCGGTACCGTCCTCGCCGGTTCAGCAAACCTGGATACAGGGAATTTCCAAAAGCTTCGCGAGCTTGTCAAGGTCTGTAGAGCGATGGCCGAGGCCGATGGCGCAGTGATGGGCAGGGCCGTGGCTGTTCCATGATTCGATGAAGCCGCGGGCCCCGAGCGAGAAGCTATAGCGGCTGTTGGTGTTGCCGATTTGAAGGATCGAGCCGGGTTCGCTCTGACCTTCGGCGACCAGTAGTTTGAAGCCATGCTCTCGATCTTCGACGACAGAGAGCAGCGTTACCGGGCCGTGCTTGACCGACATCTCAACGGAGAGTCCGCAGCCGACCTTGCCGTGGTAGACGACCAGGGGCCTGACCTTGGTCCGACCTTCGGCAATGCCGGTGTGGCCGGGGCCGTCGTGGCCCATGAGAACCTGATCGGCGGCAAAGTCGAGAGCGTAGTACTCGGTGAAAGACCCTCCCGCCCCAAGCAGGTCGAGGATCTTCATGGCGACAACGTTTTTCACTTCGTATTCCCCGGCGACGGGGATGTGACGCGCGGTGAGCAGGGAGTTGCCGAGGATCACGGAACTCATGGTGTCTTCGTTGGCGGGGTTGCCGGAGCCCATGTAGTAGTACGCCAAGGCTTGCAGATCATGTGCGGCGGCCAGGCGGTCGAGCGCGACCGAGGTGCGGGCGGCGCGGGCTAATTCGTCGGGGGCGCAATCGGGCTGGATGTCGAACTCTTGATGGAATAAGTCAACGCGGTTGTCGATATCGCATGGATCGACGGCTTCGCGGATAGAAGATAACTCATCGACTTCGAGGAGTTCGATGTGGCTGCCGAAGGTGGCCGAAAGGCGCGTGGTGTCGGTGTAGATGTCGAGCATGCCGCTGTAATAGTGGCCCATGAGGCCGATGGTGGCTTCGCGCAGGGCGGCGGCGGCCTGTGCCGCGACGAGCCAGCTGTTGAGTTCGGCTTCGACGTGGGGCTCTCCGAGGTAGCCGGTGACCTGGTGCAGAGGGAGGCCGGTGCGGGCAAAAAGGTTGGCTATCTCGGGAACGGGGCAGGCGGAGCAGTATGCAAGCCAGTGGCCGGTCATCGCGGTGCGGTTGGGGAGCTTCGCGAACGCGGCGTAGTCGATGGCTGCGGAGGGCTGAAGATTCAGGACAATCACGGGGACTCCGGCGCGTTGAACGAGAGGAAGCACCGTGCTTGAAACCGCGTACGTGGTGATGTAGAGGAAGAGGATGTCGGCTTCTTCGCGGCGGCAGCGACGGCCGGCTTCGCGAGACGTTTCGATGTTATCCACGAGGCCTAACTCGATGACTTCGACCCCGGGACGAGTTAGTTGATTCGAGACGCGCGAGAGATAGCTTTCGAGGTTCGAGCGTAAGCCTTCGAACTGAGGCCAGTATGCTTCAAGGCCGAGGCCGGCGAGGGCGACTTTGACGGGGCGGGGCATGTTGTCCTCGGAAACGGGGCTAGCGGAGTTAGAGCAGCGCCCGGCGGCGATTGTCGTTTCGACTGTGCCCCACATCTCAGAATCGAGAGGTGGGGCACCCGATTTGGTGGTTGATGCGTGGACTGTCAGGGCATATAGAACACTTCTTCGAACATGGGGAAGCGCTCGTTGGGTCGAGTCCCCTCTATTGGCTCGAAGTAGGGAGCCATGCTTTCCTGCCAGCGGGTATTAATTGGGTCGGCTTCAATGCGAGACCAGGTGGCTTCAAAGTCTTCGCATTCGAGGACGAGGAAGAGTTGTTCATCACGGCGGAAGATGGAGTAGTTGGAGACGCCGGAGCGTTTGAGCAGATCAAGCATTTCGGGCCAGACGGGGTTATGGCGCTGGTCGTAGCCCGCACCCATGCCGGGTCGAATGCGCAGGGTGAAGGCGACGCGTTTCTTGGATCGGGGTTCAGACACTTGGTTCACCAGCTGATGACGGTTACTGCAAAGGGATCGAGGGTGATCTTGCCGCCCTCGATGGTGACAGATCGCGCCGGGCCTTCGCCACTTTTTTCGTCGACGGTGAGGGCGGTGCCGGCGGCGGCCTCGGCGGGGAGGGTCAGATCAACCGCCTTGCCGCGCTTGTTGAGCAGGAGAAGGCGCTTTCCTTTCGCAGTTTCGAAGGCTTGGGCGGAGACGTCGGAGCCGACGAGGCCGTTGAGGTCGGTGGCGACCAGCTTGTCCCCGGGGTGGAAATTGTCCTTGATAAGTTTGAGTACCCAGAAGCGGGCGTTGGGCTTGGCGGTTTCCCAGTCCATCATGCTGACGGAAGGGAACTGGGTGGGATAGCCGACCAGCTGCGATTCGCCGACGATGTCGATGCCCTGCTTGGCGAGTTCGATATAGAGGTAGGCGTACATGGAGCCGGCGAGGTTCCAGTAGGCGGCAGGATAGGGCTTGTAGGGAACGTCGCCGTCGAGGTTGCCGATGCCGTCGGCGAGGATGACGCCGAGTTCGTCGAGATCGACCTTGGTCGAGGGGGAGAGACGCTTGCGGATGGACTCGATGTAGCGGACCTTGTCGAGGAAGCCGTCGGCCTGATCGAAGAAGGTGTATTGCCAGTCCTCGATGGTCTGGGTGTGGCTGGGGGAAGCGTAAAAGTGGTAGGAAACGTAGTCGAGCGGGATACCGGGTTTGTGGTTTTTGGGATTGAGGAAGTATTCGAAGTACTCGGGTTGCTTGCCGGGCATGGCCATGGCGATGCCCATGAACTTTGTTTCCGGGCTGACCTTGTGAATGGCGGCGGCGATGATGTCGTAGCGCTCGGTGTATTGCCTGGGGGTGGTGACGTGTTCGAAGTCGGGCTCGTTGAGAATTTCCCAAATTGGGAATTTATAGTGATAGCCGGACTCATGTTTCACGCCGTTTTCGTCGGTGAAGCCTCCTTTTGTGTACCAACTGACGAGCCGGGCGAAGTAGTCCCCGAGTGCCTTGCCAGAGGGATCGACCAATTCCGTGCCCTGGGTATAGTCCCAAACAGGTTTTGTGGGATCGGAGGGGTATGATACCGGCTTCTCCGTCTTGAAGAGCCACGCCGGGATGGTGGAAAAGTTCATGACGGTGGGGTGGCCATCTGTCGCGTTGAGGAAGTCTTTCGTCATCGGATCGATGGCGGTGAAGTTCCAGGATGTCTTTTCCTTGGTCGGAGCGGTGATCTCTGCGACTGCCCATTGCGGGTACGGAAGCCAGGGAACGTAGCGCACGTAATCGGCGCCTAACTCTTTGAGGGACTGGAACGTAGCGTCATGGATGGGGGAGCCCGGGGCGGTCATCGGGTTGACGACGACCTGGAGGGTTGGTGTGGATCTGGAGACGGTGACGATCTTGTCCCAACGGATGGACAGTTGAGGCGGCGTCGCAGTTTGCCCACAAGCGGCAGCGCAAACCATGACGGCCGACCAGCCGAAGGCGGCAATGCGGGCGAGGTGCAGAGGATTTTTCATGGTAGTTCTCCAGAGGTGCCCTGAGCAGCCTTCTGAGTGCACACGACGTGAGTGAGCCAGATGGTGCGCGGACAACTAGTACCACTTCTTTATTCACATAGGCAAATGTTTTCTCATCAGAAATGATTCTTTGGGGTATTTTTGACGATGGAGACTACATTGCAGGTTGGGGGGAACGTTTGAGCTTATTCTAAGTTTGAGCATCGGATTTTGGGTCGCAGTAGACAAGGATTGCCAAGAGCCGCTTGACTCTGCAATAGACAATCTATATGTTTACCGAATCTTTAGGGCTGCCCTGGGCGAAGGTGCCCGCGCTCCCGGAGTTTCGGTTCGATGGCATCGTGGTTTTCGGGGCGGACAGACTGGCTTCAGTTGTGGAACACATTGAGAACTCATTTCCGCTTCGAAACGGCAAGATGTTGAAACGCCCTTCCCCGTCGTCAAACATCGCGACTTGGCGAAGTCCGAGAGGTACGAATATGTC
>Ga0209698_10007633_pt1 | contig 11317 bp, 7 predicted proteins | sample LitLauG_LLR_2012_FD_187203 | JGI IMG/M metagenome (GOLD analysis project Ga0209698, IMG submission 187203) | Freshwater sediment microbial communities from Pennsylvania, USA - Little Laurel Run_MetaG_LLR_2012 (SPAdes) (version 2) | ecosystem: Environmental > Aquatic > Freshwater > Creek >... | reverse complement strand
CAATGCCCACCTGATGCGGGCCAACGCCGTGGTCATGATGCGCTTCGATTCGGCCGAAATGGGCCAGACCATGAGCGAGATCGTGGCCTACGGCACCGCCGTCACGATCGAAAAGCTGGTGCCCTGACCATGCTGCGCGCGCTGCTGCTGGTGCTTGCGGCCGTCCTGTTCCTGGTCGGTCTGGTGCTGGTCGCATCGGGGGCGCCGCACGCCTGGCCGCTGCTGGCCTGGGGCGGCGTGCTGCTGCTGGCGGTGCTGTTCGAACGCTGGCGCTATCGGCCGCCGGAGGGTGGCGCGGGACGCTGGCAGGACACCCCCGAGCGCTTCATCGATCCGCAATCGGGCCAGGCCCTGCAGGTGCAGTTCAACGTGGACACCGGCGAGCGGCGCTACGTTCCGGCGCGGCGCCAGGACCCGGCATGAACCTGTACGCCCCCGGCGCGGCGTTGCGCGTGTCCCTATCGGGCCGGGCCGGCGCCGTCCGCACCGTGTCGTCCTAGGCCGCATGTTCTCGTCCCTGCTGGTGGCCAACCGCGGCGAAATCGCCTGCCGCGTGATGCGTACCGCGCGGCGCCTGGGCTTGCGCACGATCGCCGTCTACTCCGAAGCCGACGCCGACGCCTTGCACGTGCGCGAGGCCGACGAGGCCCATTGCATCGGAGCCGCGCCGGCGCGCGACAGTTACCTGCATATCGGACGCATCCTCGAGGCCGCGCGCGCCAGCGCGGCGCAGGCGATCCATCCCGGCTACGGCTTCCTGTCCGAGTCGGCGCCCTTTGCCCAGGCCTGCAGCCGCGCGGGAATCGTCTTCGTCGGCCCACCCGAGGCGGCCATCCGGGCGATGGGCTCCAAGGCGGCGGCCAAGGCCCTGCTGGCGCAAGCCGGCGTGCCGCTGACGCCGGGCTATCACGGCGCCGACCAGGATCCGGTGCGCCTGGCTGCCGAGGCGGCGCACATCGGCTTTCCGGTGCTGATCAAGGCCAGCGCCGGTGGCGGCGGCAAGGGCATGCGGCGGGTCGAGCGCGCGGCCGATTTTCCCGCGGCGCTGGAGGCGTGCCGTCGCGAAGCGCTGGCGGCCTTCGGCGACGATGCGGTGCTCATCGAGAAGTACATCGAGCAGCCGCGCCACATCGAGGTCCAGGTCTTTGCCGATATGCACGGCAATGCCGTGCACCTGTTCGAGCGCGACTGCTCGGTGCAGCGCCGCCACCAGAAGGTGCTCGAGGAGGCGCCCGCGCCGGGGGTGAGCGCGCAGCGCCGCGCCGCCCTGGGCCGTGCGGCGCTGCAGGTGGTGCGGGCCGTGGGCTACGTGGGGGCGGGCACGGTCGAATTCATCGCGCCGCGCGCGCTCGAGCCGGAGGCCCCCGAAGCCGGGTTCTACTTCATGGAAATGAACACGCGCCTGCAGGTCGAGCACCCGGTCACAGAAATGATCACCGGCCTGGACCTGGTCGAATGGCAATTGCGCGTGGCCGCCGGCGAGGCGCTGCCGCTGGACCAGGCGGCGCTGGTCTGGCGCGGGCACGCCATCGAGGCGCGCCTGTATGCCGAGGATGCCGACCAGGACTATCTGCCGGCCACCGGTACGCTGGCGCTGTTTGCCGGGCCACCGCCCGCGCCCTACCTGCGCCTGGATGCGGGCGTGCAGACCGGTGATCGCATCGGTCCGCATTACGACCCGATGATCGGCAAGCTCATCGCGTGGGGCGAGACGCGCGCACAGGCGCGCCTGCGCCTGCGCGACGCCCTGGCGCAGACCTGCATCGTGGGCCTGGTCAGCAACGTGGCGTTCCTGCGGCGGCTGGTCGAGGCACCGTCCTTCGCCGCGGCGCTGCTCGATACCGATCTGCTCGAGCGCGATGCCGCCGCGCTGGCGCCACCGACTGCCGCGCCGGCGCCACCGGCCTGGCTCATGGTGGCACTGGCTACGCTGGCGGCCGAATCCGGCGCGGCCGAGACGCTCCGGGTGCCGCCCGACGGCTGCGCGGGTGCCTGGGGCGGCGCCGACACCTGGCGCGCCAATCTGGAGCCGCAGCGGTGCCTGCAGCTGTCCTGGCGCGGGCCGGCCGAGGTCGTGCAGCACGAGGTTCGGGTGGCACCTGCGCCGGCTGCCAGCGAGGCGCCCGGGAACGTGCTGCTCAGCGTCGGCGGCCAGCAGTATCGGTGCCGCGCGCAATGGCGCCGCCTCGTGCCGGCGGGGCCGCAGCGCCCCAGCGCCTGGGCCGGCACGCTGCGCGCGCATATCGACGATCGCGTGCTCCAGGCGGTGACCGTGCGCCACGCGGGGCGCTGGCATCTTTTCTACGATGGTCGCCACGACAGCTTCGCGCTGGGGGGCGCGCTGGCGGTGGACACGCTGGCGGCCGAGGCCTCTGCCGACGAGGGCGTGCGCGCGCCCATGCCCGGCAAGCTCATTGCGCTGCTGGCGCCGCCCGGCAATCGTGTGGCGCGCAACGCGCCGCTGCTGATCGTCGAGGCCATGAAGATGGAACACACCTTGCGCGCGCCGCGTGCCGGCATGTTGCGGGCCTTTCGCGTCGCCGTCGGCGACCAGGTGGCGATGGGCCAGATCCTGGCCGACCTGGACCCGGACCTGCCGGCGGACGCCGGGCCGGCGCCATGAACGCGCCGCGCAATGGCGCAGCGGCCGCGGTGCGCATCGTCGAAGTCGGCCCGCGCGACGGCCTGCAGAACGAGGCGGGCATAGTGCCGCTGGCCGTCAAACGCGAGCTGGTGCTGCGCCTGGCCCGCAGCGGCCTGGCGCAGATCGAGGCCGGCGCCTTCGTGTCGCCGCGGCGCGTGCCGCAAATGGCCGATTCGGCGGCATTGCTGCGCGAACTGACCGCGCAACCGGAGCTGCGCGGCATCGGCCTGCCGGTGCTTACCCCCAACCTGCAGGGCTTCGAGGCGGCCCTGGCCGCCGGTGCGCGCAGCGTGGCGGTTTTCGCGGCGGCCTCCGAGACCTTCTCCCAGCGCAACATCCAATGCTCCATCGCGCAGTCGCTGCAGCGTTTCGAGCCGGTGCTGGCGGCCGCGCATGCCGCGCGTATTCCCGTGCGCGCGTACCTGTCCTGCGTGGTGGCCTGCCCCTATGAGGGTCCGGTGGCGCCGGCGGCAGTGGCGCCCCTGGCCGAGCAACTGCGCGCGATGGGCTGCTACGAGATTTCGCTGGGCGACACGATCGGCGCCGGTACGCCGGGCACGGTGCTGCCGCTGCTCGAGGCCGTGGCGCGCGTGGTGCCGGTGGCGGAGCTGGCCGGGCATTTCCACGATACCTACGGCATGGCGGTGGCCAACGTCTATGCGGCCTACGGTTTCGGCCTGCGCTGCTTCGACGCCTCGGTCGCGGGGCTGGGTGGCTGCCCCTACGCGCCGGGTGCCAGCGGCAACCTTGCCACCGAAGACCTGGTCTACCTCTTCGATGGGCTGGGCGTGGCCACCGGTATCGACGCGGCGGCCCTGGCCCAGTGCGGCGCGTGGATCTGCGCGCAGCTGGGCCGCACGAACCAGGCGCGCGCCGGCGCCGCGCAGCTGGCCCGGGCGCAGCGCGCCGGAACCGAACGCGGGCAATAAGCAAATGCGCCGCGCGACCAACGGTGGTGGGCGCGCCTCGCGTATTCTGTGGGCCCTATGACCATCTGTCGCCTGACGCTACCAAGGCTTGCCATCGCCATGCGCGCGTGCGGCGCGCACGGCACGCCGTTCCCCCTCTCCCGCTGTGCGGGAGAGGCTTGCGGTGAGGGCCGTCGCGCGGCCCCGTTCCCGCGCCCACCCGCACTCCCAGCCTTGCTCCCGCTGGTGCGGGAGCGAGGCGCATGACGCCGCCGCAGGACGCAGCGGCGACACCGCAGCGCCTGCTCGACGTGCGCCACGCCATCGCTGTCTGCGTTGGCATGGTCATCGGCGCCGGCATTTTCCGCACCTCTCCCAACGTTGCACAAAACGTCGGCAGCACCGTGCCCTTGTTCGCGGCCTGGGCGCTGGGCGGCCTGTTGTCGGTGCTGGGCGCCCTGTGCTTTGCCGAGATGGCCGCCGCCTTCCCGCATGCCGGCGGCGACTACTCCTTCCTGGCCCGCGCCTACGGCAAGCGCCTGGCGCTGCTGTTCGCGTGGTCGCGCTTCTCCGTGATCCACACCGGCTCGATGGCGTTGCTGGCCTTCGTGTTCGGGGACTACCTGGCGCAACTCGTGAGCTTCGGCCCCTGGACGAGTCCGGTCTTCGGGGTCGTCATCGTCGCCTGCCTGATCGGGGTGAACCTGCGCGGCATCCACCTGGGCGTGGGTACGCAACTGGGCCTGATGTTGCTGGTGCTGTTCGGGCTGAGCTGCGTGGTGCTGGCCGGTGCATGGCAGGCGATCCATGGCATCGCGCCGCAGACCTCGATGAGCGTTGCCAGTGCGACGGCCGGCCACCCCAGCTTCGGCACCGCGATGGTGTTCGTGCTGCTGGCCTACGGCGGCTGGAGCGACGCGGCCACGCTCTCGGCCGAGATGCGCGATGCGCGCCGCGGCATCGTGCTGGCGCTGGTCGGCGGCATGACCACGGTCGGCGCCTTGTATCTGGGCACCAACTGGGGTTACGTGCGCGTACTCGGTCTCGATGGCCTGGCGGCCAGCAGCGCACCGGCTGCCGATGTCATGCGCGCGGCCTTCGGCCGCCCGGGCGAGATCCTGATCGTGGCCACCGTGGCGGTGGCCGCGATGTCGGTCATGAATGCGCTGCTGATCGTCGGGGCGCGCACGACCTTTGCCGCGGCCAGCGATCTGTCGGCGCTGCGCGGCCTGGGCCAATGGGATGCGCGCCGCGGCACGCCGGCGCGCGCCATGGTCGCGATGGGGGCCGTGGCCATCGCGCTGATCGGCCTGGGCAGCATCACGCGCGGCGGGTTTGCCACGATGGTCGACTACCTGGCCCCGGTGTACTGGTTCTTCCTGTCACTGAGTTCGCTGGCCGTGATGGTGCTGCGCCGGCGCTACCCGCTAACGCCGCGGCCGTTTCGCGTGCCCGGTTATCCGCTCACGCCGCTGCTTTTCTTCCTGAGCTGCCTGTACATGCTCTACGCCAGCCTCATCTACGTGCAGGTCGGCGCGCTGGTGGGCGTGGGCGTGCTCGCGCTCGGCGGCGTGCTGCTGTTGTTGCAGCAGCGTCCGCCGCCGGCGCCGGGCGATCAGGCGTAGGCCACGGCGGGCGATTCGGGCGCAAGCGCCCCCGCCACGGTCTCGGCGCCGCTCAGCAGCAGTTGTACGCGTGCCGCCGAGAACAGTCCGCGCACCTGGCGCGTGCCCGCCTCCTGGGCGCCCTCCAGGACCACCACGTAGCGGTCGCCCGAAGCGGCCATCAGCGCGGCGATATCGGCCACGCGCAGGCGCGGCACCTGGGCGTAGTCGAGCACGCGCCACTGGTCCAGCGGCACCATGATGTTCTCGACCTGCACGTCGCGCCAGGCGCAGGTGGTTTCCGAGCAGCCCACCGAAACCATGTACTGCACCGGCTTCTCGCCCTGGATGTCGTAGGAGGTGATCGAGCCCACCAGCTGGCGCTCGGCGCCGAGCACGAACGCAAAGCGCGCGCCCGACAGCTTCATCTGGTTGAGGGCATCGTCGATCGACGCGTCGAACGCCGCGGTGACCAGCGGCGCGGAGCGAAAATCGGTCATGGCCATGACGGCCGGCGCGTCGGGCGCGACCGTGTAGGGCCGCGTTGCCGGTGCGCCCGGAAGAAGTACGCGACAGCCTACGGCGTGCAGCGCGTCGGTCGGGGTATGGTCCATGGGGGTCTCCTCGGTGGCGGGTTCACCGCGCGGCCTGCTAGGCAAGCCAACACACCGCAGCGGGAAATCATTCTGATTTGCAGCACCCACCGCGGTCAATCCGGCTCTTCGTACTAGCCTGTTTGGCGCGCCGCGACCCTAAAGTCCGTCAAACCCACGAAGGCCTTAAGCCGCGCCGCCAATGTGGGCAAGGCTGGGCTCAAAGCGCAGGCTGTGCACGCCGACCACGCCATCGAGCGCCTCGATCTGGCGCAGCACCGCCGCGGGGATCTCCGCGTCCAGCGACACGAGGCATACCGCATCGCTGCCGCGGCTGGCGCGGCCCAGATTGAAATTGGCGATGTTCACGCCGGCGCGCCCCAGGGTCGTTCCCAGGCTGCCGATGAATCCAGGCGTATCGCGATTGCGCACGAACAGCATGCGCGGCGTCATTTCGGATTCGAGTCCCACCCCGTCGATGCCGACCAGGCGCGGCTTGCCGCTGAAAAGCGTTCCGGCCAGCTCCAGGCCGGCGCGCGGACCGCGCACCCGCACCCGCACCAGCGTGTGGAAGTCGCCGCCGGCCTCGCTGCGCGTCTCGGCGGTACGGATGCCCCGATCGCGTGCCAGCTCCGGGGCGTTGACCGCGTTGACGAAGGCCGAGGACGGGCGCAGCAGCCCCATCAGCACGGTGTTGATGAGCGGCCGCGTGTTGAGCTTGGCCACGTGGCCCTCGAAGCCGATGTCCACGGCCTCGATGCCGCCGCTCACGACCTGCCCGACCAGGCTGCCGAGCAGCTCGGCCAGGTGCAGGTAAGGGCGCAGGCGCGGCGCATCCTCGGCCGACAGCGGCGCCAGGTTGAGGGCATTGCGCACGGCGCCGGTGAGCAGGAAATCGCTCATCTGCTCGGCGATCTGCTGCGCAACGTGCTCCTGCGCCTCGACCGTAGCCGCGCCCAGGTGCGGCGTGCACACCACCGAGTCCAGCGCGAACAGCGGATTGTCCAGGGCCGGCTCCTCGGCAAAGACATCGAGCGCGGCGCCGGCCACCTGGCCCGACTGCAGCGCAGCCAGCAGCGCCGCCTCGTCGATGAGGCCGCCGCGCGCGCAGTTGACGATGCGCACACCGCGGCGACAACGCGCCAGGGCTGCCGCGTCCAGCACGTTGCGCGACTGGGCCGTGAGCGGCGCGTGCAGGCTGATGAAGTCGGCGCGTTCGAACAATTCGCCCAGCTCGACCTTCTCGGCGCCCAGTGCCTGCGCGCGCTCCGGAGTCAGGAAGGGATCGCTGGCGACCACCTTCATCTTCAGCCCCAGCGCGCGGTCGACCACCACCGCACCGACATTGCCGCAGCCGATGACGCCCAGCGTCTTGCCCGAGAGCTCTACCCCCAGGAAGCGCGCGCGTTCCCAGCGGCCGGCCTGCGTCGATGCATGGGCGGCCGGGATCTGGCGCGCCAGAGCGAACAGCAAGCCGATGGCGTGTTCGGCGGTGGTGATGGCATTGCCCAGCGGCGCGTTCATGACCACGATGCCGCGCGCGGTGGCGCCCGCCACGTCGATGTTGTCGACGCCGATGCCGGCCCGGCCGATCACCTTGAGCTGGCGCCCGGCGCTCAGGATGGCGTCGCTCACGCGCGTGGCCGAGCGCACGACCAGCCCGTCGAAGCGGGCCACCAGGCCGCGCAGCTGCTCGGGCTTGAGGCCGACATGCACCTCGACGGCGATGCCGCGCCGGCGAAAATGCGCCACCGCGCTGTCGGGCAGCGCGTCGCAGATGAGCACCCGTGGCAATGCGCGCGACATGCCGCCGGTACCGGAGCGCCGCCGCCGCGCCCCTAGAGCACGGCCGCCAGCTGCGCGCTGCCCAGGCCGGCGCCATGCACGGCATGGGCCCAGTCGAGCCATTGTGTCAGCGCAACGATGTCGTCGGCCTCCACGGTGGCGCCGCACCAGATGCGCAGGCCCGGCGGCGCGTCGCGATAGGAGCCGATGTCGTAGGCCACGCCTTCGGCCTCCAGCGCGGCGATGATGCGCCCGAACCACTCGGTCTGCTCGGCCAGGCTCAGTCCGGCCGCCAGCGCCGGCGCCATGCGCAGGCACACCGAGGTCGGCGAGCGCGTCGCCGCATCCACGGCCAGGTATTGCAACCAGGGCGTGCGCTGCACCCACTGGTCCAGCGCGCGCGCATTGTCCAGCGTGCGCCGCTGCAGCCCGGCGGCGCCGCCGACCGAGCGCGCCCAGGCCATCGCATCGAGTGCGTCCTCCACGCACAGCATCGAGGGCGTGTTGATCGTCTCGCCCTCGAACAGGCCATGGAGCAGCTGCCGGTCCTTGGCCAGGCGGAAGATCTTGGGCACGGGCCAGGGCGGGGTGTGCGACTCCAGGCGCGCCACGGCGCGCGGCGAAAGGATCAGGATGCCGTGCTGCGCCTCGCCGCCGAGCACCTTCTGCCAGCTGAAGGTGACCACGTCGAGCTTGTCCCAGGGCATGGGGATGGCGCAGGCCGAGGAGGTCGCGTCGCACAGGGTCAGGCCGCGGCGGTCGTGCGGGATCCAATGGCCATCGGGCACGATGACGCCGGCGGTGGTGCCGTTCCACGTGAAGATCACGTCGTGGTCGAAGTCGGCCCGGCCCAGGTCGGGCAGGACCCCGAAGTCGGCCACGATGGCGCGCGTTTGCAACGGGCGCAGCTGCTGCAGGCAGTCGGTGACCCATTCCTTGCCGAAACTCTCCCAGGCGAACACGTCGACCGGCCGTGGACCCAGCAGCGACCAAAGTGCGGCCTCGATGGCCCCGGTATCGGAGGCGGGCATGATCGCCACCCGATAACCGTCGGGCAGCTCGAGCAAGGCGCGCGTTTCATCGATCACGCGCTTCAGGCGCGACCTGCCCAGCTTGGCGCGATGCGAGCGGCCCAGCGGCGCTGCCGCCAGCGCGGCCAGGCTCCAGCCTGGGTGCTTGGTGCACGGACCGCAGGAAAAATTGGGGGAACGGGGGCGTTGCGACGGCTTGGTCGCAAAGGCGGTGCTCATGAGGATGCTTCCTGTACTGAACGGCTCGTTGGGGAGCCGCGGCCCGCGGCCACAGTACCGACTGCTGCTGCAAGCGTCAACCGCCGCCTGTGTCGCAGCGATGGGCGCAATTCTTAAGCATTGTGCTGGCGCAAGGCGGGGCAAAAGACATCGATTTCCATGGCACCACAGGCATTTAGGACATATCCTTGCGGCGATTTCTCCTTAATAATCGCCTCTTCGCGTTGATCGGCGGCGATGGCGCTTAAGCCCTACGGCGCCAACGCGCAGAACCTTGCGCGTGCCGCCCCACAGGATTTGCCTATGCAGCAAACGATCTGCCCGGCCGTCACGCTCCCGTGTCGCGGGCATTCGCTTTCCCGACCCGCCCCCCGCTCCCGATCTTCCGTAACCTCCCAGCGCCGGCGCCTGCTGCGCCCGGCCCTGGCGCTCCTGTTCCTATTGTTGCCGCTGGCGCCATCGGCACTGGCCGCCACCGGAGCGGCCGATGCCGCGCACCCGGCAACGGCGGGCCGCCTCGACCTGCCCGCCCCGGCCTTGCGCACGCGCACGCTGAGCCTGCGCGACTTGGGCGCCTATCACCCGCTCGATTTGCGCGGCGTCGATCGCAGTGCCTACCTGCCCTTGAGCGTGCGCTTTGACGAGACGGTGGTGCGCGCCCGGCTGCACCTGAACCTCACTTTTTCGCCCTCCTTGCTGCCCGAGCTCTCGCAGCTGCGGGTCCTGATCGACGAAGAGCCGCTGGCCAGCGTGCACCTGAGCAAGGAGCGGCTGGGCACGCCGCAGCAGGTCGACGTCGACCTGGACCCGCGCTACCTCGTGGAGTACGCACGGCTGCATTTCGAGTTCATCGGCCACTACACCCTGGACTGCGAGTTTCCCCACCACAGCAGCCTGTGGGCCAGCATCAGCAACGAGAGCACGCTTGAGCTCGTCACCCGGCCGCTCGTGCAGCGCGACGATCTGGCGTTTTTGCCGGCGCCCTTCTTCGATCCGCGCGACAACGGCCGCGTGGAACTGCCCTTCGTTTTCGCGCGCCAGCCCGCGCTCGATACCTTGCGTTCGGCCGCTGTCCTCGCCTCGTGGTTCGGTGCCGCCGCCAGTTACCGCGGCGCGCATTTTCCCGTGCTGTACGACGCGGTGCCCGAGCGCCACGCCGTGGTGCTGGCCACCAACGACGAGCGTCCCGCGCAGCTGAACCTGCCGCTGGTGCAGGTGCCCACCATCATGATCGCGACGCAGCCGGCCAACCCCGCGCTCAAGCTCCTGCTGGTGCTCGGGCGCGATGCCGCGCAGCTGCGCACCGCCGCCGAGGCGCTGGTGCTGGGCCAGGCCGCACTCAGCGGTGCGCGGGTCGAGGTCAAGGCGGTGCGCCTGCCGACGCCCAGTGCGGCCTACGAGGCGCCCAATCTCGTGCATACCGGCAGCCGCGTGCGCCTGGGCGAACTGGTGCGCAATGCCGCCGACCTGCAGGTGTCGGGCCAGGTGCTCGACCCCATCCGCGTAAATTTGCGCCTGCCCGCCGACATCTTCACCTGGGAGGCGCGCGGCATGCCGGTGGACCTGCACCTGCGCTACACGCAGCCGCAGGAAAACGGCCAGGCCGACCTGACCGTGCGCATCAACGATGAATTCGTCGAATCCTTCGCCCTGCGCAATTCCGCGAGCGGCGCGAGCCAGCGCGTGGATCTGCCTTTTTTCCAGGACAGCGGCACGCTCGTGGCGCAGGGCCTGACGGTGCCCGCCTTCCAGCTTGGCTCGAACAACCAGCTGCAATTCCAGTTCGATATCCCGCCCCAGGACCAAGGGCGTTGCCGCTCGACCTTGGGCGGAGCGCAGGCGGCGATAGACCCGGATTCGACACTCGACCTCACGCACATCGAACACTATGCCGCGATGCCCAACCTGGCCTATTTCGGCAACAGCGGCTTCCCGTTCACCAAGTACGCGGATCTCGGCCAGACGGCCGTGATCCTGCCCGATGTCCCGCAGGCCGGCGAAGCCGAGACCCTGCTCACGGTGCTGGGGCAGTTCGGCGCCGCCACCGGATTGGCCGCGACCCGCGTCACGCTGCTGGGAGCCAGCCAGGCGCAGCAGGCCGGCGACCGCGACCTGCTGGTGATCGCCAGCGGTGTTGCCAACCCGCTGCTCGAATCCTGGCAGGCAACGCTGCCGGCGCGCCTGGATGCGGCGCAACGCTCGAGCTCGGTGCTCGGCGCGCTCGCCAGCAGCGGCGCCGAATGGTTCAGCGGGGCGATCGCGCCGGCCTTGCCGCACGATGGCTGGACCGAGATTGCCGCGCGCGGGCCGCTGGCGGCGCTCATGGGTTTCGAGTCGCCCCTGCAGGCCGGGCGCTCGGTGGTGGTCCTCAACGCCACGGATGCGGCGACGCTGCCCTTGACGGCCGCGGCGCTCATCGATCCGGGCAAGGTGCGCCTGCTCAGCGGCGACCTGACGCTCCTGCGCGGCGCCCAGGTGGATTCGTTCCGGGTCGGAGCCACCTATTACGTGGGTCAGCTGCGCTGGTGGCGCT
>Ga0209698_10007632_pt1 | contig 11317 bp, 7 predicted proteins | sample LitLauG_LLR_2012_FD_187203 | JGI IMG/M metagenome (GOLD analysis project Ga0209698, IMG submission 187203) | Freshwater sediment microbial communities from Pennsylvania, USA - Little Laurel Run_MetaG_LLR_2012 (SPAdes) (version 2) | ecosystem: Environmental > Aquatic > Freshwater > Creek >... | reverse complement strand
CTGCTCGACGCGTGGAAGAAGGGCGGGCTCAGCCCGTCGGCGTTCACCGCATCACAGAGCCCGATCGGCAAGGACTGTGCGGCCGGCACGGTCAACAACGTCGACGTCATCGTCTGTCAGTTCGCGACGCCCGACGACGCGAAGAAGGCCGAGGACGCCGGGCTGCAGTGGGTCGGCGACACGACCGGCGCGGCGCACGCGCTCGGTAGCTTGGTGATCGGCGTCGCCGATCGTCGCAAGGCCGATCCGAGCGGCCGCACGATCAATCAACTGTTCAAGCTGGCGTCGGGCTAGAGATGCTCGTGCCAGACCGAGTGCGCGGGGTCACGGCAGATTTACATCTTTCCGATCGCTGAACGTCGGGCCGGCTGGTACGACCGCCGGATGAAGCGTGTCGTCTCGATCGGGATCGTGCTCGCCGCGTGCGGTAACTCTTCGACCCAAGGGCCGCACGACGCGGCGATCGACTCGCATAGCATCGATGCGCCGGTCGACGCCGCGATCGACGCCGCGCCGATGCCTGCGGGCACAGTGCACTACATCATCGATCACGTGATGATCCCGACGACCAACGCGCAGGCGCGCCAGTATGGGCTCGACCTAAATGCCGACGGCACGGTCGACAACCAGCTCGGCATGGTGCTCGCGGCGTTCTCGAATACGGGGACGCCGGTCCAGGCGGGCGTCGACTACGCCGTCGACCACGGCACCTCGCTCCAACTCGCCGAGTTGGTCGCGTCGTCGTTCACGACCGCGGCGAGCGCGACGTTCACGCTCTACGCCGGCCAGAACCCGAATCCGACACCGTGCGCGAGCGGCAGCGACACGATCTGCCGCCGGCACCTGCACGGCACCGCGACGTTCGGCGTCGCCGCGACGCCGCGCGACACGCCGCTCGCCGGCGCGATCGCGAGCGGCCAGCTCACCGCCGGCCCCGGCCACCTCAGCATCGACATCCCGATCGCGATCTCGCCGCCGACGCCGATCACGCTGATCGGCGCGCGCGTCGCCGCGAGCCCGAACGGTCTCGGCATCATGACCGGCGTGATCGACGGTGGCGTCACGGTGAGTGACGTCAACACGAAGATCTATCCCGCGCTACAAGGCAGCATCAACGTCCAGATCGGCCTCGACTGTCCGACGCCGACCAGCCCGCCGGGCTGCGGCTGCGGGAACGGCACGCTCGGCATGACCTACGTCGGTCTGTTCGACACCAACCACGACTGCACGGTGTCGGTCGACGAGATCAAGAACAACAGCTTGATCCAATCGCTGTTCGCACCCGACGTGATGCTCGAAGGGCAGTCCGCGCTGTCGTTCGGCTTCGGGTTCACCGCCGTCGAGGCGACCTACGTCGTGAACTGACCGTGAACTGAACCGCAACCTCTGCTAGGTTCCGGCGCGATGAACTGGAACGCGCTCGCCGACCTCGCCCTCGCGGGGCAAACGTTGTCACGCGATGCCGCGCGGGCCGTGCTCCACGCACCGACCGAGGACACGCTCGAGCTGCTCAACGCCGCGTTCCGCGTGCGCCGCGCCCACTGGGGCATGCGCGTCTCGCTGCACGTGCTCGAGAACGCGAAGCGGGGCGCGTGTCCGGAGGACTGCGGGTTTTGCTCGCAGTCGAGCAAGCACCACGCGCAGGGTTCCCGGGGGCCGTCGCCGAGCGGCGAGGAGCCGATGAAGTCGGTCGACGAGCTCGTCGACGGTGCACGCCGCGCGCACGCCGCGCGGGCGAAGCGCTACTGCATGGTGACCGCGACCCGTGGGCCGTCGCAGCGCGATCTCGACACGATCTGCGAGGCCGCGGCGCGGATCAAATCGGAGATGAGCATCGAGCTGTGCGCGTCGCTCGGGTTGCTCACCCAAGCGAAGGCCGAGCGGCTCGCCGCGTCCGGCGTCGATCGGTTCAATCACAACCTCGAGACCAGCGAGCGTCATTACGGCGAGCTGGTGTCGACGCACAGCTGGCGCGATCGCGTCGAGACCGTGCAGCTCGCGAAGGCCGCGGGCATGGACACCTGCTGCGGCGGCATCGTCGGGCTCGGCGAGGGTGACGACGATCTGCTCGATCTCGCGTTCGCGCTGCGCGAGCTCGACGTCGACTCGGTGCCGGTGAACTTCCTCGACGCACGGCCGGGCACGCCGCTCGCCGGCGCCGGTCGCGTCGAGCCGGGCTACGCGTTGCGCGCGCTGTGCATGTTCCGGTTCGTCCACCCGCGCACCGATCTGCGCGTCGCGGGCGGCCGTGAGATCACGCTGCGCGCGCTGCAGGCGATGGCGCTCTATCCCGCGAACTCGATCTTCACGCAGGGTTACCTGACGACCGAGGGCGCGAGCGCACACGCAGATCACCAGATGATCCAAGACGCGGGGTTCACGCTCGAGCTCGCGTCGGGCGTCGAGACCCCGGCGGATCCGGACGCGGTCGCGCAGTTGGTGTCGCCGCGCCGCGGCCTGCTGCCGATCGCGCGGAGCTAGCGAGGAGCGTCGACGATGCGAATCGACAAGGTCTACACGCGCGGCGGCGATCACGGCGAGACCTCGCTGATCGGCGGCGATCGAGTGTCGAAGGCGGATCCGCGCCTCGAGTGCTACGGCACGATCGACGAGATCAACGCGACGATCGGCCTGGTCGTGACCGCGCTCGCCGGCTCGCCGGCACGCGGCTTTCTCGAGCCGATCTTGCAGCGCGTCCAGAACGAGCTGTTCAACGTCGGCTGCGAGCTCGCGACCCCGGATCCCGAGCGGCGCGCCGCGCAGCCGCGGATCGAGCAGCGCCACGTCGACGCGCTCGAGCGCGACATCGATGCGGTGAACGATGACCTCCCGGCGCTGACCTCGTTCGTGTTGCCGGGCGGCGGGCCCGCGTCGGCGGCGTGTCACCTCGCGCGCACGGTGTGCCGGCGCGCTGAGCGGCTCGTCGTCGCGCTCGCGCAAGCCGAGGACCTCGGCGGCGAGCTGCCGATCATCTACTTGAACCGGCTGTCCGACGCGCTGTTCGTGTGGGGCCGGTGGTGCGCGCTCAAGGACGGTCAGTCCGAGTTGCTGTGGAAATCGCGCGAGACCTGACTCCCGTCGACAACGCGTGACCCAAAGTATTTGGCGCGATCCGGCGGGGCGATGCGTAAGGTCACGCGCATGGAGCCCGCCACCGCGACCACGCAGGTTTCCGCAACGTTCCCGTTCGTGCACGACGCGATCGGCAACTTCCGGCTAGTGCGTCGCCTCGGCCGAGGCGGCATGGCGGAGGTGTGGCTCGGCGAGCATCGCAGCGTCGGCACCAAGGTCGCGGTGAAATTGTTGCTCGGCGACCTCGCGGCGGACGATCCAGAGATCCAACGGTTCTTCAACGAAGCGCGCGCGGTCGGCAAGATCCAGCACGCGGGGATCGCGAAGATCTTCGACGTCGGCACGCACGGCGAACGTCCGTACCTGATCATGGAGCTCCTCGACGGCGAGTCGCTCGGCTCGCGGCTGCGGCGGGTCGGCGCGTTGCCGGTCGCGAGCTACTACGAGTTTGGCCGTCAGCTCGCGAGCGTGCTCGGCGCGACCCACGGGGCGGGCATCACCCACCGCGACCTCAAGCCGGAGAACATCTTCATCGTGCCGGATCGCGAGCTCGCGTGCGGCGAGCGGATCAAGGTGCTCGACTTCGGCATCGCCAAGCTCACCGGCACGCTCGCGGGCGGCTCGCCGCGTACGTTTGGCGCGATGGGCACGCCCGCGTACATGGCGCCGGAGCAATGGGGCGACCCATCGGCGATCGACGAGCGCGTCGACATCTACGCGCTCGGCTGCGTGCTGTTCGAGCTCGCGTGTGGCCGGCCGCCGTTCCAACCGACGACGGTCGCGGAGGCCTGCCAACTTCACCTGCACGCGACGCCGCCGCGAGCTCACACCGTCGTCCCTGCGCTCGATCCCGAGTTCGATGCGCTCGTCGCGTCGATGCTGAGCAAGGATCCAGGCGCGCGCCCGCAATCGATGGTCGAGGTCGAGCAGACGCTGACGTCCCTCGCGCGCCGTCGCGCGCCAGTATCGATCGCGCCAACGCTGCTTGCTTCGCCGGTGCCGATCGCGACAGCGCCACGTCGACGTCGCCGCCTCGCGGTCGCGGCGGCGATCGCGCTCGCGCTCGCGCCGGGAGCGACGGTGGCGTGGCTCACGACGCGCGATGGGGCGGCGCGCGCGGCGGTGGAACACGCCGCTCCGCACACACCGATCGAAGTTGGGACGGCGAAGCCGAACGAGGTGTCGGGCGTCACGCCACCGGCCGCGCCGCCGGCCGCAGCGAAGGAAGGCAAGATCGACGAGGATGCGCTCGTCCGCGTTCTCACGGCGCAGGCGCGTCGGTTTCACGACTGTTACCAGCCGCACGCTGTCCTCGATTCGACGCTCACCGGTCGCGTCGTGGCCACGTTCACGATCGGTCTCGATGGCCGGGCCGCGGCGGTTACGGCGACCGGGATGTCCGACGCGATCAGTGGCTGCGTGATGTCGGTGATCCGCTCGATCGACTATCCGCGGCCGATCGGCGGCAGCGTGCCGGTGACCTATCCGCTGTCGTTCCAGCCGACGTTCGAGGACACGGACTCGCACGCGCTTACGATCGTTCCGCGCGGCCCCGATCCCGACTACGCACGGCTCCGCACGATCGAGCCGCGGCTCGCGGCGTGCGCTGCCGCGAGCGACGTGCACGGCAAAGTTGCGGTGACGATCTCGGTCATTCGCGGCCACGACGTCCTCGTTTCGGTCGACCACGACTACGCCAATACCCCGCTATCGGCGTGCCTGGGCAACGCGATCGGCTCGCTCGACTTCGGGCCGGACCGCGGCTACGACACGTCGATCACGGTTCCCTTGCGGTTCCCGTAACGGATCGGTTCACAGCGGCGTGACGTGGAGCGGGGTCACCCGCACGCCGTCGTCCGCCCACGTCCAGTCGAAGTGCCAGAGGAAGCTGAGGCCGAGCGTGCCGTCGACACCGGCGGGCAGCTCGTCGACGATCAGCGCATCCACGTTGGTCGTCGCCGCGCCGCCGACCGCCACCTTCGATAGCGTGATCGGCTCGCCCAACACGGGCCGGAATTCGACGAGTCCCGTCGCGAGCGGCTTGTCCGATGCGACGAGGCCAGCTTTGCCAGCGAACAATCGCGACACCAGCGTCGTCCCGGCGAAGTAGTCGATCGCGAACGTGCCGGTCGCTCCCGCGACCGTCGCGCGCACCTTGCCGGAAAGCGTGGCCCGTCCGGTGCCGTGCTCGGCAACGCACGATCCGTTGCGGATCAGCGTCGCGCTCTGGTCGCGCATCTCGTCGTTGGGCTCTCCCTCGAAGTGCTCGACGAAGTAATGCCACGCGCGCTCGGCCTCACACGGTTCGTGTGCGGCGTGTGCCGGCGCGTAGAACCGGCCGACCGCGAAACGCGCGGCCTCTGGCGACGCCGAGCTCGCGATCGATTGGCGATAGTCGGCGAGCGCGAGCTGCGGCAGCTCGCCTTCGGCCCACGCCTCGCCGCGCCACCACCAGTAGTCGCTGTCGTGCGGATCGCCGGCGATCTGTTCGGTCGCCCCGATGGCTGCGGGGAACCAGCGATGGAGCTGCTGGTTGATGTAGACGACGTGCCATTGGACCTGGCCGCGCGCGCCGCAGCCGATCGCGCGGTGCGCGGCCTCGAGCGCGTCCTGCCAACGCTCGAGCTTCATCAGGTGATGGACGCGTGCGGCGTGCGTCTCGAGGTCGCATGGAGTCTGCGCCAGACGCTCGCGTTGTATCTGGTCGATCGGATCCGCGCTCGTCGCCGAAATGATCGGCTTGGGGCCGGACGACCGGGCGATCAGGTAGCCGCCGATCCCGAGCACCGGCGCGGCGAGCACGATGCCGACGAGCCACCGCCGGCGGCGCGCGCGCGCTGCCTGCTCGAGCGCGGCACAGCGCGCGCAGATCGCCGACTGCGCGACGGGGTGGTCGAGGCAGCCGAGGGCCATGCCCACGAATATCGCGAGCGACGCTCCCGTGCAATCCGGATGCCTCGGTCAACCTACAATACCCTTGGATGTCGGCGCGCGCCGCCGAACAAGCCGCAGGAGACTTCGTTCTTGCGGACCGTCGGCCTAGTGTGATTACGTGGGATCCTTGCGTGTTGTGCGGACCGCTTGAGACCGCGGGAAGAGGAGGGACGAGTAGTGAGGGATGATCGATGCACGCCAGTTCTATTGGCCTTCCTGTTGGGTGTCGGAAGCTGTCATCAAGACTCGGAATCGTCGACGGCGACGAGATCTCAAGCGCTGAACTCGAGCCCGTCCATCGGTGACTTTGTCTTGTACGCCGAGCAGAGCGTTAAGCTCGGTTCGTTTGACCACATCATTGCGGGGGATGTCGGCGTTGCCATCGCCGCACCCACGGGATATGGCCCACAGGTCACAATCGGAGATCATGTTGTCGATATCCATGGGAATCTGATTTCACCCTCGATTGCTCTCGGCCCGCACTCTCATGTAGGAGACGTCCAGACGCTAAGTCTGACAGACACGGGCGGGATGTATCACGCGCAGTATCCGTTCCCATTTACTCAGATGCCGCGAGTGCCACTCGCGACAGCTCCAGCATTCGCTGGCCCGGACATCTCCATTCCCCGGGAAAGAGAACAAACAATTGGTCCAGGGATTTTTGGGAATGTGACGGTGTACGGCGAGCTGGTCCTCTCCGCGGGAGCATACTCATTCTCGTCGCTTTCGGTAGCAGCCTGCGGGCGCGTATTCGCTCGCCGCGGCGGCGTGACAATCAATATCCGGGACACATTTCACACAGACGACGCGACCAGGTGTCCAGCGCGCGTCGAGCCTATGGATGAGGATGACTGCGACCATCACGATGAATGCACGCATCGCGCGGCTTCGAATTTTAGCCTCTTTGTGTCGGGCGGCGACTCGCCCGACGACAGCGCGGTCTCTCTTGGTGCGGGAACTGTATTGCGGGCACTGGTCGCTGCGCCGCACGGGACAATCTCCTTCGCTGACGGCGTAAACGCAAGGGGCGCATTTGCTGCTTTCGACATCCGCGCCGGGGCCCACGTCGAGCTCGCTCTTGATACGGGGTTCGTTGACAATAACCCAGGAGATCAGGGGTCCCAACGGCTATCCGGCTATTTGGGTAACCTGTCAAACACGTCGTACCCGGTTCTTGGTCCGGTCCCCCCTACTACGCCCGTCGTTGTCTCGTTTGGCCTCCCGACGAAGAACGATGCTGCGCTGTCGACCTTTGTCGATGCTGTGTCTGATCCCCATAATCCCATGTACCGTCAATACCTGTCCATGGATCAGCTCCAGCAGCAATATAGCCCGAGCGACGCTGACTATGCATCTCTTGTGGCGTGGGCGCAAGCATACGGCTTGACAGTAACCAATACATTCTCCAACAAAATGCTGATTACTGTCACCGCGTCGGCCAGCCAGGTTGAGCGCGCAATTCACTCAAATTTGATCTATCGACAGCAGACAGATGGATTGAGCGGATTCGTCGCCGTCGATCGTGAGCCGTCCTTGGACCTGGCGCTTCCAATTCAATGGATCAGTGGCTTGACTAACTATATCACACCCAGGGTCCTCTACAGCGGTGAGACGTCGGCCTTTTGCGACGCAAACCCGATGGCCCACGACAACCAGTGTCTAGGTTTTGCATCGGGTGACAAGCAAGGCCAGAACTATCAGGCCACGTTTATGGCGCAAGACCTCAGGAATGCATATCTAGACATCAACACGCCGTGTACGCTCTTTTATGGTGCTGGTCAAACGATTGGCATCTTTTCGTGGGAGGCGTTCCGACGCGAGGACTTTGACGCCTACGAGGCGCAACAGAACGTACCGTTCGCGCGAAACGGATGGCCGACCCCTACAGACGCTCAGGTCGATACGCGTGAGGTGTCTGCAATTACCCACAAAGTATCTAATGACGGCATGGCCAATGAGATTTCGCTTGACGTCCAAATGGCGCTCGCGATCGCGCCGAAGGCCAACGTCCTAGTGTTCCAGGGCGATCCGAATGGTAATGACGAAACTATCTACGCGGCGATGGTGGACGAGGCAAGCCTCACCGTCGTCTCCGTCTCGGCTGGAATGAACAAGAGCCCCACAATGGAACGATTGATTACGATGCTCGCTGCGCGCGGCGTAACTGTACTCGTCGGTTCTGGTGACGAAGGCGATGTTGGAGATCCTGGCAACAACGAGGACATTCCGTATCAAACCCTAGTTGGCGGAACGGAACTCAACGTGAACGACGTAGTGCCCTCGCCAGTTCAGCCCACCAACACCCCATGGTGGTATTGCGATGAGCCGAGCTTCGACTTCCCAACTAGCTGTTACTACAACAGCGAGAACACCTGGGATGGTACGGGCGGCGGCATCATGAACTCGGTAAGTGCTTCGTCGTGCTTTCCGTTCCCTCAGTGCCCGCCAGTCGGCATCCCTGGCTACCAGGATCCGGCGGTCATGGCGGCCGCAGGAGGTTCGACGACCTTTCGCAACTTCCCCGACCTCGCAATGGCAGCGCACGGCGTTTTCTATTACACGAACCACGCTCAGTCGACGACGCAAGGAACTAGTATCGCTGCACCATTATTCGCTGGGTTTATCGCGGCTACCAACGAATATGCAGCTAGCAACAATGTCGGGAGGGTGGGGTTCGTGAATCCGGCGATATACGCGATTGGCGAGACACGTGGAACCGGCGATGACCTCTACTCCAGTTCGTTCTTCGACGTTGCAGATGGTGCCTTTAACAAAGGCGTATCGGGGTTTCAATCACAGCCAGGTTATGACCTGACCACTGGATGGGGCGGTCCGCGCTGCGGCCTGATGCAACAATTGGCGACAAACGATCCAACGGTCCCTCAGACATACACTGAGACCAAACTTCATATCGCTATCGGCGTCGATGGCATTGCCGACGATAGCAGTCTGTTCGTGGATTTCTATTCTGCGGACGGAACGACTCTACTCTTTAACAAGGAAGTTAAGGTTGCGCATATGCCCGGTTGGGGGCCTGGCTCCGAGCACGACCTCTTGTTCGCGTTGCCCGAGCAAGTTGGGCCCGCCGATGTGGCCCGCGCTCAGCTTCACTTTGTTCCGAGTGATGGAGATGCTGCCGATATCTCTGGGCTACATTTCGCTCTTGTTCGAACACGCGGAGCCCAAGCCTGCGTTGCCGATCGCAGCGGAAAGGACCAATCCGTCGCTCACCTGACTTCAGCGAGCCCAGATGCATACTTCGATTCCGTAGCATTTGATCCAGGTCGGATCCATCCGAACGGGTGCACGCCGTGGGGCGGGAGCATCGCGTTCACATCTGTGCTTACAAGTCTCGATTTCACAATTGACACGGGGCATGACGACCTCGAAGCTCCAGCTGGGCTTACAGCGTCTATCATTGACGGCGGTGGCGTCACTCGGGCGACAGGTACGTTGCATGTTCAAGGTCAGGATGCATTCGGGCAGGATACCGAGTGGGCCATGCGCATGGACTTCTCCAGCACGCCTCTAAGCATCGACGACATACATACTATCGAACTTGACGTCGCGCCCGGCGCAAGCCCCGTGACCTGGCAGATCCAAGCTCTGCTTGTCTCCACTACCGACAACAGGTCTCCATGGGAATCTGAGTGTGTATTCAATGGTACTCAGACGGATACGGGCGGTCCGTACTTCTCGATCGATACAGGGGCGGGACGTACATCCCTCACGATCGCTCCGGGGGGATGCCCGTAATACCCCAGCGCACTCGGGCAAGATCCGGTACGCTACCTAAGTGCGGACGCTTCCAGCCGCAGCTCTGCTCTGCGCATGCACGTCAGCATTGCCGGGCGAGACCGCGCTCGTTAGCGCATGCGGACCGGTGGCCCTTGCGGTTGATAGCAACAACCTCTATTGGACGTCTAAGTGCGATGGAGGATCGCTACAGGTTGCTTCCAAGAGCGACTGGTCGTTCACTTCAGTTGTCAATCAACTGGGCGAGGTCGGTGATCTGGTCCTAGATGGCGACACGGTATACATCGCGGTCCAAGCCCAGCTTCTGAAAGTAGCGACGACTGGTGGAGCTGCGAACGTCGTGGCAACCGGAACCGCTCCTGTCGCAGTCGTTGCGGACGATCAGAATCTGTACTGGTCTGATACGGCCGGGTACATCTACTCGATGCCGAAGGATGGGCATCTGTCTCCGTCGCGCGTCGGCCCAGGTGGCTTTTTAAGTAAACAGACGATCGACTCGTCGTACCTATATTGGACGTACGACACGTGTGTCTGGCGTCAGGCCAAAGGTTCGACCACATCCGAGTTCATAGTTTGCGATCAGAGTGGCGGGTACGAACGGACAATGGCCACTCTAGAGGGTCACGTGTTCCTTTGGTCGACCACATTTCCGGGCAACACAGGGATGATCGACGGCGCACTCGAAACACTTTACGAGGGCAGCAATGTCGCCGAGAGCTACTTCGGCGACAACTATCACTCAGCGCTTAGTGACCAACAGTACGTTTACTGGTTTAAGGACCTCCAGCTCGTACGGAGGCCTTTAGGAGGCGGCGCCGACGAGGCAGTTGCAAACGTCTCGAGCTTTGACAGCGTCGGAGAATACGCCAATGTCAGGGTCGACGATGTCGTGATGGATGACGAATATCTCTACTGGGCAGACGATACCACTGGAGCGATCTTGAGGGCGCATAAGTAGGTGCTCTCGTTAGGGGGAGACCACAAGTGGAGTGGTTGAGCACGGTCCCTGGGGACACTGAGTCGTGGTGATGGAACCGAGGCCGCCGTTCTTGTTTCCTCCCCAGCAGACGTAGCTGCCGTCGGCTAGCTGAGCACAAACGTGGTCGTCGCCAACGGCGACGAAGCCAGCCGTCGTCACGTTCAACACTGCGACAGGCGTACTGGAATCAGTCGTCGACCCGTTTCCGAGTTCGCCGAATGAGTTGTCTCCCCAGCACTTGATCAAGCCCGACGCCAAAGTTGCGCACGCTGTGTAGTTCGCTGCCGAAAGTGAAGTCACATCAGACAGGCCGCTCACTTGAATCGGCGTGAGGCTAAGGGCTGTGGCGGTGCCTGCTCCGAGGACTCCCTTATTATTCGAGCCCCAGCACCAGACTGTCCTATCGGAGAGTAGGGCACACGATGTTGCTGCGCCAAGCGCGACCGCTTGGACGCCGTTTAATCCGAGCACTGCAACAGGCACGTCGGATCGCGCGCCGTTTCCTGAGTGACCATCGCCAAGCTGTCCCGCGTAGTCCATTCCCCAGCAACGAACCGTCCCATCGTTCATGGCAAC
>Ga0209698_10007631_pt1 | contig 11319 bp, 14 predicted proteins | sample LitLauG_LLR_2012_FD_187203 | JGI IMG/M metagenome (GOLD analysis project Ga0209698, IMG submission 187203) | Freshwater sediment microbial communities from Pennsylvania, USA - Little Laurel Run_MetaG_LLR_2012 (SPAdes) (version 2) | ecosystem: Environmental > Aquatic > Freshwater > Creek >... | reverse complement strand
ATTCAAGGGCGAGGTTTACGTGCTGTCGAAAGAAGAAGGCGGCCGTCATACGCCGTTCTTTAAGGGTTATCGTCCCCAGTTCTACTTCCGCACCACGGACGTGACGGGTGTGGCGCAGTTGCCCGAAGGCACCGAAATGGTGATGCCGGGCGATAACGTCAGCCTCAGCATCGAACTCATTACCCCGATCGCTATGGATAAGGGCCTCCGCTTCGCTATCCGCGAAGGCGGCCGCACCGTCGGCGCCGGCACTGTGGCGGAGATTCTGTAGGTAGTTTTTTGATTCAGGGTTAGAACGGCGGCGGGTCGGCCAAAAGCTGCCCGCCGCTGGTTTGTTAAAGTTGGTTTGTTGAGAAGAGGTAAGAAATGCCAAGAGAAATCATCACGTTCCAGTGCCAGGAGTGTAAGAATCGCAACTACACCAGCACAAAGAACAAGAAAACCACCACCGAGCGTCTGGAAATGAAGAAATTCTGCCCGACGTGCCGCAAGCATCATCCCCACCGGGAGACCAAATAGTCGCTGTCCGTACCCGTCGCTGATCTCCTTGGTCTCGCGTGGGCGGGACTTGGCTGCGGAGCCGCCGCGCACCGGCGAGCCCCGATGGGGTACACTGGATATCGGACTCACCCGGCTTAAAGGGGCGTAGGTTTAACGGCAGACCAGCGGTCTCCAAAACCGCGAGTGGGGGTTCGAATCCCTCCGCCCCTGCCAGATTCCCCAACAGCACAAACGGCAGCAGAGAAGGTCCCGAGAGTAAAGGTACGCAAGAGCAAAGCCATGGCAGGCGAAGAAGTTACTAAAACAACGAACTGGATCGACGACACGCGCGAGTATCTGCAGGATATCCGCAGCGAGATGAAGCGTGTCACCTGGCCGAGCCGGACCCGCGTCGAGTCCACCACTGTGGTCGTCATCCTGAGCGTGTTCCTCTTTGCGCTGTACTTTAAGATCGTCGATCAGGTGCTCGAGGAAACCCTTGTGCGAATCCAGTCTGTGCTGGTGAAATGATCATGTCCGAATTCGATAACGCGCCCGAGGAGCTGGACGGCACTGAGTTAGAAGCCGCGGCTGAAACCGAGCCCGGCACTGATGAGGAAGCTGTCGTCGACGAAGCTGTAGATGGCGAATCGGCCGTGGCCGAACCGGTAGAAGAAGACGCCGCGCAGGAAGCTCCGGTAGAAGAAGCCGCAGCCGAAGAGCTTCCGGCTGACGAAACCAAACAGTGGTACATCATTCATACCTATTCCGGGTTTGAGCGCAAGGTCGCCGAGTCGCTGCGTACGCGCGCCGAGGCCTTCGGATTCGCCGAACAGATCGGGCAGATCCTCATCCCCGAAGAAGAAGTCGTGGAACTCCGTAACGGTAAGAAGGTCACCAGCAAGCGCCTTCTTTATCCGGGCTATGTCGTTGTCCAGATGGAGATGAACGACGAGTTGTGGCACCGCGTGAAGGATACGCCGCGCGTGACCGGCTTCGTGGGCGGCGGGCAAACCCCCGTCCCGCTGAGCGCCGACGAAATTAATAAGATGCTCTACCGCCAGACGACGGCCGCGGAACGTCCGCGTCCGAAGATGACGTTCGAGAAGAACGAAACGGTGCGCATTGTCGACGGGCCGTTCTCCAACTTTAGCGGCAAGGTGGACGAGATCAACACCGAGCGCAACACCTTGCGCGTGCTGGTGACAATTTTTGGACGGGCGACTCCGGTGGAACTGGACTTCCTGCAGGTTGAGAAGGAAGACGGTGGCCACACGTCCGTCAGGGCTATTAAGCCTTCCTAGCAAGAGAATTCTGAAAGGTAGTTATGGCGAAGAAAGTTACAGGTTCAGTTAAGCTCCAGATTCCCGCCGGGAAGGCGACCCCCGCACCGCCAGTCGGTACGGCGCTCGGTCCCCAGGGCGTGAACATCATGGAATTCTGCAAGGCGTTCAATGCAAAGACGTCGGGCAAAGATCAGGAAGGCCTGATCATTCCGGTCGTGATCACGATCTTCTCGGATCGCTCGTTCACCTTCATCACCAAGACCCCGCCCGTGCCGGTGCTCATCAAGCGCGCCGTGGCCATCGCCAAGGGTTCGGCCGAGCCCCACAAGACCAAGGTCGGCAAGATCACGGAAAAACAGATCGAAGAGATCGCCAAGATCAAAATGCCCGATCTCAACTGCTTCGACGTGGAAGCCGCCATGCGGAGCGTCCGCGGTACCGCCCGCTCCATGGGCGTCGACGTTATCTAAGCTGCCTGCGATCAAAACTCCGCTTTGGAGATATCGACGCGGAACCGGTCTGTAGTGAAGATGCCGTCTTCTGTGCTGACGACCTCGTTTCTCGAGTGCACTTGACCTGTTAAGGATACCGGGTCGATCACCCAAACCCACGCGACTCCAAAGTTCAGGTATTCGCGGACTTTCTCCATGGTTTCAACCGCAGTGTCTTCCGGCGAGAGAATCTCGACGCACAGGTACGGAGGCTGAGTCACGATCCGGCGGCCCGGTTCACCTCCCGGTCTATCCGTCAGGACACAAACATCGGGAACGCGAAAACGGTCCGGCTTAGTTTGCACGCGTTGCTCCGGCACTGCAAAGAGTCCGAGCCGACGGCCGATGGCACGCAACTCTTCGATCAAAAATCCCTGCATACAGGCGTGTTCCCAGGTCGGCATGGGGCGTTGGACGAGCCTTCCTTCCGCAAATTCGGCGTCGTGCTCAAAGCTGGAATGAAGGTACTGTTCGGCGCTAAGAAGTTCGGCGACGGCCATAATTGATCCCATCATAGCGTCTGTCGGGTAGTGCGGATGGTGCATCGCGCGAGCCGGGCGTCCAGCCTGCGGGTCAAAGTACCTAAGAGATTATCTGAAGCGCCACATGTTCCAGCAGGCGACTACCTCCGAGCGATTCTATCTGCAAGCCACATAAGCCCGTACACCAAGCTGTGGTCAAGCATTCCGAATGCCAAAGCGGTGCCACCCCGGAAGGAATGGCTGGCCCAAGGGACATACAAGATGAACGGAATCTGGATCAGGCCCGCTAGCACAACAATGAACAAAAACCAAACCTCTGTCCGTAGAGCCCACCAAGGCCGAACCCCTACCGCAACGAGACAGGCGCAAATTGCCGCGCCAACCCCTCGATCGAAATAGCCCAACAAAGCGAGGATGAGAAATAGCGGGAAAGTGCATGCCATGGACAACAGAGCAAATCTGCCCATAGGTGTTAGCCGTGATGTTCCCTCCGGCCTCTCAGTCTTCCTGCCCACCCGACTTTGAGTCGCGCGCTCCGTCCCGCCCCCGGCAGATTCCCCGCTTGCTGCTCCGGATGAACTTCACCAGATGCATCGTGTTCTCGTCCGGCAGTTCCCGCTCGATTCTCTCCAGCGCTTCTTCCAGTCTCAGCTCTGATCGATAAAGCAGCTTATACGCACTCTTCAGCGCGTTGATCTGCACCACCGTGAATCCGGCTCGCCGCAGGCCCACCCGGTTGACCCCCATTGGCGTCATTCGCGCGCCGGTGTACGTGAAGAATGGCGGCGCATCCAGGTTCACCCGCGTGATCCCGCCGATCATCGCGAGCCGCCCGATCTTCGAGTATTGGTGAATGCCCACGCCGCCCGAAATGAAAGCCTGATCCTCCACTTCTACCCAGCCGGCAACCAGCGAACAACTGGCGATCACCGTGTTGTTCCCGATCGTGCAATTGTGCGCGATGTGGCCGGACGTCATGATGTAGTTGTCATCGCCGATGGTGGTGGCAGATTCCGGCGGTGTGCCCCGCGAGACCGTGTAGTGCTCCCGGATCTTATTGCCGTTGCCGATCCGCAGGTAGCTGCGGTCGCCCTTAAAGTTCTTGTCGAGCGGATCCGTTCCCAGAGCCGTGCCCGCAGAGATCTCGTTCCGGTCTCCCATCGTTGTCCAGCGTTTGACGAAGACGTACGGCTCCAGCAGACAATCCGCGCCGATCACGGCGTCCTGCTCCACGACGCAGAACTCGCCCACGCGGGTGCGGGCGCCGATTACAGCATCGGGATGGATGACCGCAGACGGGGCGATGAGTGCGGAAGGATCGACAGGCACGAATACACATGATAGCGGCCTGGAACACGCTGCCTTTAACGGGCCGCGAACTCACTGCCGCGTGTGGTCCAGCCCTTCGTCCAGTTTCTTCTTCAGCGGCACCAGCGCCCTCATCGTGACGAGATTGAGCACCGACAGGACCAGTGCGATTTCGTAGCGGCCCATTGCCACGGCCGCGCCGATGGCGCCGAAGTTCCAGATGCTGGCTGCCGTCGCGGTTCCGTGGACGCTCATCCCGTCCTTCAGAATGGCGCCGCCGCCGACGAAACCGATGCCCGCCACCAGGCCTTGCAATACACGCGAAGTGGCGGCCAGACCGTCTGGTCCGGCCGCCTGGATGATCATTAAATAGCCGCAACTCGCCATCGCCACCAGGGGAAACGTCCGGATGCCGACAGCGTGTCCTTCCTTTTCGCTCCACCAGCCAGTGGGGAGCGCGAACAGGTAGGCCAGTCCGAGCCGCAGCGTCGTGATCCAGAGCAGATGCAGGTCAAACGAAAAGGTGGGCATAAATGGCGTACGGCCACTATATAACGCCCCGCCCGCCGTCACATACCTTGATGTGACCGGCTTCCCGCCTGCTCAATCCCTCCGCGGGGTGATATCATCGCTAACGGTCAGCGCGTGAAACGGCGATGCAAAGTTGCAATCGTAGCCGTCACGCGCCGGTAATTCGATATCCACGAGGCACTTCCGGAATGCTTCACCTGATTTACGATCTGAACGCGAATCCGCTCAACTCCAACGAGTGGGCGTTCCCTTTAACTGAGTGTTTCCATATCGCGTCCTTTGCCCTCTCCATCGGCACCATCGCCGTGGTGGACCTGAATATGCTCGGCCTCGGTCTGCGGAAACAGACGGCGGCCCAGCTGGTAAAAGACACAGGCTTGTGGACGCTGCTGGGCCTGATAATCGTCATTACCTCGGGCCTCGCCATTTTCTCTTCCGACCCGGTTCACTACTACTACAATTATTCCTTCCGCTTCAAGGTTTTCGCCCTGCTGGCGGGCATCGTCTACAACTACACGATCCACCGCAAAGTGGCGCTTTCCGGCGCCTCGCCCGGCGTCAGTATGGCCGTGGGCGCCATCTCGGTTGCGATCTGGGTGTCGGTGGTGTTTGCCGGCTTGTTTATCGCGTTTATCTAAGTCGGTCTAATCAGCCAATTCAAAGGTTCGGAGAATCCATCAAATGTCTGCTGCAGAAATCAGTCACGCGATTCAGGAGATCGGTTTTCTCGTTGCGGTCCGCGAATCCGCCATCCTCTATCCCGTCATCATGGCGACGCATCTGGGGTGTATCGCATTGTTCGGTGGCCTGATTCTGGTCACCGACCTGCGCCTGCTCGGGGTGAGCATGACAAAGATTCCTCTCGCCGACCTGCTGAACGGGACGCGCATCTGGAAGCGCATCGGCCTCACTCTTATGCTGATCTGCGGGCTCCTGCTGGCGACGTCCGAGATGGATAAGTATTACGCGAATCCGTATTTCCAGATCAAGCTCGGGGTGCTGGTGCTGGCCGGGGTGCACGCCCTGGTGTTCCGGCGCAGCGTTTACGCCAATGCGGCGGAGCTGGATAAGTCGCCCACCATGCCGGGCATCGCAAAACTGTGCGGGTGGACATCGCTCCTGATCTGGATCGGTATTCTCTCGCTGGGCCGCTGGATCGCCTACTACGAGTCCCCGGACCGCCGGCCCGGCGGCGCTCTCAACCCAACGGCGATTATCATGCAGCATTCGGACCACGGCGCAGGCCAAACCGTGCGTACTCACACTCCGGTAGCCGAAGCACTGCGTCGGAGCTGAATCGCCAGCAGCAGACTAGCCCCCAGCATCAGCGCGCCCGTGAATACGTGGGCGACCACGGCCAGCACTGCCACCAGAGTAGTATCTGCACCCACCAGCGCCATCATGAGCGCCACCATGCCCAGCCCCACCTGAATCCCGGTAATGGTGACTGCGGCGACTGCGGCCGCGTGCAGCGCGCGGTGCTCCGGAAAGTTCTGCAGCAGATACAGGCTGATTCCGAGGATCGCCAGCGACACCAGCAGCGCACCTGCCAGGTGCGGCATCACCCCCAGTACCCGATGTCGATAGGCGACACCGAGAAACACCTGGCATGCCACCAGGATCGGCGTCACGCCTGCCAGCGCCGGCAGAGACTCCCAACTGGTTTTGTCCAGCGGCTCAGCGGGCGTTTCCCAGTAAGGGGATGTGAAGAGCGCAAAACATGCCAGGGTCGCGAAGAGCATTTGCGCCACGAAGGCGTGCAGCATAGGCAGGGCGAAAGTGAAGCAGGCTATGGCGCAGAGAAAAAGAGCGCCGGCGGCAAGTCCGCGCAGCCGCCTGAGGGCCGGCGTGGAGAACACCGTGCACAGGATCCACAGCAGCAGGAATACCGTCCCCGCGCCCGCGACCTGATGCAGTCCCCGCGGCGCCAACGGCCCGCCGGACCGCGTCTCGCTGAACTGGAACGCGCCGCTCAGCAGTGAAACCATAGCCAGAAAAACCGCTTGCCTGACGAGTCTGTGAATCAGAGGACCGCGCATATGCGTTCGGACAATTCAATCACGTATTCCGGAGTGCTCCTGCATTCAACATAGCCCAGGCCAAGCGACGCACGGTCAAAACAGCTCGGGCTGAGCTTCACTGGCCAGCGCGCTGAGAAACAGCTGAAGGGCGAGGATGCGCGGCGCGGCCAGCGCGCGGGTGGTATCGAGCCGGATGGCAGGCGGCAGCGTTTCGATGGCTTTTTTCAACGACGCGGCGGCGTCGGTAAACGTGGCGAAGCGCGTGTCCCGTCCTATTTTGCAGAGCGTGCGCATGGCGCCAATGGCGCCGAGTTGTTCCAGTATGTCGGCGTCCCGCAGGACAATGCCTTCGATGGTCGCGGGATTCGCATGCGGCTGGTGGGTGCGAATCGCCTCGACTACAGCATCTGTCTTCTCCGTCGGGAAGCCCGCTTCGCGCAGCACATCCGGCGCGCGCTGCATGGCGTATGCGGTATTGTCCCAACGCGCCAGGCTCTCGGCGTCTTCGGGGCGATGGCCGTGGAACACGCCGAGGTCGTGCAGCCACGCTGCGGCGAAGACGATATCGTCGTCGTAATCCAACTCTTCGCCGATCCGGAGAGTGAGCGCGTAGAGGCGCGGCTGGTGGCCGAATTTTTCGACCGGCTTCGCTTCGCGCCGGATGTAGGCTTCGATGGCGCCGCGGAAATCAGTCACTCGACGGTTCCCGCCCGACGGCGCGCCAGAAGTCCTCCGCCGAGGCGTCCTTCCATTGCGACTCGAAGTTTTCGCGGGTGGCGAAGGAGCGCGACTTCATGCGATCGATATAGAGCGTGCCGTGGAGGTGGTCGATCTCGTGCTGCAGGATGCGGGCGTACCAGCCGCGCGCATGAATCGTGACCGGCTCGGCGCGCTCATTGAGGCAATCGACGCGGACGGCGAGCGCGCGCGGCACGATGGCGGTGAAGGCCGGAACGCTCAGGCAGCCTTCGAAGAATTCTACCGGCGAACCCGGTTCCGGCGTGAGGCGCGGATTGACGATCACGTGCGGCGCAACCGCGCTGCGAAGGCGCGCCGCGGCATGTTCCGGCGGCATGCGGTCGATGAAAGCCTGCTGGTCTTCAATTACAGCCAGTTGCAGCGGCAGGCCGATCTGCGGCGCGGCGAGGCCAACACCGGGCGCGTGGCGCATGGTTTCGAACATCGACTCGACGAGTTCCTGGAAGGGCACGGACAGGATTTCTTCCGCCGTAAGCTCACGGGCGCGATGGCGGAGGACAGGTTCACCGGTTTGGCAGATGGGCAGAATCATGGCTCAACGGGGCCGTCCGGCGGTGCAACAAGAAGCTGCCGGATGTTGGCTTTCCAGTCGTCCTGCGTGAACTCGTCGAGTGTGATGCGGATGGGGCGCACTTCGCTATTCAGCGTAATCCAGATTATGTAGTCCTGCGTGTAGGTGTCCTGGCAGGATTCAATTTCCACATCGCCTGGCAGCAGCGCTTTCAGCGTCTGCCCCAGTTCGAGCTCGATGCGGTCACACTCCGGAGTGCGGATCTGTCCCATCTCAGTGTTTTCGCTTGCGCGTCTTTTTCTGCGCCGCCACGCGCGAAGGTTGTGCGGCCCGAACGGCGGCGGCGTCGGCTTCGGGCAGCGTTGCATCCATCCTGCTCAGAATACGGTCCTGAACCCAGTGCGGATCCCACCATTCCACGGCGTTGACCTGCACGCCATCCACCAGCATGGAAAAGTGCAGGTGATCGCCGCCGGCGAGGCCAGTAGAGCCCGTCATGCCGATGATCTGAGCCTTCTTCACCATGTCGCCCTTCTTCACCAGAAACTGACTCATGTGGCCATAGAGGGTCTGCAGGCCGAAGCCATGGTCGATCACGATGCAATTGCCGTAGATGCCGAGGTCGTCGGCCCAGATCACCTTGCCATCGTTGGCCGCGGGCACGGGCGAGTGCGTGACCTTGGCGAGATCGAAGCCGAGGTGCGTCTGCTCGTCGACCTTCTTGCCCTGCCATGTGTAAGTGCGGTCGTCTGCGAAGCGGGATTCCACGGTGGAATCGAGCATGGGAAGGAATGCGCCGGTCCAGAGGAACTTAGGTTCGGTTTGCAGCCGCAGGTCGGCAACCGTTTTGTTATTGGCCTGGCGCATCACGCTGTTGATGTAAACGAAGCGCTGAACGTAATCGCCCTGGATTTTATGCTGTGTGTCGATCTGATCGACAATGCGCTCAATGTGCATGGATTCGAGGGGGATGGTGCTGCTGCGGAATTTCTTCGGAAAGATCTTGTTCCAGAAGCTGGCTTTGGCAACTGCGCCCGAAGGGTTTGTGGCGTAAACGGAAATGGGCGTATCGGGAGAAAGATTCCAGGAGAATGCAAACAGGCTGAAGTACTGGCCGGGATGGCCGGGCAGCGGGAAACTGCGGAACGTCTGGTCACCCACCTTCACGCCGGCTTCACTCCACGAGCCGGAAGGGGTGAAGACCACCATCTCAGTGCCGCCCTGATTGATATAGTGCTGCGCGCCATCGGCCACCACGCGCGGGGGGACGGTGAGAACGTCGACATCGATGGCACTGGAGGCCGAGGCGCCGCGCAGGTCGTTGGAAACGGCGCGGACCACAATCCGCGCTTTGCCGTCGTGAAGCGAAGGCATTGGTTGTTTGCCCGCATTCACGGTGAGTTCGAGGGGCGGGGCATTACGTTGCACGCGAATGTAGTGCGAAGGGGCAGTAACCGAAGAGGCCGGATAAGACTTGCCGTCCTGCTCCACGGTGACCGTCACGGATCGCTCGCCATGCGGGTTTTGCAACTTCACGTGAACGGGCGTGAGAATGCCAATGACTTTGACGGACGGATCGATGGTGATCGCCGTGTTAGTGGAGGTGAAATAAAAAGGCGCAGGAGCTGCCGCCAGGAGCAGCAGGAAAAGAAGAATCGGAAGGATAGCTTTCACTTTTTCGTCGTCCAGTTAGTAACCCAGTCAATAAACGTCTTGTACCAAAGCTGGCTGTTCTGCGGCTTCAGGATCCAGTGACCCTCGTCGGGGAACACGAGCAGGCGGGATGGCACTTTGCGCATCTGCAGCGCGGTGAAGAGCTGCAGGCCCTGCGTGTAAGGGACGCGGAAGTCCTGTTCGCCGTGGATCACCAGAGTGGGAGTCTGAAACTCCTTCGCGAAGTGGTTGGGGGACCATTTGTCGTAGGTCTCCGGATTGTCCCATGGCATGCCGCCGAACTCCCACATGGGGAACCAAAGCTCTTCGGTGGCCTCGGCTTCGGCCCGCAGATCGAACACACCCGCATGTGAGACGAAGGCTTTGAAGCGAGTGGTATGGCCCAGCATCCAGTCGATCATGTAGCCGCCGTAGGAACCGCCGGCGGCGGCCATGCGGTCAGCGTCGACATAGGGAAGCTTCGCGACGTAATCGGTGACTGCCATGATGTCGTCGTAGGGCTTGCCGCCCCAGTCCTGCACGATGTCCTCGGTGAACTTCTGGCCGTAACCGATGGAACCGCGCGGGTTCGGCATCACGACCACATAGCCCGCGCCGGCAAAGACCTGCGCGTTCCAGCGGTAGGTCCAGCTCTCTGCCCACTCACCTTCGGGGCCGCCGTGGATGAGCAGCAGCACGGGGTACTTGCGGGCAGGGTTGAAGTCGGGCGGCTTCACGACGAAGCTCTGGATCTCTACGTTGTCGGCGACGGTCACCTTAAAATCTTCCAGAGGAGTCAGCTGGTACTGCGCGAGAAGGTCGTCGTTCAGGTGAGTGAGCGGAACTGCCTGGCCATTCGAACTGGCCTTGCAGATCTCGACAGGGCTGCTGCCGCTTTGCCGGGTGAAGACCATGGTGCGGCCGTCGGGTGTGAACTGCACATCGTCGAGCGTGTTGTTACCGGTGACGGCGATGCGCGCGCCGCCGCCTTCCGCGCCGACGAACTGGATAGCCTGATGGCCGCGATCCATAACGGCGAAGAAGAGGCGCGTGGAATCGGGCGCCCAGGTGAAGCTGTTGACGGAGCGGTCAATGGCGTCAGTGGGCAGGGTGAGCTTGCCGCTGGAGCGCTCCAGAACGATGAGACGCCACTTATCGCTCTCATAGCCGCCGCGGGGCTGCGAGCGGTAGGCGAGATACTTGCCATCGGGCGAGTACTGCGGAGAGCTGTCGGCGCCCGGGTTGCCGGTGATTTTGTGGCTGGCGCCGCCTTCGATGGGGACGACGAAGAGGTCACTGTTGGTGCCGGCGGCCGGGATGTCGTCCTGGTTTAAGGAGTAGCAGACTTCTTTGCCATCGGGCGAGATCGCGTAGTCGTCGGGGCCGCCGAGGGAGAACGGTGGAACCTGGCGTTTTCCGGGCGTGAGGTCCACGGCTTTGCCGGTCGAGAGCGAGATGGAAAGGAGGTGACTGACGGTCTTGCCCGCCCATGCGGTCCAGTGGCGATAGAGGAGGCCGTCAACGAGGCGGGCGCTGGTCTTGCTCTGCTTGGATTCGTTGAGGAGCTTCTGGTTGCAGGCGTCATCGTCGCCGCATTCGGGGTAGACGTTGCTGGTGACCACCAGATATTTGCCGTCCGGTGAAACGATTTCTCCATCGGCTTCGGTGGAAAGCCGGGTGACCTGGCGCGGACCGGAGCCATCGGGATTCATACTCCAGATCTGAGAGGTGCCGCCGGCGGAAGACACGTAGAAGATGCTCTTGCCATCGGGAGACCAGCGGGGGCGCTCGGCGGGC
>Ga0209698_10007630_pt1 | contig 11319 bp, 10 predicted proteins | sample LitLauG_LLR_2012_FD_187203 | JGI IMG/M metagenome (GOLD analysis project Ga0209698, IMG submission 187203) | Freshwater sediment microbial communities from Pennsylvania, USA - Little Laurel Run_MetaG_LLR_2012 (SPAdes) (version 2) | ecosystem: Environmental > Aquatic > Freshwater > Creek >... | reverse complement strand
GGCAAGGTGATGCCCTTCGGCCAGGTAAAGATATTCATCACGATGTGGCTCGAAGGTGTTGTTTTGCAGCAAATAAGGAATTACGAATTTAACAATGGCCAGCAGGAGGATAAGACGGTTATTTTTCTTCATACGGCACTATTTTTTTAGCGAATGTACAATTGCCAGCCGCACACCAAGGGGCCAACGGGAACCTAAATCTATTTAAATTCCCCATTCAAACCGAAGATCCAGAGAACATTTTGCACGGTTATCGGTCGAATTTAATGGTATTGGTCAGTAGTTGCAGCAAATAGTCAGATCAGTTCCTGACGGCGCTCCTTTTCAGGTCGGCGAAGATCACCCCGACAGCGTTTTTGCCGGAAGGTGATTTTACCATCAGGTGGCGGGAACGTTTCATCTGGCCGCAATTAACTAAAAAATCGCCCGGTACATTAAACTATTACAACAAAACGCATTCTTACTACAAACAAAAAATTATTTATGAAAACAAAAATGTTCTTAATGGCTTTCGCAGCCTTGTTGGGATTTTCATCCGGTTCCTTTGCACAGTCAAAACATTTCGCAGCCACGCATCCCCGGCGGGACCAGGTAAATGACCGTCTTCAAAACCAGAATAAAAGAATACACACAGAGGTAAAAGAGGGAGAAATGTCAAAAGCCAAGGCAGCAGACCTTCATGCAAGAGACAAGAGCATCCGGGCAACAGAAAGGCGCGATGCCTCCAGGCATGACGGCCATATCACTAAAGGGGAGCAGGCTAAACTCAACCACAGGGAAAACAAAGTGAGTAAATCCATCGGGCAATAGTAAATGGATTCGTCGATGACCGGGCCTTCTTCTGAAAGTTTTATTGGGGATGGCCGCAGTTGAACAGGGCGTTTCAAACTATAACGATCGGGGTATGTTCTGGCTGGAAGGTGGTTTCTTACTGGTCAATCCGAATAAGAACAGAAGTCTTCTTATCACTCTAGTTACAAAAGTCGTCGCTCTCATAGCAGGTAATTCAATGCGATAGTGTATGAAATAGCAGACCAGGATAATTGTTGCTGCTGCAAGGGAAATCAGCATCCAGTAGGCCGGGATGTTAAGGGCAGCCGCCCTATGAAAACCAAGGAGGAACTTGAAGAGTATAAACAGGCATAGGGGGTGGAGCAGATAAAGTGGATAGGAAATTTGGCCCATCATCCTCGAAACAGGATGGTTTAGCAATCCGAAAAAATTATTGCCTGCTGCGACAATAATAAAAGAGAAGGCAATCAAGGTCAATGGCAGAACTTGATACGGCGAGGAAAAGATCCATATAGTGATAACGACAGAAAGGATGGCGAGAAAAGTGAATATCTTCCGGGATAATACTAAGCGGACTTTGGTTTGTTTGGTTACGAGCAATGCGATCAGCCCGCACCCAAAGGAATAATAATGAATCAAAGGCAGCGGGGTGACTCTTAGCAGCTTAATAAGCAGCGATACGGTCGCCAGGATGATAAAAAAGTTCACTTTGGACCGAAAAAAAAGAAAGCCGATCAAGGGTAATGACAAATAAAATACCCATTCGTATACGAGCGACCAAACTACATCCGCTGTTATATTCACCATATAGGGAGCTTGATTAACGTCCGGTCTTCCAATGACCGTAAAGGTACCCCATTGTAATACTTCAAAGAAGACATTCGCTCGAGGTTCGCGTAAATGCCACTGAGTAAGAAATCCAATAATGATCAGCATCGATGCTGTTGCAATCATATAGACCGGATATAGACGAAGAATCCTCGAGACAAACAGGCGCACCCAGTCAATGGGGTGCACCTTGCCGTTTATCAATTTGTTGAAAAAAAGAAAGCCGGTGATCATGAAGAAAAACGAAACACTCATCTGTCCCATTTGAATAAAAAGGTGAGAATCGGGTTCGGCCCAAATCGTGGTTTTTAAATAAAAATACCATATGGCACAATGGTGAATAAAAACAAAGAAGGCAAGGTATCCGCGGAGCCCATCGATCGGTTGAAAGGTCACCTCCGGAACTTTCCTGCCCGAAAATTTCAAGAACAGGGCAGTGGTCACCAAGACGGTTGCCAAAGCAGGCAGAAACAGAAATGGGCTAACCGGGTTCATGCAACAGATATATATTGCTGAAAGTCAGTGTTGCAATCTTTGCCATAATTAGTTGGTTTTGCGGGCAGTCAGTAAAAGCAAGATGCTGGACCATGAGATTGCGACCGGCATCACCGGTCGAATATACTATGATTTTTTAAAAGTGGCCGCGGGAAGGATCCTGATTGCCAATAAGGGGAAAAAGGCAGCTTAAAAAAGTAGCCACTGGCGCTTGGAAGTCTTGAGTGAATACCGATCGAGAATTCTTTTGCTGCAGCAACCAGGGATATTTGCAGGACCGTGATTGCTCTTTTTTTGCTAAATTTCGAAAAATTCCATTGGCGGTTCGGGAAATTGATTTTCCCGCCCAAGACATCCGGTATCAATTCTGACTTGTTAAACATTGCCATGATAACATAGTCATATACGCGTTCTTGTTACAATACGGGCGCTAAAAGAGCGGGCCCCGAATCTACAGACAATTAACGAATTAAAAATTCGTTATTCAGACAACTAAAAAATAACAGCAATGAGGCATTTTTTACTGTGGACAGCTTTGATGGTGGGAACAGTTTTTTGGACTGGTGCCGTACACGCACAGGCCTCCGATTCGCTGATCCGGCAAGGATATAAAGACAGTTCGGCAATTGTGGATTCCCTGCTAAAAACAATTCAAAATGATGATCTCGCTGCCGTATCGAAAAGATCCTACTTATTGGCGAGCCTTAGTTATCTCAGTAACAATGTATACCTCGGACGAAAGGATTCTGTTATTATTCCTTATATAACTCCGGACATCGCGTATTATTTTAAATCGGGCTTCTTTCTTGAGGGGGCGGCGAGTTATGTAAATTCCGCTGCCGAAAACAGGTTCGATGTGGTCAGTTTCGTCGCAGGGTATAGCTTTTCATCCGGCCATTACAGCGGAGAAGCTACCGCCAATAAATTCTTTTATAGCAGCCAAAGTACGAACGTTAAGGCTGATTTAAAGTCTAGCCTTTCCTATTACAACAGCTACGATTTTGGGTTTATCACACCTACGCTCACCGCAGCATTGAATGTTGGAACCAATACCGACATAGCGGGTGCCGTAGGGTTGGAGCATTCTTTTGTCACCCTCAAGGAGTCACTGACGATAACACCAACAATTGTTGGAAATGGGAGCACTCAAAACTATTATAGCAATTATTATAGAAAGCGGCGATATACCATTAAAAGAAAGGGAAAAGCGCCGATTCCTGGTATTGCCCATATTACCGGCATCGTCTTAAATGCCTCGAAGTTTAAAATGCTCGATTACGAACTGAGCCTGCCGGTTGAATACAAAGCAGGAAAGTTCACCTTTCAAATAACTCCTGTCTATGCCATTCCTGTCAATGCGGTGAATATCCTGAAAACAACTGTAAAGCAAAACGGAGTGACCACCACCAAAACGTTAACCGAGCAAATTTCTAACACCTTTTACTGGGCAGTCGGGATTTCTTATAAATTTGGCAAGAAATAAGCCGCAAACAAACAGCCCAAATTGTTTGAGGTAGTACCGTTTGCGTTAATTTCAGCAGAATAAGCAGTTTCGGGCAACCATCGAAGAACTGAATTTCGGATCTGCAGGGCCCGGGGGATTTCCGTCCCGTTTTATTTCGGGCACAATTAATGCAGCCATTTTTTGTTTCAAGTGATTACTATGAAAGCTATACAAATACATGAATTCGGCGGACCTGAGGTTCTAAAGTATGAAAATGCTCCCAAGCCGGTCCCCGGCCCCGACGATTTATTGATAAAAGTATTTGCGACCAGCGTCAATCCGGTCGATTGGAAGATACGGTCGGGATATGCTAAGGGGCGGTTCCCAGTTACGTTTCCTTTAATTCCCGGTGGTGACGTATCTGGCGAAGTGGAGGAAGTGGGGAGCAATGTGAAAACCTTCCGGAAGGGGGATGAAGTATATGGCAGGCCCGATCCGACAAAAAATGGCGCCTATGCGGAATACCTGGTAGTCAATGCCAATACGGTAAACATAAAACCAAAATCGATCGGGCATGAAAAGGCCGCTGCTGTGCCGCTAGCCGGCCTCACCGCCTGGCAGGCATTATTTGATCATGGGAAACTGCAGGCCGGGCAAAAAGTGCTGATACAGGGTGCTTCTGGCGGCGTAGGCACTTTTGCCATTCAGTTTGCAAAATGGAAAGGTGCCTATGTGATTGGCACTACTTCCCAAAATAACCTGGAGTTCGTCAAGGAACTGGGTGCAGACCAGGTCATTGATTATAAAAATGAAAAGTTTGAAGACATCCTTTCTGGCGTAGACCTTGTTTTTGATACCATCGGAGGAGACACCCAAAGGCGTTCTTTATCAGTCATTAAGAGCGGTGGCAGACTGATAACAATCGTGGGACCTCAATTTATCGACGCGGCCGCGGCAAGAAACGTTGACCTGGAAGGATTTATGACCCAATCAATTCCGGAAGAACTGGAGCAAATAAAGCAATTAATTGACTCGGGGAAAATTAAACCCGTCATTGCGGCGACAATGCCCCTGAAAGACGCCGCAAAGGCTCAAATCTTGAGTCAGGAAGGGCATGTAAGAGGAAAAATTGTGCTTCGTGTAGTTTAAGAAAGTTTTCTTGGACCGGTGGGGCAATTAGATCGGAAGTGTTACATTTTTTAACGGGAACAGGCGGCCACTTCAATTTTCGATTGTTCCCCCGTTTCCAGTTGTTCGCGAAGTTACAGTCGTTGCAAAGGAAGGTTCTTTCATTGCGTGTGTATGCATGAATGTATTTGCATTCCGGCATATCGATTTCTGCCAGGAGCCCCACCAACAATTTTCAATACAATTGCTTTGCATTTTTCAGTACTATAGTTTCCGGCTGGAAAATCTACCTGACGGGAAGGTAAGCCCAATGTTTTTCAAAAGTTGCGCTGTTTCAGGTTGTTGGAACTCGGCGCCTTGACGGGAACAAGATTGGAATGTCATAAATGCGAGTAATTATATTTTTCATTTTCTACTGGGTGAGATAGAAATACCATGGTCTCCTGGCAGCGGTAAGCAATGCTGAAACGGATTATTTTTAAGTCCTAATAATTGTATATATGTCAAAAACGATTTTTATTACAGGTGCTTCTTCGGGGCTGGGAAAAGCCGCCGCCAAGCTATTTGTTTCAAAAGGCTGGTATGTTATCGCCACTATGAGGTCTCCTGACAGGGAAACTGAATTAGCCACTTTAGGGGGGGTCACTTTAATGCCGCTGGATGTCACTAACGTTGCGCAAATCAATGATACGGTGCAAAAAGCCCTTGCAATAACTCCTGTCGATGTCGTATTTAATAATGCAGGGTATGGCTTGGCAGGCCCCCTGGAAGGCACGTCTGACGAGCAGTTACAGCAAGAAATCGACACGAACCTTCTGGGGGTAATACGGGTGACCAAGGCTTTCCTGTCTTCTTTTAGAGAGCGGCGGGCTGGCTTGTTTGTTACGACGACCTCCATTGGAGGGTTAGTTGCCTTCCCCTTCAATTCAGTCTACCATGCAACTAAATGGGCATTGGAAGGGTGGAGCGAAAGCCTGGCATTCGAATTGGCTAAATTTGGTATTGGCGTGAAAACTATTTCTCCCGGGGGCATGATGACTGATTTTTCCGGAAGATCATTAGTAGTCACTAACCATCCCGCGTACGCAGCGTTGATGGAAAAAGCCGAACGGGTTTTTATGGACCCCAAACGCCGCGCCCATGCGTCCACTGCAGAGCATGTCGCTAACGTAGTGTATGAAGCGGCAACCGATGGCAAGAGTACACTTCGCTATATCGCCGGTGAAGACGCGCAGGCGCTGTACGGGCAACGTCTTGCAGAGGGAGATGAAGTTTTCAGGAAGAACCTGGGAGTAACCTTTATTGGGTAGCCCGTTCACCAGGCAATATTTCAGAATGATTAAACAAAATAAAACCTGATTTGTTTATGATGGATATGAAAACGAGGCAAAGGATGCTGGTCATCCTTAATTCCGCGACGTTATTAATAATGCTGTTGGCAAATTATGCGGGCCAGACCGGTATGTTGTCGAGGGCAAATGTGGCAGATATCAGCCATAAATACGACACGCTTTTTGCTCCGGCAGGATACGCCTTTACTATATGGGGCGTGATATTTTTGCTCCTCATTGGGATGGTAGGCTATCAATGGGTATTGCTCAGAAAAAATGACAAATCGGAAGTTATCAGACGCACTGGGATATGGCTTGCAGTAAGCAACGTTGCCAATGCTGCGTGGTTGTTCTGTTGGCTGAATGAGCAATTGGGCTTTTCGGTTTTGTGTATAGTTGCTTTACTGGTAAGTCTCATAGTGATGACGGTCAGGCTGCGCCTCGAACTTGATGACGCCCCCGTCAGGCATATCATTTTCGTATGGTTTCCGGTGACCATTTACCTGGGGTGGATCATGGTCGCGACGATTGCCTGCATGGCCTCTTGGCTCATAGCGACTGGATGGCAGCGTTTTGGTCTCAGCGAGAATACCTGGGCCATCCTTCTTTTAATCATTGCGTGCGTCATTTATCTGTTGTTGATTAAACGAAGAAATATGCGGGAGGCATCGCTTGTCGGCATGTGGGCATTCATTGCCATTGCCGTGCGGCAAAGGACGGTTCATGGAGAACTGGAAATAACCGCACTGGCCGCGTCGCTGGTCTTGCTGGGTGCTATTGGGCTGCATGCCTATAAAAACAGGAAATATAATCTTGCGTCAAAATTGCATCAGCGGGAATGGTAATCCTTTTGCTGATTGCGATCATTCTCCCAGGTAAGCTATCTTCATGAATCGTTCAACTTCCTCATTCACGTCGTTGGGATCGCGCATGCGAAAATGGTGATTGAACTGTTGCTGGTTGCCGGGAACTTGGGCAATTTTTTGGAAACATAAATTGTCGGGATAAGGCTTTGGAAAAGGGAAGACGACGTGGACAAAATCTTTCCCCACCTGTGTAATCCAGGCAATTTTTTTTCCTTCATGAGCAATACCGATCATGTTTTTTGAGGGGTATAAAGTCACGGGCGCAATTCTTTGGTAGGATTGCACAAAATGATGAAAAAGAATTTGAGAGTACTTAGATTTGCCAACAAGAAAATCCTGCACTGTTTTTTTGTTTGGAGATTCAGGCATTTGTTATTTTTTCGAAACGTCTGTTCGGCAAGGCGCGAACCGGCGGTGGAAAAGATAGGACATTTTGTTTATTTAGTCGGGCCATGTTAAAAAATGGATATCAGTACCCGAAAAACAGGCGGACCAGGACGTTTCATTTCTATAATAACTTTTAATCGGAAACGATTGTCATCCGTACCGGGGTCGGTTTTGAGTTTCCCGCCAAATTATCGTCGATTGACACAGCATATTTTGCTGAAAATAGCCTACACTTCTTCAAAAGTGAGCAAAGGCTCAAGGTCCATTAATTCTTGCTCGGAAAATAATTTTGAATCGATAAAGAATCGGACACCGAGCGGTATTTCGAGTGAAAAACTGCTGCCTCGCCCGGGTGTTACATTTAAAATCAGCTGGGTATGTTTCCAATATTCAAACTGATCAGCACCCATATAAAATTTGCAGCCCTCTACTTCACCTAAGCAGACATCGCTTCCTCCGACCTTGAATTCACCCGCTTCAAAACACATGGGCTGGCTGCCGTCGCAACACCCGCCACTCTGATGAAACATTAACGGTCCGTGGATTTTTTTTAACCTAGCGATTAAATCTTTTGCTGCCTCGTTTGCGAGCACTCTGGGAACTGACATATCTAGCTTTTTTTAAAAAAATTAAAAAAACAGCGGCTTACGGGCCGCTGTTTTGGGTTTGCGGATCATATAAAATTAAAAAAATCCAAGCTTTTGCTTGCTGTAGGAAATCAGCATGTTCTTTGTCTGTCTGTAATGGTTCAGCATCATCTTATGGGTTTCTCTGCCGAATCCGGATTTTTTATAACCACCAAAAGGAGCGTGGGCAGGGTAGGCATGGTAGCAATTTACCCAAACACGACCTGCCTGAATGGCCCTGGGAACCTGATACAGCTCATGTGCATCCCTGGTCCAGACACCGGCACCGAGGCCGTATAAAGTGTCATTGGCGATTGAGATCGCTTCTTCCGTTGACTTGAAAGTCGTCACCGAAGTTACTGGGCCAAATATTTCTTCCTGAAATACGCGCATTTTGTTATGCCCCTTGAATATAGTGGGTTGAATATAAAAGCCATGTTCCAGTCCACTATTCTGATGGAATGCTTCACCGCCACATAATACCTGGGCCCCCTCTTGTTTGCCGATATCCAGGTAGCTCAGAATCTTATTATATTGATCTTGGGAAGCTTGTGCCCCCATCATTACTGTGCCGTCTAAAGGATTGCCCATTTTGATGGCCTTCGTGCGCTGAATGACACGACTCATGAATTTGTCGTAGATTTTTTCGTGCACCAGAATCCTCGACGGGCAGGTACAAACCTCACCCTGGTTAAGGGCGAACATTACTGCGCCCTCAACGGCTTTGTCAAAAAATTCATCGTCGGCATCTGCTACAGATTCAAAGAAAATATTGGGACTCTTACCTCCTAATTCCATCGTTATAGGAATTAAATTCTCGGACGCATATTGCATGATCAGCCTCCCGGTGGTGGTTTCCCCAGTAAAGGCTACTTTATTCACCTTTGGTGATGAAGCCAGTGGCTTGCCGGCTTCCGGGCCAAACCCGGTAACAACATTTAGGACACCCTTTGGAAGAATGTCGCCAATCAATTCCATCAGGCACATAATGCTCGTCGGCGTTTGTTCTGCAGGTTTCACGACAACGGTACACCCTGCAGCGAGTGCAGGAGCAATTTTCCAGGTCGCCATTAGCAGCGGAAAGTTCCAGGGGATGATCTGCCCTACAACTCCGATAGGTTCATGCAGGTTAATAGAAACGGTGGTCTCGTCGTGCTCGCTGATACTTCCTTCCTCGCTTCTGATTACACCGGCGAAATACCGGAAATGATCGATGACCAAAGGAAGATCAGCGGCCCTTGTTTCTCGAAGTGCTTTTCCATTGTCTATGGTTTCCACAACGGCCAGGTACTCCAGGTTATCTTCGATAACCTGGGCTATTTTTAATAGTAGGTTACTACGGTAGGCTGCAGCAGTTTTCCCCCAGGAGGCAAATGCCAGTGTGGCGGCGTCAACAGCCTTGTCGATGTCTTTGGCATTTCCCCTCGCGGCTTTGGTAAATATCTTGCCATCGATAGGAGAGGGATTATCAAAATACTCTCCACTGCTTGGAGCGACCCATTCTCCACCAATGAAATGGTCATATTTCTCTTTGAATTTTGGTCTGGTCGCCACATTGGATTTTGGGGCAACCGCGGTTGTTGTACTCATGATCGAAGCAATTTTATTGTTAGGAATGTTCCAAATTTCCCAAGTAAATGAATTGGAGTGGTGTATTTTTGTATTTTTTTATAGCACGATTGTACCAAAATGATTGTTAATGCGACCCCCTGTATTAACTTTAGCTACTAATTACGATTGTTTTGCCTGCCGGAAAATATATTGATAAAATCGCGCTCTCGCATCCAAAATATGTGCAAACTTTGGTTGAAAATCGCCGTGTGTTCAATCTGAAACGCTGCGAATTGAATGTTTTTGAAAGCTATCAGCAGGCGTATCGCGTGCCGCTTACTTTTCACGACCTCGTGATTACAAGCATGGTAAGGGGAAAAAAAGTCATGCATCTTTATGACAAGCCCTCTTTTGACTACCTTCCGGGAGAAACGGTAATTGTTCCTGCGGATGAGACCATGATCATTGATTTTCCTGAAGCGGAACTCGATAACCCGACCCAGTGCATTGCGCTGGCAGTGGATGGGGCTTACGTCGAAGATACCTTGCAGTACCTAAATTCTTTTTACAACAGTGATCCCGACGAGGTCCATGACTGGAAACTGCAATTCAATCAATACCATTTCGCCAACGACACCGAAGTAACGGAGCTGATCAATAAACTCATAAGAGTCTGCAGCGGGACGGAAACGGCGAAAAATATCTATGCAGATTTGAATCTTAAAGAGCTGTTGATCAGGTTGGTGCAAAGCCAGCACCTGATGCAGGTGAGCACTGAAGCGGGGGCCCGGCAAAATCAAACCCGCCTCCATCACTTACTCCATTACATCCATGAACACCTGGCTGAAAAAATCAGTGTGGATGCTTTATCCCGCAAAGCGTACATGAGCCGCAATGAATTCTTTAAATGGTTTAAAGAGCAGTTTGGAACGACTCCCCTGGAATATATCAACCGGGAACGGATAAAGTTAGCCAAACAAATTTTGGCGGGGCAAAAAAGCTCCATCAGCGATGTGAGCTATCAATGTGGTTTCAATGATGTGAATTATTTTGTACGCTTATTCAAAAAGGCTGAAGGCATCACTCCAGGTGGGTACAAAGAATGCAGCAAAAAGATGTAGGGACGCTCGCTTTTTGGGACTATTTTTCAGGTTCTCGATTTTACCCGGCGATGGCATTCATATCAAATGGGAGCCTTCGAATCCGGACTCCTGTCGCGGCATATATCGCATTGCATAAAGCGGGTGCAAAGGGCGGTAATCCTGGTTCTCCGACACCTTTAATTTTGGGTCCACCGTCTGCCAAGATGTATACTTCCACACGGGGCATTTCATGAATGCGAATAAGGGGATTATTATTAAAATTGCTTTGAACCGCCGCACCTTTTTCAAAAACGATACCACTTTTTGTGGCCGCAGTCAGGGCCATGGTGGCTGCGCCTTCGACCTGTCCCTTGACGGTATCAGGGTTGACTACTGTTCCAAGATCGATGACTGCGTATGCCTTTTCAATCTGTACGCCGCCGGCTTTTTTCGAAACTTCGATGACATATCCTGCCTTGCCGGCAAAAAATTCATATTGGGCTACTCCGCGGCCCCAACCGGCAGGTAACGGTTGGTCCCAGTTGGAGACTTCTTTTAACTTCAATAGAATCTTCTTTGTATCTGAATCTTTTGATAACATTCCCAGCCGGAAAGCCATGGGATCTTTTTGCGCTTTTACTGCCAGCTCATCAATAAAACTTTCATGCGCGAAGGCCAGTGTAGTGCTGGTGACCGCCCTCCACGCTGATACTGGTATGTGGAAGTCCGCGTACACATACTGGTTGTTCATGTTAGCGATTTCATATTTCTGCTCACTGATTCCTTCGG
>Ga0209698_10007629_pt1 | contig 11324 bp, 14 predicted proteins | sample LitLauG_LLR_2012_FD_187203 | JGI IMG/M metagenome (GOLD analysis project Ga0209698, IMG submission 187203) | Freshwater sediment microbial communities from Pennsylvania, USA - Little Laurel Run_MetaG_LLR_2012 (SPAdes) (version 2) | ecosystem: Environmental > Aquatic > Freshwater > Creek >... | reverse complement strand
CTGCGACTCCCCAGCTCGCGGCCGATGCCCACCAGTTGATTCGCAGCGAGGTGGCCAAGTCTTTCGGTGACGAATTCGCCACCCACCTGCGCATTCTGTACGGCGGTTCGGTCAAGCCGGAGAATGCCAAAACCCTGATGTCCGAAGAGGAGATCGATGGCGCGCTCGTAGGCGGCGCCAGTCTTGACCCGAAGTCGTTTGCCGCGATCGTGAAATATTGAAAGTCGCAATTTCTTGCGTTTTGCCAATCAGGTCCACGGGCAGGCAACCACGTATTTGCAAAAATTCAGTAAATCGCCTTGAAAATGTCATCTCATGGCGTATCGTAATAGTGGCGATAAACCCCGCCCCAGTAGGATTCAGTTCTGAGGGGGCATTCGCCCAGTAGGCTCCGACCCGAACAGTGGGGCTTATCGCCGTGTGTAGCATCGTAAGCAGTGCACCCTCCGCAACCTGTGACGCCCGTCACCCCGCGGGTCAGAGATTTCCTCAGTTTTCCGCGTCGCCAATCCTGTTGCGCACCGTCATCGGTCCCGAGTTCCCCAGCATCCATTTGCCATAATCCAGAGGGGTTCCTGCGGAAGTGGTGGACTGGCAGACACACCCATCGAAATCCGCAAATTGCGCAGTTTCAGCAAGTTGATCTCGCGGTGGGATTCGCATCCTCAGTCCTCAGTTTCGTGCCCCGGTCGGCGGCACGCTTCCTCTTGCGTCCTGCCCAAGAATAGTGTTCAGGGCCTGCGAGTCGACAGCGTCGGGGCAAGAAAAGTCCATTCGGGATGATTGCTTGGCACCGGGAGCTTTTCTTTCGTTCATTTCGTAAAGCAACCCACTACGCAGGTTTTTGTCGTCAGCTTGATCCGGAGGCTGCGTTCCGCGTCCGGCAAAGAGCAGGGCGAACACTGGTGCATGCGCGTCGAACAGTCATCGGAAGAAGGCCGAGCAAGCCCTCCATGGTATGAACCATGCTCACAGTCGTGTAGAAGAGCGCGGCGGCCGGTTTTGTCATTGTCGCCTTCGTTTACTTGGTGCTCTGTTTCCTATCCGGATATCACGCGGCTTGCCAGAATCCCGAAGGGCCAACCCCAGGCCATGTCGCCGCGCAGTAGTTAAGAAGTCGGAATGGGTAAGACGTCGTCGGTAGGATTTTGGCGATCATGTTCGTCGCGGGACTTGGACCTGGCCTGAAGCTTCATCCGAGGACGAGTCTAGTTCCGTGATCGTCACAGAAGGAACTAGATCATGAGACCCAAGCTTCGCGTCGCCAAACAGCGGGCGGAGCACCGGTGATACGGTGAATCCATCGCGTCATGTGGGCCTGGTCGGCGAAGCCGGTGTCTGCTGCGATTCTTGACAAGCAATCCGATCCTCTTGTAATGCGTAGCCAAGCCGTACGGGCACGCATTTCGGCACGCAACACCGACGGTGCGATTCCGTAAGCGGCGGCGAATCCCCGAGATACCGTTTCCCGCGCCAGACCATTTACTTCAGCCCATGTACCAATCTCCGTAGAAGCATCCTTGGCCAAGTCCATCAACAGCAGATCAGGCCAATCATTCTTTTGTCCAGGAGATGACAAGCTCTTCCTTTGGAGGACGCGCTCCAACAGGAGCGCCGCTTGCTTCACATCTTTTTCGGCCGTTCGCGCCAGCGCATCCACTTCATCTACATGATAAAGGCCGCCCACTCCGCTGGTATCTGACCAATCTAGCCTTATCAGCTTGACGCCGGCAGAGACCATCACATTCGCATGGCAGTCCATCGCAGGATGAATCAGCACATCGCCGGCGGTTGCGCGTATGCGGCCAACGTATCCGGATTCATCAAAGCTGCCAGCCAGAACGACCGTTGCATACGCACGCAAATGCCGATGCCGGGGCAGACTGAAACTGACCGGTAAGGTCTCTATGCCCGGCGTAACGCAACGAAAGCGCGAGTTGCCGATATGCAGCGACATGTTCATTCGGAAGCTGGAGATGACACGAGGCGCAAGCATACCTTGTTGTGCGGCGCGTTGGTCAAGTCAAATGCGTACAAGACGGCACGCGGCTACGTGCTTCATCTTCTTTGACGATCTATCAGCCTCCCCAGGTTGCCAAAGTCAAGCCGCAGATCAGAAGAAAAGCCGTTGCCGCAAACTCCCGGGGCTCGCCGCGTGATTGGATGGGCCGGCTTGATAGCAGGGTCTCTCGATATAACCGCCGCATTTGTTGAAGCTGGTCTGGAGGGAAGAAGCCCTGTCTCTCTCCTTCAGGGCATCGCTGGTGGACTGCTTGGGATGTCTTCCTTTCAGGGAGGATTGGCGACCGCCGCGCTCGGGACTTTCTTTCATTTTTTGATCGCCTTCACCGCGGCAGCGGTCTTCTACGCAGTGAGCCGCAAGTGGGCAATCTTGGTAAAACATTCAGTTCTATCCGGACTCCTCTACGGAGTGATGGTTTACAGTTTTATGAACTTCGTGGTGTTGCCGCTCTCGGCTTATCACGTCACAATCACGCTTCGGCCAACGGCCAGACTCGCTCGAGATATTGCCATAGTCATGATCATGGTCGGGCTGCCGATCTCCCTAGTAGTGCGGAAATATTCAGAGTCATCCTTTGCAACAGGCCCGGCATAGAATCATGCCCACCCTCACTCATAATCCTCACCCGATTTACTGCCGCCTCCGCGTCGGATCGGGTCATTTTCCTTCGATCGGCGCAGCTTTTCTAAAATCGATGTGGCACAGGCCCCCGGACCCTTTCTCGGGCTACCGGTGCGCGGCTCGGGGACCCGCGTGGCCCTCCCCGACGGGGTCAAATTAATTCAAGACAATACCCAGTGTCCTGGTTGATCTTTGTTGCAGCACAGTCGCGACGACCTTCAGAAACCGTGCCTCAACAGGACGAGGGTGTTTAGCATATGTGCCACCCGTCCTGACGCAGAACCAATGACTACTACTACACGACGATCTTTTATTAAAACTGCAATAGCTCTGGGTGCAACTGCAGCCTGGGGACGATCATCCAGAACTCGATTCAGCATTTCTTGGCATGAGCACCGGGATTTCTATCCGGAAGGGGTTGCGTCCGGGGATCCCGACAGCAATAGTGTCCTGTTATGGACCCGCCGTCCGCCCAAAGACCGCAACCTGGTGGACATGCTGCATGTGGAAGTCGCCGAAAATGAATCCTTCTCTCGAGTCGTCGCCAGCGCAGAAGCGCCTATCTCGGAATCTTCTGACTGGACCTGCCGGGTGTTGGTCGGAGGCTTGAAGCCGTCCTGCATTTACTGGTACCGGTTTACCGATGCAAATGGTTTCGGGAGCCGCATAGGAAGAACCCTGACGGCGCCTGCCGACGATGACACCAGACCCGTGCGTTTTGCTTTTGTCTCTTGCCAGAATGCCAATCAGGGCGCCATGAATGCGTATCGGCGGATGATCTTCGAAGACGAGAACGTCGCGGAGAAGGATCGATTGGGGTTCGTACTCCACCTGGGCGACTTTATCTACGAACTCGTCTGGTACCCCGAAGACCGACCGCAGGGCATGTATGACCGGCGTCTGCGCGACATCGTCCGATACGAGCACGGTGAAAAGATCCGTGATTTTCACATCCCCACAGACGTCGGGGATTACCGTGCGATCTATCGCAATTATCTGCACGATCCCGATTTACAGGATGCGCGAGCACGTTGGCCGTTCGTGTGCATGTGGGACAATCATGAGTTCAGCTGGATCGGATGGCAAGGCCTGCAACGATTTGAAGGAGTGAATCGCCCCGCGCAAACGCGAAAGGTGGCCGCCAACCAGGCATTTTTTGAATATCAACCGGCGCGAATCTACAAACCGAGCGGACCAGCGCTTGACCGGTTTGACCCGCCGGCAGTCGTCGATGCACCCATCAAGCACTTCGACGAGAACGGTCTCGGGCAGGAGCCCAACAATCTGACGGCGATACAGAGCCTGAGAGGGTACCGGACTCTGCGATGGGGACGAAACGTTGAACTGATCATCACCGATCAGCGTAGCTATCGATCTGAGGAGCCCACTTACCGAGCAGAGGCACAGGCGTTTATGAGCCAAGACTTTCCTGGTTTCATGCCACAGGAAGTCCTCGAAATACTCGATGCCGGAAGCGCCTACAACCACGGTCATGCACCCGCAGTCATCAAGTACGCGAACACCGGGATTGCGAATTTTCGCAAAGATGACCCGCCAACCACCATCCTTGGAGCTGAACAAAAAGCATGGTTCCTTGATTCTTTGCGAAACTCGAAAGCGACATGGAAAATCTGGGGCGATACGGTTGCCACGCTCGACATGCGCGCCGATCCGCAGAACTTGCCACCTAGATTGACGTCCTCCTGGCCAGGCGCGGGATACGCAGGGTTCGATGCGAGTACCGGTGCCGGCGATCACAGCACTGCCTATGTTGAGCGTGGTGAGATTTACGACTTCGTCCGCGATCACGGAATTACAGGTTTCGCAACAGTAGCGGGAGACCGCCATAGTTTCTGGGCTGGACTCGCCGCCAAGGGGCTACCACCTAAGCCCTTCGCACCCGTTGGAATTGCGTTTGTCACGGGCTCTATTTCCGCTCCAGGAGTCGTGGAAGCGTTCGAGCACGGCTTTCCCAAAGATCACCCGTTACGGCCTCTCTTTGTCGGTGAAGGACCGAAAGACACACGACCTCAGCCAACCATGAATCTGTTGCTGAGACACGGTGTCCGTTCATGCCTGGAATATGCAAGAAGCGGCGATCTGCAAAAGGCGCGTGCATTGTCCAACCCGGACCTGGCACCGCATGTTTCCTTTGTCGACATGGGCGGCCACGGCTATGCGGTGGTGCGCGCTACTAGCAACATGTTCGAAACTGAGTTTGTTTGCATCCCCCGTCCAGTCGAGCGCAGTGAAAGAACCGATGGAGGCCCTCTCCTGTATCGCACCAGGCATCGAGCCAGGCTGTGGGGCAAAGGTGAGAGGCCAAAGCTGGAATTGCAGATTCTTGAGGGCGACCCTCGATTTTCAGTGTGAGCACCATATGACTTTGGCGTTGGTGGGGCGGAGGACCGACGACCTCGGTCTGGCATGTGCGCAGTCAATCAAGCCGACCCGAATGCTCAGGTCTGTAGTTAAACAGGACGCCAACTGTTTGGAGTCGGCAAAGCGCAAGTAGTTCCTTGAATGAAGCAACAAATCAACCCCGCTACCATGCAATGCACGTGTGAGATTCGCCGACCCAAGCTGAGAGACCATGACAAAATGGCCGACCTCGCGGGGCAACTCGGCTACGAATGCACGGGTGCGGATGTGCAGGCGCGACTCGACGAGATGTGCGATCCGAACCAGTACGCCGTCTACGTTGCTGAGCTTCCCGGAGGCCAAATCGCAGGATGGATCGGAGTCTATGCGTTCCGGGCTGTTGAGTTAGATTATTTCGCAGAGATAAGCGGCTTGATTGTCGACCAGCAAATTCGGTCTCGCGGAATCGGAAAGGCTCTGCTCGATGCTGCGGAACAATGGGCAAGAAGCCACGCTTGCAGCAGAATCTCAGTGCGATCGGCTGTTACGAGGGAAAGCGCCCACCGATTCTACACAAGCAACGGATACGAACATACCAAAACCCAGAAGTCATTCCAAAAGAGCCTCTGACCGCCTGAAATCGTCGCCAACTGGAATGACGTGATGATCACTATCTTTTTTCATGCTCGGATCGCGGCATGCGGCGAACCTTCACGGTTGTGGAAGAACGGTTGAGCCTACTTGACCAGCAGAATTGTTGGAGGTGGTTGTGAACAGACTACTGGCATTGTGCGTTATAGGAGTTGTTGCCGGGAGCACTGCGAACTGCGCTCCCGGCGCGGCCAAAGCAATCACGCAGGAAGACCTTGTCCGAAGAACGCAAGAAATTATGGACGCATATGCCGTTGGCGACCGGAAGCCTTTTGAAAAGTACTTCGCTGAGGACAGCATGATCTTCGATGAAAAAGGGCGAAGTATGGATAAGAAAGCCTTCGTCAACGATCAATCGCCGCTGCCGGCCGGGTATTCCGGTACGATTCGCATCCTGATGCCCCAGGGCCGCATTCTTGGAGACGTCGCCATTTTGAGCTACGACATGGACGAGACCGAAACGGTTTTCGGCCAGGAACTAAAAGCCCGCTATCACACCACAGACACTTGGGTGCGCCGGGACGGCGATTGGCAAATCGTCGCCGAACAGGCACTTCGGTACTACGAAGATCCGGCACCGGGAAAACCAGACGTAAAGCGATATCCCGATTATGTGGGGACCTATGAGCTTGCGCCAGGTACGACGCTCACGGTTTCCACCGAAAATGGGAACTTGTTCTCGCAAAGGGCAACCAGAACCCGGGATCAATTGCTCCCGGAAGCTCCCGACATATTTTTTCGCCATAACGTGGAAGGTAGGTGGCTGTTCCGCAGAGATGCGAAAGGAAGGGTAGATACCCTGATTGACCGACGGAACAACGAAGATATTGTCTGGAGAAAAACAAGGTAGGGATCTTGCCCCTTCACGGCGCCGATGCCTTGTCCCCTATATCCACTATATACCTTGACACGTATATGCTCTGTGGAGTATATCAAGGGAATGGAATCTGTCTTCGAAATCATTGTCGAGCCGAACCGCCGCGCGATATTGAGCCTCCTGGTCTCGTCCCAACAGTCGGTGGGAGAGATCGAGCGTCAGCTTCGTATGCCGCAGCCGACCGTGTCCAAGCACCTGCGAGTGCTTCGCGAGGCCGGTTTCGTGGAATCCACGGTGGACGCACAGCGCCGTCTCTACCGGCTGAAACCTGAGCCACTTCAGGAGCTGGATGCCTGGCTGGCTCCGTTCCGCCGCTTCTGGTCCGCTCACGTCGATGCGCTCGAACGCCACCTCGACCGCATGGGGCAATCGAGAGAGGATCAGTCAACCCCAACGAAGAGGAAGACTAAGGAGAAGACGACGCGGCCCAAGCCGCGAGCGTCACAAAGGAGAAACGAATGAAGATCAAAGTGACCAGCGTATACGTGGACGACCAGAACAATGCCCTGCGCTTCTATACGGAGGTACTGGGCTTTGCCAAGAAGAGCGATTTCAGTCAGGGCCCATTTCGCTGGCTGACGGTGGCCTCGCCCGAGGAGCCGGACGGCACGGAGCTGCAGCTGGCGCTGAATAACAACCCCGCGGCCAAAGCGTACCAGCAGGCGATCTTTCAACAGCGCCAGCCCGCGGCCAACTTCTTCACCGACGACGTCAAGGGCGACTACGAGCGGATCAAGGCCCGCGGCGCCGAGTTCACGATGCCGCCCACCGACGTGACCGGCTCTACCATTGCTGTGCTCAACGACACTTGCGGCAACCTCATTCAGCTCACCCAGTTGATGCGCTGGTCGGGCTAGGAGAAGAAGATGATGGATCGCGAGCAGTACGCCCCTGGTCCGGCCAGCGGGGCGCAGGTGCGAAAGGACCGGGGAAAGAACGGTGAAGAGAAGTGGACGCTCATTCTCGTCCGAGAACTACGCCATCCGCCGGAAAAAGTCTGGCAGGCCCTTACCGACCCGGCGCATCTGCGCGAGTGGGCTCCCTTTGAAGCCGATGGGAGCCTGGGTACGGTTGGAACCACGGTGAAGCTCACCACGGTGGGAGCGCCCGCGCCGCGCGTTACGGAAACAACAGTGACGCGAGCCGACGCCCCGGAGGTGCTTGATTACAACTGGGGTGGCTTCGATATGCGGTGGGAACTCGAAGCCTCTGGTGGCGGCACGCGCCTGACACTCTGGACCAACATCGGTCACCGCTTCATCTCCATGGGTGCAGCCGGTTGGCACATTTGTTTCGATGTTCTGGATCACCTGCTCAGCGGAACTCCCATCGGCCGCATCGCCGGCCCCGAGGCCATGAAGTTCCCTGGCTGGCAGCGGTTGAACGCCGAGTACGCCAAGCAGTTCGGGGTTGAAGTGCCCAACTGGCCACCTCAGGCAGCGCAAAAGTCGTGAATTGAGGGAATCGGGCCTTGTTGATGTCCTCAATTTTTTCGCGAATTGTCATCCCGAGCCGTCCGCAGGCAATGCCGAAGACGAGCGAGGGATCTGCATTTAGCCGGTGGACTGCAGATCCTTTGTTGCTCGCTCGGTCGCTTCGCTCCTTGGCGCTTTGCTCGGGATGACACACGAAGGGGACTGTCATCAAAACGGGGGGATCGCAAAACAAACGCACCAACCACGCTCGCGGAGGCGACCATGAATTTTCCCAGCCAGCGTACAATTTTTCGCTGGATTCACATCATCATCAGCATTCCGATATACGGCTATGTCTATAGTCCGTTTGAAAAACTTCCGGGCTACGCCGCCCCGACCCGGTATGTTTTCTTTCCTGTAATGGTTCTTACGGGATTGTGGATGTGGAAAGGCCATGTCCTTCGACGACTGATCTCGAAAAGATCGGCCTGACAACCCGCTTCAGCGAACCGCTGAGTGCATGACGAGGTATACAGATCCAATGAACCCATCGGAACGTATTGACCAGCTGATCGCTGAACTCACAGACTGGCGTGGCAAAACGTTGGCCCGCATCCGCAAGAGCATCCTTGAGGCCGACCGTCAGATCATTGAGGAATGGAAGTGGATGGGAAGCCTAGTGTGGTCTTGCCACGGAATCATCGCGGTCGGCAACGCTCACAAAGATAAAGTGAAGCTCACCTTTTCCCACGGGGCGAGCCTCCCAGATCCTGACAAGCTTTTCAACGCGGGCCTGAAAGGCAACGCGTGGCGAGCGATCGATGTTTTCGAGGGCGATAAGATTAATGAGCGTGCTCTGAAAAATCTCGTGCGTGCCGCCGTTGAGTACAATCAGATCAAATTGAAGAGAAAAGCGCCTGCGGGTACTCGAGCAAAGGTACAGAAAAGTAAAGAGTGATGAAACGACTGCTGTTGGCGGCCCATCGCGCGTTCAACGGCTTTGGCTTCAACCCCGCACCCGGAATATCCCATTTGCTATAATCCTGAAGAATCCCTGCGGAAGTGGTGGAACTGGCAGACACACCATCTTGAGGGGGTGGCGCCGAAAGGCGTGGGGGTTCAAATCCCCCCTTCCGCACCATTTGCTCTTATTTTCCTGACTATAGAAGGGATAGCCGGCGCCGAAGCGCCTTCTGAATTTCCATCATGACCATACTGATCACCATCGTCCACATTGTCGTTTGCTTCTTTCTCATCGCCGTAGTGTTGCTGCAGAGCGGCAAGAGCGGCGACATAGCAGCCGCCTTCGGCGGCATGGGCAGCCAAACCGCCTTCGGCCCGCGCGGTGCCGCGACCGCCCTCTCCCGGGCCACGACCTGGTCCGCCATCATTTTTATGGTGACCTCCATCACGCTCTCCATCTTTGCTGTGCGGCGTTCAGGAGGAAGCTCGGTTCTGCAGGGCATAAAGCCCCAGACCAAGTCACAGCCGGCTACACCGGCCCCAACACCCGCTGCTCCGCAACAGTCAGCGCCCGCGAAGAAGTAGGTTCTTCGATTGATTCACGAGATCCTGCCAGTCGGCCCGCTGCAGTGTAACTGCTCGGTGATCGGCGACGAAACGACCCACGAAGCCATGGTCATCGACCCGGGCGATGACATCGAAGACGTGCTGATGCTGGTTCGAAAGCATTCCCTCCAGGTCAAGCAGATCGTCATCACCCACGCTCACATCGACCACGTAGGCGGAGCCATGAAATTGCGCGCAGTCACCGGCGCGCCAATCATCCTCAATCAGAACGACTACGCTCTACTGAAGATGCTCGACATGCAGGCCGCCTGGATTGGCATGGCCTCACCGGGCAAGGTGGACATCGATCAGAGTGTCGGGCAGGATGAGACGATCCGCGCGGGCTCACTGAACGCAACTGTGCTCCACACTCCCGGCCATACCGAAGGCAGCATCTGCCTCTATTTCCCCGCTGAGAAAATTCTTATCGCAGGAGACACGCTCTTTGCCGGAAGCATCGGCCGCACCGATCTCCCGGGAGGATCATTTCAGAAGATTATCCGCTCGCTTCATGAGCGGGTGCTCGCGCTACCGGATGATACGGTCGTCGTTCCCGGCCACGGCCCGAAGACGAGCATTGGGGACGAGCGGGAAACCAATCCGTTTCTGGTCAAGACCTAAAGCCACGTACTGGTCAGTTCGGACATCTTTCAGAAAACAGTCGTCCCGAAGCCCCGCGTTTTCTCCCAGCGGGGCCAGGGATCTGGCGTGGAGCAGTTTCGAGTTGCGCCGCCACCTGACATCACGGGCGGCCGCAGTCAGAAAGCCGCCGGGTTCTCATTGGCGGTTTACAAACTCCAACGTGCGCCGGATTCCTTCTCGAAACTGCTCGGGCGGTGTGGTGAGGCTCACGACCAGATAGCCGTCTTGCGGGAAGTCGAAAAAATGTCCCGGATGGACGGCGATCGAGCAGTCTTTAAGCAGGGCTACCGCCAGATCTTCGTCCGACTGCGTTACCGGCACCCGCAGAACGGCGTACCAGCCGCCTTCCACAGCCAGCCGCGCACAGTTCTTCTGCCTGCCAATTTCCCGGTCGAGTTCTTCCAGGTTAGCGCGCAGGCGGTCCAGCAAGAGCGGCTGGATATTTTTCCTCTGCTCCAGCAACGCGGGTGTCGCTAACTGCAGCGGCGCATTCATCGACAGGTACGTGTCAGCGATCACCTCTAGCCTCGCCACGGCCTCGTCGGCGCGATCGTCAGGACCGCTGGTGGCGACCCACGCAACCTTCATCTGCGGCAGACCCGAAACTTTCGACAGCCCACTCAGCGCGAAGGTCAGGACATCCCGATTCGCCGCATACGTCGGGCGCATACTCCCGTCGTGAGCATAGTCGAGAAAAACCTCGTCCGCGATGACGGCTAGCCCATATTCCCGGCAGAACCCGTTCAGTTCCTCAGTCTCTTTCCCACTCACAAACGATCCCGTCGGATTATTCGGATGCACGACCACGACGCCGCGCGTGCGATGGCTCACGGCCTTGTATAACGAAGGGAAATCGATCTGCCAGCCGTGGTCGTAAATCAACGGGTACGGAACCAACTTCACATCCTGAAGGTCGGCCAAAAACTCAAACAAGGGATAACTCGGCTTCGGCACCAGAATCTCATCCCCCACGTTGCACAGCAGGCGAAACACGTATGAGTACGCTTCGCTCGTGCTCGTGGTCAGGATCAAAGACTCGGGATCGATATCGAAGGCGTCGTGTTGTTCCCGGTAGTAAGCCGCGACGGCCTGGCGTGCGCTCAGCAATCCCTTCGGCTGCGGGTCATAGTCCATCGCCGCGGGGTTCACCAGCGCACCTAGAATC
>Ga0209698_10007627_pt1 | contig 11325 bp, 6 predicted proteins | sample LitLauG_LLR_2012_FD_187203 | JGI IMG/M metagenome (GOLD analysis project Ga0209698, IMG submission 187203) | Freshwater sediment microbial communities from Pennsylvania, USA - Little Laurel Run_MetaG_LLR_2012 (SPAdes) (version 2) | ecosystem: Environmental > Aquatic > Freshwater > Creek >... | reverse complement strand
GCCCACACGCGGGGAGATCGAACGCCTGCCGAATGTACTCGAGGCCTATCCCGACATTCGCTTCGCTACGGAGCTGCGCTACGACGACAAGCCGCACCTCACCATGATTTCCGCCCTGCCTGCGTCGGCGAAGTCCAACGATGCCTTCGAGGGAATGCAGGGCAATTTCTTCTCGTCCGACACGGCGGCCGAAGCGATCCTGCAGAAATCATTCGCCGAGGAACTTCTGGGTAAGACGCCGGCGCTGGGAGCAGCTGAACCAAATGTCGCGGAACTGGCAAAACCCCTGCTGGGCACGGAATTGACGATGCGTTATGCGCAGCGCATGTCTGCGCCGTCCCTGCCGGTGCCACTTCGTCTGAGCGAAGCAGTGTCGAGCGACGGCAGCCTTGCCGGGGCCACCTACTCCGTCGTTTCCCGCGAGCAGAAACTTAAGATTGTTGGCGTTTCCGAGCTCGACCCCGAGAGCATGCGCGGCCCCATGCGTGCCAAGGTCTTTTTGCCGCTGAAGCTGGCCGAAGGCCTGCACGTAATGCAGCCCACGGACCTGCGTGAGATTTCGCACGCTAGCGACCAGCCGGTATATTCCTCGATCAGCGTACGGGTGAAGAATCCGGCGCAGGTACAGACGGTCGAAGACGCCATCAAGAAAATGGGATTCACCACGTTTTCGATTCTCGATGCCACCCGAAGTCTCCGCCAGTTCTTCGCCGTGCTGGATCTCTTTCTGGGAATTTTTGGCAGCCTGGCACTGGCCGTTGCCTCGATTGGGATCGTAAATACCCTGGTCATGGCAATTCTTGAGCGCCGCCGCGAGATTGGCATCATGAAGGCAATCGGAGCCAGCGACGGAGACGTGAAGAGACTCTTCTTCGCGGAAGCTGGCGCCATGGGCATTCTTGGCGGCATTGTGGGCGTCGTCCTGGGCTGGACCATCGGCCAGGTGATCAACCTGGGAACCAACGTCTACCTTAAACGTCAGTCTCTGCCTCCAGAGCACTTCTGGGCCGTGCCGTGGTGGCTGGTCGCGAGCGCCATTTTGTTTGCCTTTGTCGTAAGCCTGGTTTCCGGTTTGTATCCGGCAGGACGTGCAGCCAGACTCGATCCCGTACAAGCGCTCCGTTACGAATAGATGCGCATGAGATCAAGCCTCCGGCTCACCTTGTTGGCTTCGCTGCTCGTGAGCTTTCTATTCGCCGGAAATTCAGCCGCGGCTCAGAGCCGGATCGATTGCAGCGCTCTAAACAGCCGGATCCTGACACAGGTCGTTCACTACTGCATCTACTTGCCGGCAGGCTATGATGCGGGCGCGGCCGAGCATCCGGCGTGGCGCTATCCCGTGCTGTATTTTCTGCACGGCCTTGGCGACAACGAGCAGACTCTTTTTAACAGCGGCGGCTGGACTTTGCTCGACGATCTCCGCCACCAGCACAAGATGGGTGACTTTCTGATTGTGGCGCCGGAAGGCAGGCGCAGCTTCTATATCAATTCGGCTGACGGCTCGGTTCGCTACAACGATTTCTTTCTACAGGAGTTCATGCCGCACATCGAGGGCAAGTACCGCATTCGGGCCGGGCGCGACGGGCGCGCGATCAGCGGAATCTCGATGGGAGGCTACGGCGCGCTGCGCTTCGCGTTTGCGCATCCAGAATTGTTCTCGGCCGTCAGCGCCCAGAGCGCCGCCCTGATCACGGAATCGCCGCAACAATTGGACACGGCGCAGCGTGCCGGCACGCAGCTAGGCGGAGTGCTCGGTGCGGTCTTTGGCAACCCGATCAACGTCGCCCACTGGAACGAGAACAATTCATTCCTCCTGGCGAAGAAGAATACCGTCGCGGTGCGGAAGTTGGCGATCTATTTCAACTGTGGCCAGAACGACAACTACGGCTTCGAAAAAGGTGCGGCGCTGCTCCATGACCAACTGCAGAAGCAAGCTGTCCCGCACGAGTATCATGCCTACCCCGGCGACCACGGCCTGGCGTATTTTCTTTCGCATTTCGCAGAGGTGATGGAGTTCCACTCCCGCGCGTTTCACCTCATCCCGCAGCACTCATAGCTGGGCCAGAACTCTTACAACCAGCGTCCAATTTTCGAGACGGCCGTTCAGTTTTCTGTCGTTGAAATTCCAGCCTCGTTCGTCATCTGGTGACTCCGCGCACGTCTCGATGTGATTGAGATCACAAAACACGGGATTCTACGTTTTCATTGTTGCGCAAGTTTGCAACCGATGCTACACCTAGAAAACCAAGCGCCGCTTAGTTCGCACACTTCGTCGTGGCTGGGCACCACCCAAACGTCCATTACAACTGATTCGGACCACAGGGAGACGCTTCTATGAAACGGGTTTCGTTGCTCGCCCTCCTCAGTGTCGGGCTCGTGTTGTCCAACGGCGGCAAAAATCCGACGGCCACTGCAAGTCCCCAAGCCTCCAATCCAGCGGATCTGCGTCCGCCGGTCCCAGCATCCACTTCGGGTTACGTTCTTGTCGCCTGGAGTGAATTAGGCATGCACTGCATCGACGGCAAAGACTACTCAGTCTTCTCAGTCCTGCCGCCGTACAACATTATTCACGCGCAGCTCATCCAGAAGACCGAGCCACCCACCATCGTCACAACCGGCGTGACCATCACCTACCAGTCCACGGCCGACACCAAAGGCTCCGTGAACAGCTCCAGCGCTGGCAAAACGAACTTCTGGAACTACGTGAACACGCTCTTTCACGCGAACGTACCGCTTGAAACCGGGCTCGCCGGATACAAGACGCAGAGCCCAACGGCGAACAAGTTGACCTACAACACAACCGTCGGCTACTGGGAAGCGGTAGGAGTGCCCACCGTTCCCTACGACGACAAGAAAGTGTTCAATCCATATCCCATGGCGATCCTTACGGCCAGGAACTCCATCGGCACGGTGCTGGCAACTGCAAAGATTGTGCTGGCCGTCAGCGATGAGATGAGCTGCAAGAACTGCCACGCCTCCGGCGCGGACAAAGCGGCTGAACCCGCCAGCGGCTGGGTGTACAGCTCCGATCCGTTGAAAGACGCCAAGCTCAACATCCTCAGAAAACATGACGATAGGTGGCCGATTTCCAAATATCTGACCCAGTTGGAAACGAAAGGCTACACGTATCAATCAAGCCTTTACCAGACCGCGATCTCGGGAACACCCGTGCTGTGCTCTGCCTGCCACAGCGACAATGCTCTCTCGGAATCGGGGATCGGCGGGATCCGTTCCCTATCGCAGGACACTCACACCCTGCACGGTCCACAGGTAAACCCGGCGACCGGAATCACTCTGAACAAAACCACCGACGACTTGAACTCCTGTTATCTGTGCCATCCCGGTCCCACAACGCTTTGCAAACGCGGCGCAATGAACAAGAGGACCTGCACCAGTTGCCACGGCAACGTGAGTTATGTGGGAACTGCCACGCGTAACCCATGGCTGATTGAACCTTCCTGCCAGATGTGCCACAACACCAGCCAGCGCTACACGACCACGTTTGCCAGTAGCGGACAGTGGCGTCAGACCGCTGACGCAACCTTCGCCACCAACGCAAACGTGCCTATCAAGGGAGCTGACCTATACCGCTACAGTAAGGGTCACGGTTCAGTGTTCTGCTCCGCCTGCCACGGTTCGCCGCACGCAGAGTATCCGACGTTGCAGACCAACGACAACGCATATCCCATCAAGCTGCAGGGATACGCGGCGAAGATCACCGAGTGCACGACCTGCCACTCCAGCGCACTGTCGGCCTCCGCCGGAGGCGGCCCGCACGGAGTTCACATCGTGGGTCAGACCTGGGTAAGCGCGCATCCGGACTATGTGGACGGCCACGGCACCCAAACCTGCGCTTATTGCCACGGGTCGACCTTCCATGGGTCCACCTTATCGCAGGCCAAGGTGGCTCGCACTTTCAAAATCGATGACGGCGGAACAAAGACCTTCCCGACCGGCCATCAGTTCAGCTGCTACGACTGCCACAACGGTCCCAACGGAGGCTGATCCCGGAGCCTAAACCGCATGCACGCAAGCACCGCAGTCGCGAATAATGATTCCGCTTTGCGACTGCGGAGTTTTATTTTCACGAACTGCAGTGTGCAATGAGAACTTCTCCGGCTCGAAGCGGGTTGATTCGGGTTTGTTCTGGTGAAAGTCGGATTCCGAGCCAGGCGCGGCAGAGTGTAAACTACTATCTGCTCGTCGCTCTGCCCGTCCGGAGGGATGTGTGAGTGGTTGAAACAGTCGGTCTTGAAAACCGATGTACGGGAAACCGTACCGGGGGTTCGAATCCCTCTCCCTCCGCCATTGCTTTGTGTCGTCTACAGGGTTAGAGACCTTCCTAAAGCCTTCCCGGAAATTTTGGGGATCTCCGCAGAGTGTCGACAATCGCCTGCACCGACCCGCATAGTACGTCTATCCGATCGTTGTTATCGCGTCGACGCGCTCACGGACGGCGACAGACGCCATACCGCTGCCAAAGCTGAAACCACGGGCTGTGCGCCAGCATTTCGTCATGTCTTCGATTCGCAGCCGCGAGATCACTTGGGTTCATAGGTCTGCTGTCCAGGAGCGCGAAAATGCCCTCAAGATATTCGATTTCGGCGATAGTCCGTTCAGCGTCCATCTATCCCAACATGGAGCACAGGGTGCGGCGAGGTCAACGCTCTCCGGTGCATCGTGCTTGGTTGTTGTTTTACTGGCGCCATGGAGATCGACCTGCGATCCAATGAAACAGGGGTCATGCCGCCAATTCGTTCTCGGCCGACTCTTTTCGGAGGTCAATACTTCCCTTGACGCACGCGCCTTCGTCAATGCTGATGCGCGGGGTGACGATATTGCCAACGACATCGGCTGACTGCTTTAGGTCGACACGCTCGGTCGCTTGAATATTGCCTTCCACTTTGCCCTGCACGACCACAGCGCGGGCGACAAGGGCAGCCTTGACACGTCCGTTGGGTCCGATGGTCAGGCGATTTCCTTTCGGGTCGATGGTTCCTTCCACTTGGCCATCTATATAGATGTCTTCGTCGCACGAGACTTCCCCTTTGATAGCAATCGACTTGCCGATGAGGAGCACTTCGTGGGCAGTACGCGGCGGCTTGGGCGTTTCCATGTGTTGAGCCTCCTGAAGGCTGTTGCGGGAGGTTCGATTTTACCAAGATTTCGCGTCGATGGCGTGGGCGTTGTCGGCGACATCATTGGAGAGAATCCCATAGCGCCATTTGACGGATCGGGGGCGAAATCGTCCGTCCTGCAACAGTAGCGACGATTTAATGCCCTTTTTGGACCCTGGCGGTTGGAAACGTCTATCGCAAGTGGCAGCAGATCACGGTCACAGCAGGGGAGGTTAGGGAGCAGCGCCCGGGCAATTTCAAAGACATACGGTTCTTCCTAAACCCGAGTGTCAGTGCCGCGAGTCTGCCTTGGCGGATGCCGAGCCAGTGGGGACGTTCTGAAGAGCCCGCACGTACTTCACGATTCCTCTCAGTTCTGACTCCGATACGCCGAGATGGAGGAATGAATGGGCATAGGCCCTGTGGACATCTCCGCGTGCAATGGCATCGAACAATTGGTCATCCGAGAGATTGGAAATTGCCTTCGACCGCAGGTCAGGGATTTTTCCAATCGCAGACGAATCTCGACCCCGGCCATCAACTGCATGGCACGAGGCACAATGCTTGATGTAGGCGACAGGCGGGTCAAGGGCAAATACCACTCCGCTGCACCCGAGCAGTACGATTATGAAGAAGGCTCTTGAATGTCGTTTCACCGCTGCTCCCAATTATGACTGTCAAGATCGTACCCTCAATGCCGAACGAGAACACGTAACACCGGTAATGGCACGAGGGTGGTCCCCCGCGCTTACTTTTGGGCCATGCAGGGACTATGCGCTCTGTCGAGCAGAGTCATCCGCGGTGTGACGGTACTCCCCGCCCTTTTATTGGAATGCGCGTACCATTAGGTCGAATATCCGGAACGTCTCGCCCCGCTTGCAAAACAAGCAAACGGAAAGACCGGTCTCCATCGGGGCTTCTAGATCCCACCCGTGCTCATGAATAAGTTGCGCTCGTCACCTCTTCTTGAATTGCGTAGGTGACCACCCAGCCTGCACAACAGCTAGAAGCCCCGCTGTTTCATTCCCTTTCCGCTCCGATCGCGTTACGGCTCGAGAACACGAACCTGCCCATCGCGCCATTGCGCGATGGGCTGTCGCACCTTAGGTTTTGGTGTAGTTGACCGCGCTGCGGACGGTTCCGGTGGGCGCAGTCGTGTTGGTTACGGTGATTGGGCCGGTCGTCGCTGTGGACGGTACGTTTGCCTTCAGTTGAGTCGCCGAGACATGAACCACGCTCGATGCAGCGACGCCGTTAATTTTCACGGTTGAGCTGCTATTGAAACCGACCCCGTTGATGGTCACCACCGTCCCGGTCGGGCCGCTGGCTGGACTGAAGCCGGTGATCGATAGGGTTACGGTGAAGTTCGCTGCGCTGGTCCCTGTGCCCGCCGCTGTGGTCACCGAAATCTTGCCGGTGACGGCTCCATTCGGAACGGTCGCCTTGATCTGGGTGCCGGACACAAACGTGACCGTTGCGGAGGCTTTCGCCCCGAACTTGACGGTCGCGCCGGGTACGAAGCCGGTGCCGTTGATCGTCACAATGCTGCCCGTTATCCCTGAGGTCGGGGTAAACGAGGTGACCGTTGGCGCTCCGTACGCGTAGTGGTCGCCGGCCACAATCGCGCTCGTTCCACCCGGCGTGCTCACCGTCACGTCGACCGTGCCCGCCGCATGGGCGGGTGCTACCGCCTTCAACTGCGTCGCCGATACGAAGGTCACCGTGGCCGACGCAGCCGCCCCGAATTTCACGCTCGCACCGGCCAGGAAGTTCGCGCCAGTGATCGGCACCGTGGTCCCACCCGTGGTCGGGCCCGCCTTCGGGCTCACGCCGCTCACTGCCGGCCGAGCGTCATAGGTGTAGTGATCGGCAGCCGAGGCCAAACTCGGTCCACCCGGCGTAATCACGGTCACGTCGACCGTGCCGGCCGCGTGCGCGGGCGCAAGCGCCTTTAGCTGTGTTGCCGACACGAAGGTGACCGAGGCGGACGCCGTCGTACCGAATTTGACGCTCGCACCGGACAGGAAGTTCGCACCGTTGATCGTGACCGTGGTCCCACCCGTAGTCGGACCAGCCTTGGGGCTCACACTGCTCACCGACGGCGGAGCGTCATAGGTGTAATGATCGGCAGCCGAGACCGCGCTCGTTCCACCCGGCGTGCTCACCCTCACGTCCACCGTGCCGGCCGCATGCGCGGGCGCAACCGCTTTCAGCTGCGTCGCCGACACAAAAGTGATCGAACCGGACGCAATCCCTCCGAACGTGACACCCGCACTGGACAGGAAGTTCGTGCCGTTGATCGTCACCGTGTTCCCACCCGCAGTCCGACCCACCACCGGGCTCACACTGCTTACCGTTGGCGGAGCGTCATAGGTGTACAGATCGGCAACAGAGGTCGCGCTTGTGCCACCGGGACTGCTCACCGTCACGTCGACCGTGCCGGGTGCATGCATAGGCGCAAACGCCGTGATGCTCCCGTCATTGTTGATCGAGAACCCCGCCCCGACGCCGCCAAAGCTTACGACTGACGCCGAGGAAAACCCACTGCCCGAGATGCTGACTCCGGTACCGCCCGAGGTTGGCCCGACATTCGGGCTCACCCCGGTCACAGCCGGCCGGACGACGTAGGTGTAAACATCGAAGAACGAGGTAAAGCTTGTTTCCCCATTCGTCGTGACGGTCACATCAACCGAACCCGCCGCACCAGGCGGTGCCGTTGCCGTGATACTCCCGTCATTGTTAACGGTAAAGCCCGCGCCAACACCCCCGAAGTTCACGTTCGTCGCTCCCGTGAACCCCGTTCCGGAGATATTTACTGAGTTGCCGCCGGAGGTGGGTCCGCTGCTCGGGCTAACCCCGGTCACGGTCGGGTGGAAGTCAAACCCCGCCGTGAAGTCGAAGCCGAAGCCGTTGGCCGTGTCAGGAGCAATACCCGTGTGGCCAGGCGCCTCGGCCGGTGTCATCGCAAGGACCTCGTCCGTCGAGATGAAGCTCACGCTCGGCGAAGCCACTCCACCGAAGAACACACTCGTGCCTCCGTTGACGAAACCACCGCCGTGGATGTCAACAAACGTGCCGCCGCTGTTGGGTCCGGAAGCTGGAAGAGCCGATACTTCGAAAGGTATGTCGAAGGTCAGGGCTACGATCCCGGTGCTCCAGCCGTTCGATCCCTGGCCCAGTGAACTGGTGGCGCCGAACTCTCCAGCGAGCCAGATTGTCGAAGAGTTGTTCGGGTCCTGTCCCGCACCTGAAAAGTCGCCCCAGCGAGGGCGAAGTGACCCGTCATTGTTCTTGCAGAAAGTGCATTGATAGGTCGAGTCGCCGGAGAAATTGTTGATTGCTGGATAGGAACTTCCGAATGGCAGACTGGTGGCGCCGGTTTGCACGGTCGGGAACATTGTCGACGAGGAGACGGTGTATACGAAAAAGATGTTCCCCGAAGAGTCAAGCGAGATTGCCGGGTAGTACAGATCCTGGCCATTGCTGCCGATTTCCAAGTCTGCCAGAACGTTGAAGCCATTGGTCGCGTCAAACTCATCGAAGCGCATGCACGCGTGGTTGCCGTCACCCGGGTTGCACGCATCGTCGGCGCCCGCCCAGATGTGCCCGAATTGGAAGACCGCGGTGCTGTAGCGATTGTCGCTGGTGTCGATCGGCGCCGTGCCACCACTCGGAAAAGCAGGCTGGACGCCCTGGGGCGGCGTGTTCAGGCCGTTGATCCCCTTGTCAGTCTCGTTGACGGTGACATTGCCCCCCGCTGGTGTCCCGGTAATGTCGAGGATACCTGCATTCTGATTGCAGATGAAAAGGAAACAGGAATTGAAGTTGTAGACTGCGAACATGTCGGCGGTCGACGAAAGTGAGATCACCGGCATCAGGTTGAAGGCGCTGTTCGAGAACCCTGTCCCCGCCACGCTGCTGCAGCCCGCCAGAACATCGCTCTTCTGCAGGATGTCAAAGTCCTCCGGGGTACCACCGTTCTCGTTCTCGGTCATCATGATCTTGTCGTCGCTGAACCCGAGCTTCGGTTGGTCCAGCACGGTTCCATCCGTCCGGGTGAAGAAGCCGAAGGTGTAGACGCACCATCCCGCGGTCGGATCAGAGCTCTGCGAGACTGCGAGTTTGACTTGACTGCCAGTAGGAGCGCTGGGGTTGTTGACCAGCAGATCGACCATGTAATAGCGGCCAGCACCCGAGTCGAAAACAACTTTTCCGTCGGTGGCGGTTTGGTCGGTGGACGCGAAAAAGAAGGGAGTTAGATCGTTGGTCTGCAGTACAGCGCCGCCCTTCGAGAAGACGCGCATGGTGTTGTTGGACAGTTCCACGATCTCGTTGAAACCGGCGGCGACCTGGGTATCGGGCGGTGCGAAGCACGAGGAACCGACATCGCAGAACTGATTACCGACGAACTGTTCTTGGTCGAGCAGGAATCCGTTGCCGAAGGTCGGCGGCAGCGGTTGGCTCGGGAACCCGCTCGGGCGCTCCGGTGTTGGAGAAACGGGCCGGGGGCCTTGTTTCGCCGCCCTGCGTGGGCCCTTGGAGACAACGTGCGGTTGTGAAATCAGACCCTTCGCCGGCAGGGGCTGAGTTTTGGCAAGCTCCTTGGCCTGCGCGTAGCCTTCCGGTTGATCGATGTCCAGCTCCATTGGTGCTCGCTTGGCGATCGACCGCGGCAGTTTGCGTGGTTCAACTAATTGGCCCTTACCATGGCCGGCCTTGCCAGGTCCCAAGGCAATTCCTGGAGTCTTGGAACCTGGGCCCTGTGCACGGATAGGCGAGGGCGACGATACAACCGCCGCAAGTATGAAAAGAAGAAGCACCAATAGCGATTTTCTGGATGCGAACGAAAAAGCTCGGTTGGACACTTGTATCCCCCTTCTGGCAAAGGCCAGAACGCTAAACTTGATTTAGAAGGTTGGCCCGGGAAAGTCGCACACGCCGAGCCAAAGCACTGTTGGCACAGTAATAGCGGGGGGCAAAATACGCCGATGGGGAACAACTTTCAGCGTCGGAATGGGATCCTAGCTGAGCAACTTAAACTTGTCAATCTTTTTTTGGTCCTTTTTTGGTTGAGTGTCCAGATGAGTGCAGTAGCACGGGTTTGGCGATCAAAGAAATTCATTTTCCTTGATGTCTGTCTCCGTTCACTACCGTTCCGTCACGCTCGACGATATTGCTTGCGATAGCATGAGGAAGACAGACCGTTAGCACGCACATCGGCAACAACAAAGAAGAGCCAGCGCCATGAAAAAGCCTATGCTCCGCGTGACGAAGTGGCTTGCAGATATTCCCGTTGAAGCCAACTGTACCGCCTGCGCTGGCGTTTCCTTCAAGGCAAAGGGCCTCGGTCACCGTCCGAACCGCGCAGAGTATCAGAAATCATTGCAAACTCAATTCGATGCGCATTGCCGAGCGATACACCCACAAGCAGACGAAGTGACCGGGACCGTCGGATTCGGTTTTCAGGTTGGAAGGCAAACAGCAACATGGGGCGGACGAGAGAATCCCAGGAAGGTCACTGAGCGCCTGATTGCGCCGGAAGAAGCGGCTATCGGGCAACACAGGTCGCACCTGCAATCGTTCAAGCGCTTCTTCAGGGTGTGATCGCAATGACTCGCAGAGGACTGCCAGAGCCGCCCACGATTTTGAGCGGCGCGGCAATCACGATCGCACCGGTCGGCGGCAGCTGATCAAGGTTGGACAGACCGGCCAGCCCAAACTTGCCGCTGCCGTGCATCAGGTAGTGGTTGGGGAAAGGTGGATCAAAAGCCGCGGCCTGGCCGGCATCTGTACCGACCGTTTCCACGCCGACGCCCAGCACGTCTCGCTCCTGGGCGAGGAAAGCGGAGGTTTCCTTGGCCAATCCAGGAGTGTGGGGTCCATTCTCCTTCAGGTTGATGTAGTCCTTCGCGCCCTCTCGCTTCGACCAATCTGTTCGTAAGAGAAACCATGAACTTGCCGGGATGCGGCCGTGCTGCTCCTCCCACTCTCGAATACCCTCCAGGGTCAACAGATAATTCGGGTTTCGTGCCGCTTCCGCGCTGATGTCGATCACGCAGGCTGGACCAACAAATTTCTTCGACGGAATGCGGTCCACAGTGTTGTCCGGAAGATCTTTCCCAGATACCCAGTGGACAGGAGCATCAAAATGGGTGCCGGTGTGCTCGCCGGTCTCAAACGCATTCCAATACCATGCTGGGCCGCTCAT
>Ga0209698_10007626_pt1 | contig 11326 bp, 10 predicted proteins | sample LitLauG_LLR_2012_FD_187203 | JGI IMG/M metagenome (GOLD analysis project Ga0209698, IMG submission 187203) | Freshwater sediment microbial communities from Pennsylvania, USA - Little Laurel Run_MetaG_LLR_2012 (SPAdes) (version 2) | ecosystem: Environmental > Aquatic > Freshwater > Creek >... | reverse complement strand
GGCGAGCGCGGTGGTGGACTCGACCAGCGGGTAGCGGACCGAGATCGCCTGGTGGCACCCGTGGCACCGACCCCGCAGCGCCAACCACGACAGGAGCGGCACGTTCTCCCACCACGCCAGCTGGCGGTCGCACGTAGGGCAGAAGGAGCGGGGGGAGGAAATCGACAGGCCGAGGGGCGCCCGGTAGACCACCACGTTGAGGAACGAGCCCACGAGCAGACCCACGATTGCGGCCACGACGACGACGGCCCACTGTCGTGCGTCGGGTGGGGACCCCGACGTGGCGAGCGACGTCAGTCGCGGCAACTCGGTCACGCCGACGACGCCCCGATGGCGATGATCGCTGCGAGCGCACAGGTGACGAGGACGTTCGTGGTGGTGCGTGCCGCGGGGTGCTGCATCGTGACGTCCCGTCCGTTCGCCTCGTGGAGCCGTTCACCCTAGTGGTCGGAAGTGGCCAATCCGCGGCTTTCGCACCTGACCCGCACCCGTTCCGCAACCCCTCCACGGCGTCGGAGTACTTACTGTGGGATCACGCCGTGCATCCAGTTCCACGCAACAGGACGTGGCCGCGTCCCGGCCCGTCGGGTCACGGCGGGCAGCACCGCCGAGGCACGGGTCGGGTACCCCGGTACTCCTTCGTGGATTCCCATTCAATCTGAGACCGCAGCGTGCCGATGGGAGGTGCATGAGTGACGTGGAGGCCCCTGGGCACATGGTGAACGGACGCGAAGTCGAATTCGTGGACCTGGACACCTACGGTGTCGACCCCGGCGCGGCCGCGATCCTCCCGGCCGAGCTCTCGCTCCACCACCACGTCGTGGCCGTCAAGCGCAGGTTCGGCACCCCGGTCATCGCAACCGCCGACCCGGACGACCTCTTCGCCCTCGACTCGGTTCGGGCCGTACTGGGCCGGGACTTCATCTCGGTCGTGGCGTCACCCGAGCAGATCGACCGCTGCCTGGAGGAGGGCTTCGGCAACGGCCCGGGCCCTGCCTCGGCGCCGCCCGTCCAGGCTGGCGACCCCGCGCCGGCCGGTCTGCCGGTCTCGCTTGACGACGAGCGGACCCAGTTGCAGGAGGCCGCGCAGTCGCTGGCGTCGCTCGAAGGCCCATCGCTCACCCAGGACGGCGTGTCGGGGGCGCTCGACGGCCTGATGGAGGATGCGCTGGCCCTCGACCCCGCAATCGGGACCGACGACCTTGCGGTGCTCGCCCGCTCCCTCGATGAGGACCACAGTGTGAGCGACGCTGAAGTCGCCGACGATTCGGAGGCGACCACCACGGATGCAGCCGATCTGGTGGCTGAGGCCGTCGCCACCTATCGCGATCTGCATCCCGAGATCGAAGATCCCGCCGACTCCGGCACCGTCGGCTTCCCACCACTCGCCAAGGCCCTGGTCGACGGCGGGCGCGTCTCGCTCGAGGCGATGAGTCTGGCGCTCGAGGAGCACCATCTCACCGGCCAGAGCATTGCCCACATCCTGACCAACCAGAAGCTGGTGTCCGATGCCGACCTCATGTGGGGGATGGCAGAGGAGATGGGCCTCCAGTTCGTCGACCTCGACACCGTCGGCGTTGACCTGTCGGTGTCGGGAGTGATTCCCGAGACCACGGCACGCCACCACAACATGATGGTGATCGCACTCGACAACGGGATCCCCGTTGTGGCCGCATCCAACCCGACCGACGTGTTCGCCATGGACGACCTACGGACCATCCTCGGCAGCAACTTCGTCGTGGTGGTGGCCACGCGGACCCAGATCAGCGCGTACATCGGGCGTGCATTCAACAGCGGGGACGCCGCCGACATGGCCATGGAGGCGTCGCTCGGGATCGAGGGTGGCGCCCAGGACTCCGCTGTCGACGACATCCAGACCGTCACCGAGACGGCGCCCATCGTCCGCTACGTCAACCTCCTGATCCTCCAGGCCCTGAACGAGCGGGCCTCGGACATCCACATCGAACCGACCGAACGCGACCTGCGTATCCGGTACCGCATCGATGGCGTGCTCCACGACGTGTCCACCGGCCCGAAGACCATCGCCTCCGCGGTGACTACCCGGCTTTCTACCACTCGCCTGACATAATGAGGACAGAAGGAAACGCCGGCTGCTGCGGAGAGGGGAGCAGCGGGCTGTTTCCACCCCGAGCGGTCGAGGGCCCGCTCACATCTGCACGGTTTTCCACGCGTAAGTTGTTCGGCCTCAACGAAACAACATCGGAAAACCGTGCAGATTGCACAGTCGCTGCTCGCAGCCACGCGCCGCTTGCTGCTCATTGCACTTGGTGGCGCGCCCAATGCCGGTCTGTCTGGCAATGGGAGACTTCTCCATCGCCTATAATAGCGGCCACGGAGGAATATTCCCTTGCTGGGCAAAACTGCCGCATGGTTCGCCATCTCTCTCGCCGCGAACTCACAGACCATAACGACGTTCGCCGGGAACGGCTTGGCTGGTTTCTCGGGGGATGGCGGACCCGCCGCACAGGCGCAGATCGACCGCGTTGTGGGCCTGGCAACGGATGCCTCGGGCAACGTCTATCTCGCCGACGAGAACAACCATCGGCTCCGCAAGGTGGATGTCCATGGCGTCATCACCACACTGGCGGGAACCGGTGTCGCGGGATTCGCCGGCGACGGCGGCCCGGCGCAGCAGGCTCAGTTGAACCATCCGACCGGTGTGTGCGTGTCTCCGCAGGGCGACATCTACGTCAACGATGTCGCCAATTATCGCGTGCGCAAAATCTCATCCGCCGGCACGATCACCACCGTGGCGGGCAATGGCTCCAACGCCAGTTCGGGCGATGGGGGACAGGCGACGCAGGCCAGCATGATGATCGCCATCCGTTGTGCGGTTGACCGTCAGGGCAACCTTTATATCGTGGACCAGGGCGCGGCGCGCGTGCGCAAAGTGGATGCCGGCGGAACCATCAGCACCTTCGCGGGAAATGGAAACCAGAGTTTTTCCGGCGATGGCGGCCCGGCCACAGCGGCCGGGCTAAACAACCCCACGGCCCTGGCCGTGGACAGCGCCGGGAATGTCTTTATCACGGACCAGTTCAACCAGCGTATCCGCAAGGTTGACGCGAGCGGAAACATCAGCACCGTAGCGGGCAACGGCTCGCTCGGCTTTACGGGCGATGGCGGATCGCCCATTCAGGCCAGTTTCAACTATCCCGGGTCGATTGTCGTGGATTCGGCCGGAGCGCTCTACGTCGTGGACACAGTCAATAACCGCCTTCGCAAAGTATCCGGCGGCGTCATCAACACCGTTGCGGGCACCGGAGCGGTGGGCTACGGCGGCGATGGCGGAGCGGCCTCGCAGGCCATCCTGAATAGCCCGTTTGCGATTGCGCTGGCTGCAAACGGCAGCCTGTATCTCGGCGACACGTCCAACAACCGCGTGCGCCTCATCGCCGCGCCGGTAACGGCGATCACGGAAGTCGATAATGGCTTCAGCAACATTCCCAACTCGCCCATCCAGGCGGCCACCTGGGTCGCCATCAAAGGCACCAATCTTTCGAACACCAATCCGGGACGCGGCTGGAACCCCAATGAGAATTTCCCTACCTCGATGGACACAACCAGCGTGACCATCAACAGTAAGCCGGCGTTCCTGTACTACATCAGCCCGGGGCAGGTCAACGTGCAGGCGCCGTCGGATACCGCCCTGGGGCCGGTCAGCGTCGTGGTCACCAACAACGGCGTCAGCAGCGCGCCCTTTACGGCGCAATTGCAGCCCTTTTCTCCCGCACTGTTGCAATGGGGCGGAGGGCAGTACCCCTACGCGGAAATTACACGCAATCCGGATAATGCCTATATCGGCAATCCGAGCGTGATCCCTGGAACCATCGCGGCCCATGCCGGCGACGTTCTCACGCTGTGGGTGACCGGCCTGGGCGCTATCAATCCGGCCGTGCCCGCCGGCCAACAGCCAACCGTGGTGAATGGCAGCTTCCCGCTTCCCACCACCAACCCGGCGGTGACCGTCGGTGGAACCAATGTCACCGTGCTCGGCGCCATCCTCCGCTTTGCCGGTCTCTATCAGGTGAACATCCAGTTGCCTGCCTCCCTCGGACCGGGGAACCTACCGATTCAAGTGCTGGACGGCAGCTACCAATCTCCGCCGAACATCCTGCTGACCGTCCAGTAGCCTTCCCTAGGTTCTGTGCGCCGCCCTCCCGCCAAAACCCGTTCACCGGTTTTTCAAATATTTCTTATCCCTTTTCTTCCATCGCTTATGCTCATTTCCCGCCACCGGCCCACCCGGTTTTTTGCAGCCCTGCTGCCATACTGAGACCAGAGGAGAGGGAGTGGTTGCAGGTACCGATGGGAGCAGTCAGTTCCTCTCCCGCCGGGAAAGGAGGATCGCGCTCCGATCGGAGCTGTTCTTAGCGCGTCAGTTGTTGGGCGACAACAAAACGTACGCTGAAAACGGCTCCGATCGGATCAGTCACTGCCGCAGCGCGAAACTGAACAGCGAGCTTCCGGCCGCCACCGCCACGTATTGCCGCCCGTCCACCGAGTAGGTCATCGGTCCCGATTGCACTTGTCCCCCGACCGTCGCCTTCCACAGCAACTCGCCGGTGCGCGCATTCATCGCAAAGAAATATCCTTCGCGACCTCCGGTGAACAGCACGTCCGACGCCGTCGTCAGCACCCCCGCGTCGGTCACGTCCGACATCTTGAATTCCCACTTCATCTGCCCGGTCTTCGGATCCACGGCCCGCACTGCGCCGTAGCCTTCGTTCTCCTCCAGCCGCGTCAGTGTCGGACGCCGCTGTCCGACATTTGCCCGCAGCACTCCGCCTCCGAAATTCCGCCCCTCGTTGTACTCCGCCGGAGTCTTGAAGTACACCGTGTTGTACTCCACCCAGCTCGGAATATAGAACAGTCCCGTCCGCGGGCTGTACGACGAGTTGTACCAGTTCGTCCCGCCCTGGTTGCCGGGATAGATCAGCACGCCGTCCGAGCTGGTCGCCGCCGCGGGCGCGCGCATCGGACGTCCCGCCTCGTCCAGCCCCGTGGCCCAGGTCACTTTGACGAACGGCTTGCCCAGCAGGAACTGCCCGTTGGTCCGGTCCAGGACATAGAAATAGCCGTTGCGATTGGCCCACAGCATCACCTTCCGCGGACGGCCTTGCCACTCCATGTCCACCAGCACCGGAATCTGCACCGAGTCGTAATCGAACTCGTCGTGCGGCGAAAACTGGAAGTGCCATTTCAACTTGCCGGTGTCGGCGTCCAGCGCCACCACCGAGTCGGTATACAGGTTGTCGCCTTTGCGGTTGTCGCCGTTCCAATCCGGGCCCGGATTGCCGATCCCCCAGTAAGTAAGATTGAGGTCCGAGTCATACGAACCGGTCACCCACACCGACCCGCCTCCCGTCTTCCACGAGTCCCCCGCCCAGGTTTCGTGCCCTGGTTCGCCCGGCTCGGGAATGTTGTGGAAGCGCCAAACCTCCTTGCCCGTCTTGGTATCGTACGCGGCAATGAATCCGCGGATGCCGAACTCTCCACCTGCCGTGCCCACGATCACCTTGTCCTTCACCACCAGCGGCGCATGCGTCAACGCATAGCCCGACGCATCTTTGGCCACTTCCGTGTTCCAGATCGGCTTGCCGGTCCGCGCATCGATCGCCACCAGGTGCGCGTCGATCGTGCCCATGAACAGCGTGTCCCCCAGAATGGCGACCCCGCGATTCACCCGCCCGCAGCACGGCCGCGCATCTTTCCCCGGCGTATACGAGTAGGTCCAGTAAACTCGCCCCGTTGCCGCGTCCAGCGCCACTACGTCGTTGGGCGCCTGCACCGTGTATAGAATGCCGTCCGCCACTATCGACGTCGCTTCGTATTTTTCGAGCGATCGCGATTGGAACACCCACTGCAGTTCCAGGTTCTTCACATTCGCCGGAGTAATCTGCGAGAGCAGGCTATGCCGCTGGCTCATCACGGTGCCCGAATACGTCAGCCAGTTCTGCGGCTCTTTGTTGGCATTCAGAATCCGGTCGAAGGATACTTGGGCCGGCAGCGAACCGGCTGCCAGAATTAGAAGCAGTGCGCACGCCGTCATGGTTATATGCCTTTCAGCGAAACCAGGTAGCTCACCACGTCGGCCAGCTCCTGAGTCGTCAGTTTGCCTTTAAACGAAGGCATGGGCGATTTCTTCACCAGGGAATACTCGCGCAGGTTCGCCTTCTGAAAGAACCGCAGCTTCTCCTGCGAGTCCATCATCTGCAGGGTCAACGTGTCGATGTTGAGAAGCCTTCCAGTGATCTCCGTGCCGTCCTTGGTCACCACTTTGACGAAGCGGTTGTCGGGCAGAATCTCGGCGTCCGGATCGAGGATCGATTGCTCCAGTTCCGCTACTCGCCGCAGCGCCCCGATGTCGGTGAGGTCCGGCGCCATGCGCGAGCCCACGCCCCGCACCCGGTGGCAGTTCTGGCAGCCGCCCTTGCCCTCGAAAATGGCTTTGCCGCGTGCCGCATTGCCGCCGGAAGTGAGCGCCTTGCCGGCCGAGGGAAGCGAACGCAGGTACGCGACAATGTTCTCCGCCTGCTGCTCGGTCATATTATTCGACGGCATTCCCGTGCCCTCGATGCCTTTCATGATGATTCCCTCGATGCTCTCATCGTCGGTCGCGCGGCGGAATTTGCCGTGCCCGAAGTCGATGCCGGGAATGAAGTCCCCGTCCGGACCGTGGCACACCGAGCAGGTGCCGCGGTAAAGCCGCCCGCCATTTTCGACATCGGCGAGCGTGTAGGTGTGCTGGGCGAACAGCGCGCCAGCCGCCAGGAAGAAGCTGATAACCGGAAGCAGCCGCATACGCGGGCCATCTTATCGCCCCGGGGGGCCGAATTCAACTTCCTTCCAGAATGGCCATCAGTTTCTCCTGGATGATTTCGGCCGTGGCGCTGTCGGGCGCGATGATGAGCATCGTATCGTCGCCCGCGATGGTGCCCACCACCTCCGTCCATTCCTCCTGGTCGAGCGCCACCGCCACTGAGTTGGCATGGCCGGGGGCAGTCTTGAGCACCACCAGGTTTTGCGCCGTGCGCACGTCCAAAACGAATTCGGCCGCCAACAGCGGAAACTCTGGACCCTTCTCTTCAGGGGCCATTTCCTGGTAACCCTCGCGGGTCTTCACCAGGCGGAGATCGCGGATGTCGCGCGAAAGCGTCACCTGCGTGGCCGAGATGCCCAGATTGCGCAACTCCTCCGCCAGCTCGTCCTGCGTCGAGATGCGCTTGCTGCGGACTACCTTCAGAATCTGTCCTTGCCGATAGCTCTTGCTCATTGCATCTGCTCCAGGCGCTGCCGCGCCGCCGCCAGCGCCGCCCGTACGCTCTCCGGCCCCGTCCCTCCGGGGATCTCGCGCGATTTCATCCCCTGCCGCGGATCGAGTAGCGCCGCCATGTCTCCGGTAAACTCGGGCGCGAAGCGCTGCATCTCCGCCGCGGTCCAGTCCCCCGGCTTCTTTCCCTGGTTCACGCTTTCCAGCACGAACCTTCCTACAATCTGGTGCGCCTGGTGGAACGGCGTGCCGGCGCGCGCCAGCGCCTCCGCCAGGTCGGTCGCCACCACCCAGCTTTCCTCGGCGGCAGCTTGCGGGCGGGCCGCGTGCAGTTTCACGCACTCCATCACCCCCCGTGCCATCTCCAGCGACCCGCTCAACTGATCGGCGGCTTCGAAGAGCGGGACTTTGTCTTCCTGCATGTCCCGGTTGTACGTCATCGGAAGCCCCTTCATCGTCACCAGCAGCGAAGTCAGGCATCCCACCACCCGGCCGCTCTTGCCGCGGATCAGCTCGAGCGAATCGGGGTTCTTCTTTTGCGGCATGAGACTCGAACCGCTGGTCACTCCGTCGCCCAATTCCATCCAGCCGAACTCCTCGCTCGAATACAGAATCCAGTCCTCGGCCAGCCGGCTCAAATGGATCATGGTCACACTGGCGGCGTAGAGAAAGTCCAAAGCGAAGTCGCGGTCTCCGGAAACATCCATGCTGTTGGCCGTGATGCCGGCGAAGCCCAGGTCGCGCGCCATCGCCTCCCGGTCGAACGGAAAGCCGCTGCCCGCCAGCGCCCCCGAGCCCAGCGGCAGCACGTTCGCTCGCCCCCGCGCCTCGCCGAAACGCTCCCAATCGCGCGCGAACATTTCGAAGTAAGCCAGCACGTAATGGGGCCAGAGCACCGCCTGCGCCCGGCGCAGATGAGTGTAGCCGGGAATCACGGCATGGGGGTACTGTTCCGCGAGATCGAGAAGACCGCCCATCACCCGGGCCAGCCGTTCGCGGACCCGCTCGCATTCCTCCCGCAGCCACAGGCGGGTATCGAGCGAGACCTGCTCGTTGCGGCTGCGCCCGGTGTGGATCTTGTCGGCGACTGCGCCGGCCCGCTCCTTCAGCTTGCGGATCACCAGCGTGTGAACGTCTTCATCGGTGGCGCCTTCGAAAAAGCCGGGCGCCGCGGCCTCCGCCCGGATTTCCTCGCAGGCCGCGACCATCTTCCCCCGCTCTGCGGGTGTCAGGATGCCCGCTCGCTCGAGGGCCCGCGCAAACGCCTGCGAGCCGCGTATATCCGCATCGAGCAGGCGCCGGTCGAAATCGAGCGATCCGGAGAAGCGCTCGAACACCTCCGACGGCCCCGATTGAAAACGCCCGCCCCAGAGTTTCATTTCCGTGCGCCGGCGAGCGCCGCCCGCACCTGGATCGGCAGCCCCACCAGGTTGATGAAACCCAGCGCATCCTTCTGGTTGTAGCTGGCGCCCATGGTGAAGCTCGCAATATCCAGCGAGTACAGCGAGTATGGCGACTTGCGGCTGAGCGCGTCGATGTTGCCCTTGTAGAGCCGCAGCTTCACTTCGCCGGTGGCGCTTTCGCTCACCTTTTCGAAGAACGCGTCGAGCGCCTCGCGCAGCGGCGTGAACCACAGCCCGTTGTACACCATCTCGGCGTAGTCGAGCGCCAGCTTCTGCTTGTAGTGCAGTGTGTTCTTGTCGAGCGTGAGCGCTTCCAGCTCGCGGATCGCGAACAGAATGAGCGCGCCGCCCGGCGTCTCGTAGCAGCCGCGCGATTTCATCCCCACGAAGCGATTCTCCACCAGGTCGATGCGGCCGATGCCGTGCGCGCTGCCGATGGCATTGAGCGCCTCCAGCAGCTCGAAAGCCTTCATCGAATTACCATTCACCGCCACGGGAACGCCTTTTTCGAAACCGATGGTCACTTCACCGGGCTTGTCGGGCGCCTCGGCGGGGCTCTTGGTGAGCATCCAGATCTCGTCCGGCGCGGCGTTGGCCGGGTCTTCGAGCGCGCCGCCTTCGTGCGAGATGTGCCAGATGTTGCGGTCGCGCGAGTAGATCTTGGTGGTGGAAGCGGAGATGGGGACGTTGTGCCGGCGGGCGTATTCGATGGCGTCTTCGCGGCTGACGATGTCCCATTCGCGCCACGGAGCGATCACCGGAAGCTGCGGCGCCAGAGCCTTATAGGTGAGCTCGAAACGCACCTGGTCGTTTCCCTTTCCCGTGCAGCCGTGGGCCAGCCCGTCGCAGCCGGTCTCGAGCGCCACTTCCACCTGCTTCTTGGCCAGCAGAGGACGGGCGATGGAGGTGCCCAGCAGATACTTGTGCTCGTAGACGCCGCCGGAGCGCACCAGTTTCCAGAGATACTGGCTGACGAACTCCTCGCGCATATCTTCGATGTGGACTTCCGAAGCGCCGGTTTTGCGCGCCTTCTCTTCCAGGCCGGCGAGCTCGTCGGCGCCCTGCCCGATATCGCCGCAGACGGCCACCACTTCACAGCCGTAGTTTTCCTTCAACCACGGAATGATGACAGAGGTATCCAGCCCGCCCGAGTAGGCGAGCGCCACTTTCTTCGGTTTGTTCATAAGTTTCTAGGCTAGCATCATGAGCAGCAACGCCTTCTGCGCGTGCAGCCGGTTTTCCGCCTGGTCGAACACGACCGAGCGTTCCGCCTCCATGACGCTATCCGTAACCTCTTCGCCGCGCCGGGCCGGCAGGCAATGCATGAAGACCGCGTCCGGCCGCGCTTGCGCGAACAGCTCGTCGTTCACCTGGAAGGAGTGGAACGCCTTCTTGCGCCGCGCGCTCTCGCGTTCCTGCCCCATGCTGGTCCACACGTCGGTGTAGACCGCGTGCGCGCCGGCCAACGCTGCGCCCACGTCATGCGTGATCGCCAGCGAAGCGCCCGATACGGCCGCCAATCCTTCGGCCTGGGCCACAATTTCGGGGTTCGGCAGGTAGCCTGGCGGGCAGCCGAGCGTAAAATCCATTCCCAGCCGGATGGCTGTGACCATCAAGGAATGCGCGACGTTATTTCCGTCGCCGAGGAAGGCCAGTTTCCGCCCTTTGAGATCGCCGAAGCGCTCGCGGATGGTTTGCACATCGGCCAGCGCCTGGCAAGGATGATAGAGATCGCTCAGCGCGTTGATCACGGGCGCGGCCGACCAGCGGGCCAACTCCTCCGCCGTATCCTGCAAGAAGACACGCGCCACAATTCCGTTGACCCAACGGTCGAGGTTGCGCGCGACATCCTTCAGCGGCTCGCGGCCGCCGATGGGACCGTCGCAGAACACCGAATCGCCGCCCACCTGTTTGATGGCCAGATCGAAGGTCAGCCGCGTGCGCAGCGACGGCTTTTCGAACAGCAGCGCGATCGACTTGCCGGCCAGCGCGCCGGCATACTCGCGCGGTGCGCGTTTGACATCGGCAGCGAGGTCGAGCAAATAGACCAGCTCATCGTCCGTTAAGTCAAGATCGCGGAGCAAGTCAGCGCCGCTGGTTTTGAGGATCGCGTGGTTCACGGCAGTGGAGGTCATCTTGAATGTTTATTCATCTAAATGAATAATTACACATTCTGGGTCAGCGAGTCAAGTATAGGAGAGCGTGGGTAGTGTTGCGGACTGCGTTGCTGGGGTCGGTGAATGAATATTCAGGTAGTGGAATCAATAGCTTACGATTACGCAGCACAGCTTAAGCCAACTTGTCAAATGAAGGAGGCTGGAGCGTTATTTTCGGTTTTCGGGCGGAGCGTCATCGTAGTAACTGAAGCCGGTCTTCGGAAGCAGTTCCCAATACTGCCCAGGGTCCAAATTGGCTTTTGTCAGGATATCCTCAAAGACCGTTAACGATAAGACCTGACCACGCTTTGGGACCACGATCTGGTTCCCGCCCTTGGTCAAAATCCAATTGAGCCGCCCTTCTGCTGAGACAGCCCAACCGGCGAGGATCAATAGGTCCTTCATTACTGCGGGCGGTACCGGAGTTAGTGCAGGCATTCAGAAGCGGCTGAACTATTATATTGCTCTAACAG
>Ga0209698_10007625_pt1 | contig 11329 bp, 12 predicted proteins | sample LitLauG_LLR_2012_FD_187203 | JGI IMG/M metagenome (GOLD analysis project Ga0209698, IMG submission 187203) | Freshwater sediment microbial communities from Pennsylvania, USA - Little Laurel Run_MetaG_LLR_2012 (SPAdes) (version 2) | ecosystem: Environmental > Aquatic > Freshwater > Creek >... | reverse complement strand
GCGCTGGTCCGTCTTATAGCGCAGGCGGAGGACGAATCCGTAACCCGCCAGCAGGAGCGACCAGAACAGCAGGGAGCCTTCCTGTCCGGACCAGAGAACAGCGAACTTGTAGGCCGCCGGGAGATCGCGGTTGCTGTGCTGCCGGATGTACTCAATCGAAAAATCATCGTGGAACGCAGATGTGACCAGCACGACAGCGGCCAGCAGCACGGCTACAAAGCAGGCAATGCCGGCGCGGCGGGCGGTTTCGGCGACGCGTGCGCCCATGGCGTCGCGCTGGAACAAACCGAACAGGCCTGCGAGGAAAGAATACGCAGCCAGCGCCAGCGCTAACAGCAGCGCAAAGCTTCCGATCAGAGACATGGAGAAACCCCAGGGTCCATTTTTTCAAAGAAATGGGGGGTGCGCAACGTGCCCGGACCCCCAGAAGTACCTGCTGGTTGGTAATTTGGACAACGGGAAATGGGGCGGCGCCGGAGGACGACCGGCGCTCCGCCCGCCGGCCTACCTGGTCTTTTCCAGGGGGTATTTTTTTTCGCGCCACTCGCGGATCCCGCCGTCCATGGAAATGACGTCGGTGTAACCCATTTTTTGCAGGTTGTCGGCTGCCAGGGCGGAGCGGAAGCCGCCCCCGCAATAGAGAATCATCGGAGTATGGAGGTCGGCGTATTTGCCTTCGATGTCGCGCTCGATGATGCCTTTGCCGAGATGGACGGCGCCGGGGAGGTGGTCGGCGTCGAATTCGTTGTCTTCGCGCACATCGATGAGAATGAACTTGTCGTGACGGTCGAGGCGTGCCTTGACGTCGTCCACGTTGGTTTCGCGCACGCGCTGTTTCGCATCTTCGACCAGTTTGAGGAAACGAGGCGGATGCTGATGAGCCATGGTGCCGTTCCTCCCGGGAGAATCTTAACAGGGGCAGGCGCCGTTTGCAGTGGGTGGGTTTCCTCTGTGATTCTCTGTGTCCGCGGTGGTAAAGACTTAATGACTGTTGCTCTCTGCACGAATACGGCCCGGTTATGCTAAAGATGTAAGAACGGTCTATGGCATTGATCCTCAGCCAATCCCGCATCCACTCGCACGGTTGTTACACTGACGCGCCCATCCGAAAGGGGACGCTGATCGTCGAATACGTCGGCGAGCGGATGACCCACGAACTGGCAGACGAACTCTACGATGACTTCCCTAACACCTATTTGTTTGGGCTGGACGGCGGGAAGCAGATCATCGACGGGTACGGAGTCGCGGCGTTCGTGAATCATTCGTGCGATCCGAACTGTGGGACCGATCAGATCCGCGGCAAGATGTGGATCATCGCGCGGCGCGACATCGAACCGGGAGAAGAACTGACTTACGACTACAACCTCTACGATGGCGAAGAGGATGCGCCTTGTTTGTGCGGCGCGGCGCGCTGCCGCGGCAGTTTGTATTCGGCGTCGCACTTGCGCAAGATCGCGAAAAAGCGCGTCAATGCTGCGCTGAAAGTTGAACCAGCGGCTTCCTAAGGTATGCCGCCTGCCGATGCTACAATCGCTGTTCCGCTTCTTCCGCTGATTCTGGAGTGACCGTATTGGACCGCGCCAGCGAAGGCTTGGAAAACATCGTTGCCAAGGCACTGCACCGCGCCCCGGCCGCGGAGAGTCCGCTGCTGGCGTGGCCGGTCGCCTGCGGCAGTGCAGTGGCGGAACGGACGCGGGCGGTGAGTTTCGCGGACGGCGTTCTGCGGGTCGAAGTAGCCAATGCAGGCTGGCGGCAGGAGTTGGCGGCGCTGGCTCCGCGCTATGTAGCCACTATCAACCGTTATTCCGCAGCGGCCGTGCGGCGGATCGAGTTTGTCGTGAAGCCGTAGAGACGCGGCTGGCCGCGTCTCTTGTGGAGGTTTCTTAAAGGTTCCGGGTCAATTCTTGTCATTCCGAGGAGCGAATGCGACGAGGAATCTGCAGTCTCGCGCTCTCCCGCGCGCCTCAATCCTCCACTTTGTCAGGATGACAAATGGTTGAAGGCTAGACATCCGTCGACTTAGGTCAGGATTAAGAGCGACCGTCATCCCAGGTTAGCGCCCAAAAAACGGGCGCGAACCTGGGGCACCAAAGGGACACAGACTCTGAACATAGCATCTTCCACTTTTATGAAGGTCACCGAAAAAGACGTAGCCTACGTCGCCGATCTCGCCAACCTCGAACTGACCGAGGAAGAGCGCGCCCGCATGCTGCGCGACTTGAACTCGATTCTCGAATATGTCGATCGTCTCAGCGAACTGAATACCGACAAGGTCGAGCCCATGGCGCAGGTTTCCGACCGCTACGGGGTGGATGAATCGCGCCAAGGGAGCGAGCGCTTCGCCTATGCGATCCGCGAAGACGTCCACAACGGCTTGCGCGATTCGCTGCCCCACGAGGTGGCGGTGAAGAACGCGCCCGATACCGACGGCACGTTCTTCGAAGTTCCCAAGGTGATTGAGAGATAAACGCCGATGATTGCCGGCCGCGAGACAACCGGGCTCACGATTGACACGATTCGCGCAGCGATCGCCGAGCGCAGGACCACCGCGGCTGCGACTGCAGCGGAGTTCTATGCGCGCATCAAGAAGGAAGATCCGTCGATTGGCGCGTTCCTGAGTCTTTCCGAAGAACGGGCACAGACCCAGGCCGAGCGCATCGACAAGTTGGCCGCCGAAGGCAAGCCTCTGCCGCCGCTGGCAGGAGTTCCCGTCGCCATTAAAGACGTGATGGTCACGTGCGATGTGCGGACCACCGCGGGGTCAAAGATCCTGGAGAATTTTGTTCCACCCTATGACTGTACAGCGGTGGCGCGCCTCGAAGCCGCGGGTGCGGTGGTGCTGGGAAAGTTGAACTGCGACGAGTTCGCCATGGGATCGTCGACTGAGAACTCGGCGTATCACGCGGTGCACAATCCGCGCGACAAGAGCCGCGTGCCCGGCGGATCGTCCGGCGGATCAGCCGCGGCCGTGGCGGCAGAAATGGCGGTTGCGACCCTGGGTTCGGACACGGGCGGATCGATCCGCCAGCCGGCATCGTTCTGCGGCGTGGTGGGATTGAAGCCCACCTACGGCCGCGTGTCGCGCTACGGCCTGATTGCGTTTGCTTCGTCCCTCGATCACATCGGCCCGTTTGCAAAGACCGTAAAGGAAGTCGCGCTGCTGTTGCGCACGATTGCCGGACGCGACCCCATGGATTCAACTTCGGCTGAAGTTCCGGTGCCCGATTACGTTGCCGAGTTGGAAAAGCCGGTCACGGGCCTGAAGGTCGGTGTGGCCAAGGAGTATTTTGGCGAGGGACTCGATCCCGAAGTGCGCGCGGCGGTCGAGGCCGCAATCCACAAGCTGGCCGAACTGGGATGCAAGGTCGTTCCCGTGTCGCTGCCGCACACCGAGTACGCGATCCCGACTTACTACATCGTGGCGACCGCGGAAGCGTCGTCGAACCTGGCACGATTCGACGGGGTGCGCTACGGGTTCCGAGCGCCCAAGGCGCGCACACTTTCCGACATGTACCGGCTGACTCGCGACGGCGGCTTCGGTATGGAAGTGAAGCGCCGCATCATGCTCGGCACCTACGCGCTCAGCGCGGGTTACTACGATGCCTACTACCTGAAAGCGCAGAAAGTGCGGACGCTGCTGACGCGCGACTTCGACGAAGCCTTCAAGAAGGTCGATGTGATCGCCGCCCCTACTGCTCCCACGCCGGCATTCAAGCTGGGCGAAAAAGTGAACGATCCGCTGGCCATGTATCTGGCCGACATCTATACGGTGACGGCGAACCTGGCGGGCATTCCGGGGATTTCAGTTCCATGCGGAGAGAATCACGAGAAGCTCCCGATTGGGCTGCAGTTGTTTGGGCGGCACTTCGATGAAGCCACGCTATTACGTGTTGCGCATGCCTATGAGCAAGCGAGAATGTCCACGTAGGGACAGCCGCCCTCGTCTGTCCGGGGCGAAGCCCGCCTTCGGTCATAGAATGTCGTAATACCGCTCTCCCGCGCACGCCCTGCACAGTACCCGTCCGTCGCGGTGAATCTCGCGCCGGAAGTTGATTCCTTCTCCGCACTCTCCGCAGACGCTGCGCTCACCCTTGTATCCCGGGAATTCCTCCGGCGGAAGCTCGACCTTTACCCACTGAGTCGCGAACAGATCATCCTCCGGCATCTCGCGGTAAGCCAGCATCTGCTGCTGGTTCTTGCTCTCCAGTTCCGGGTGCATTTCGCGCGCCAGTTTCTTGGACGACTCCTTGGCGGCGATGCGGATGGCTTTGCCTGTGCTCAGGTCCAGGAAGGTTGCGGCCATCTTGCCCCAGTCGCGAAATTTCAGCGCGCGCTTCCCCAGGCGGCATCCGGTGACCACGCCGATCGCGTCCGTGGCGCAGCGGTCGATTTCGACGAAGGTAACGATGCGCTTGCGGTCTGTGCCGTGCGGATCCTCGATGCCGAGCTTCTTCAGCCCCAGCATGGCCATGCGCACGCCCAGCACCTGCCCGGCACAGAGATGGCCATGGGCTTGTTCCGCATCGCGGAGGTAGTCGTCGAGGGACTTCATGAGATTTTGTAATTTGGTAATTTTTGAATCTGTAATTTGAAGATCACGACTGATCTCTACTTCCTTCTCCAGCGCACGCCCTCTTTTGTGTTCTCCACGATGATGCCGGCAGCAGTTAACTCGGCGCGCAGCGCATCGGATTCTTTGAATTTGCGCGCAACGCGCGCGGCTTGCATCTCTGCCAGTTTTTGATTCACCTGCTCATCGGAGAGTTGCGCGGAGCCCGCCATTTCCTGCAGCTCGGCGCTGATCTCTTTCTCACGTCCCTCGGCTCGCGCCCAGTCGAGGACGGCTTTCATTTTGGGCTGGTCGTCATCTTTGAGCACGTCGAAGATTTCGTCGAACTTGTCGAGCGCCGCAAGCAGGCAAGGGACATCTTCTTTGCGGACCTCTGAAGCGTCGAACGCGGCATTCGCCTTGCGCACCATGTCAAAAACAGCGGCTTGCGCCTCGGCCGTGTTCAGGTCGTCGTCGAGCGCGCTCGTCATGCGCGTGGTGGTTTCGTTCGCCAGTTGTGCCATGGCCGGATTGGCGCCAGCAGACAACTGCGTGCTGGTCAGACGGAATTTGAAGTTGCGCAGTTTCTCCACCGAACTGGCCGCCGACTTCAGGCCGTCAAACGTGAAGTTCAGCTGGTTGCGATACGGCACCTGCGTCAGCAGCCAGCGGATCGACGACGGCTTGTGGCCCTTGAGGACCAGATCGCGGATCGTGAAAAAGTTGCCCAGGCTCTTCGACATCTTCTGGCCTTCGACCAGCAGAAAGCGTGCATGAAACCAGTAGCGCGCAAACTGGTTCCCGGTGAGCGCCTCCGATTGTGCGATTTCATTTTCGTGGTGAGGGAAAATGAGGTCTTCTCCGCCGGCGTGCAAGTCGAAGCTGGCCCCGAGTTGCTCCATCGACATCACCGAGCACTCGATGTGCCAGCCCGGCCGGCCCGGCCCAATCGACGTATCCCACGAGGCCTCGCCCGGCTTGGGCGCCTTCCACAGCGCGAAATCGCGGGCGTTATCTTTGTCGTACTCGTCGACATCGACGCGGGCCCCGTCGGCCATCCCCGCGAAATCTTTCTTCGAGAGCTTGCCGTACTCGGGGAATTTTGAGATCCGGAAGTAGTACGAGCCATCGTCGGTGCGGTAAGCAAATCCCCTCTTCACCAGTTCGCCGATGAAATCGGCCATCTGCTGGATATGCTCGGTAGCGCGCACCAGAACCGGCGGCTGGATATTCAGTGCAGCGGAATCCTCAAGAAACGCCTTTTGAAACTTGGCCGTGTATTGCTGCACGGTAACGCCATCGCGGGCGGAGTTGCGGATGATCTTGTCGTCGACATCGGTAATGTTCATCACATAACGCACATCGTATCCGCTCTGGCGGAGAAAGCGGTAGAGCAGGTCCACCGCAATGAAAGTGCGGTAATTCCCGATGTGGCCGTAGTCGTAAACCGTCGGCCCGCAGGCGTACATGCGAACGTGGTGGTGGTCGATGGGGTGGAAGTTTTCGATTTTTCCGGAAAGAGTGTTATAGAGGCGCAGTGGCATGAATGAGTTCGAGAGTGCGATGCGAACTCATCATTCTAATGTGCCGGCATGGAATTTCAATGTCATGGCTGCAGGTCGTGTCTCGAGTTTATGAACCACAAAGGACACGAAGTCACACAAAGGTTTGAATCCACAAAAGGTTTCCTTCGTGCTCCTTATGTGTCCTTGGTGGTTAACGACTCGGTGATGTCGCGCTCATTCCTGGTACTCAGGCTCCCGCTTCCATCCTGAAAGCATCGAGAAGAAGTTTGACCAGCCGTGCAGCACAACCATGATCAGATGTCCGGGAATGAACGCGAGGAAACCGCACATGGCCGCGAAATGCCATAGCCGCGTCAGATGAAACCCTCCCAACAGCCACGCCAGCGTTGAGAATTGCGCCGGCTTGTACAGGACAAGTCCTGTCAGAAGCGACAACAGCCCAAAGCCGATCGTCGACGTGTATGCCAGCTTTTGCAGTGGGTTGTACTGCCCGGTTCCGGGGGGCTTCGGGCCGAACAGAAAGTAGTGCCGCGCCATCGGCCACACACCCGGAATATCTTTCACGGTAAACAACACTGTCCGGTAGTGCCCGCTCAGCAATTGATAGGCGAGATACACAACCCCGCTCGCGGCAAAGAACCACATGAAGGTGAAGTGCCACTGCAGAGCGCCGCCCAGCCATCCGCCGAGGGTGATCGACTTTGGGATGTCGAGCAGAATCTGCTCCGGAATCTTCGGCCCGAAACTTGGGAAGGCGCGAAAGATCCGCAAGCCGCTGGTGACCATCACGAACAAGCTGATGGCGTTGACCCAGTGGGTGATGCGGATGGGCAACGGATGCTCGTAAGCGGCACGCAGCAGGGCCAGTTCTTCTTCGGGTTCGGACTCCGCGGCAGGGGCGGGAACTGGACTGGCGGGTGCACTCTCTTTTGTGGCGGCCGGTCCGGCATCAGCGTGACCGGCCATCTCCGCGGTCGGCACTTCCTCGGCTGACTGCGCAGCCGTCGCGGGCTGCGCATCTGGCGGCGTCTTCTTCTCTTCCTCGTCTGCCATCACAGACCCCCGAACCAGCTGTAGCCCTGATCTTCCCAGTAGCCGGTCTTGCCGGGCTTCAGAACGTTGGTGATGCGGATCGTATCCAGATACTTTGCCTGCTTGTAGCCGAGTTTGGTCGGCATCTGCAGCCGCAGCGGCGCTCCGTGCCCGCGGTCGAGCGGCTGCCCGTACATTTCGTAACAGAGGAGCGACTGTGGATGCCGCGCAGACAGCATGTCGATCGACTCGTAGTAATCGTCCGCGCATTCCACTTCCAGAAAGCGCGCGTGGGTGTCTGCGCCGACGAGTTTCAGGAACTCCGAGACGCGCGTGCCGCCGAAGGCTCCGATCACGTCCCAACCCTCCACGCAAATATGGCGCGTGTTCTGGTTAATCCTTGGCAGCGCCTGAATCTGCGACAGCTTGTACTCACCCGGATGCCGCACGTCACCCTCGACCGTGAGGGTCCACTTCTCGAGATCCACTCCAGGGTCAGTCACGTCGTAGCCGTTGTAGGGGAAGCTGGAAAAGGGCACGACTTCTGAATCTGAGAAGGTGGGTGCGAGATGTTGGGAGCGAAATAAAACTCCCGACGCCCAGTCGCTGAAGCCGACGCCCGCCGCAACCAGGTGATCACTCAACTTGGGAAAGGCAAAAACACCCAGGGCCGCTACCGGCGCGAGCTTCAACAACTGCCGGCGGCTCCGCCGCTTCAGTTCGCGGTCTTGCATTCTCTCAATCATTGATGTCGTTGTGGTCAGGAGAACTTAGCACAAATGGGATTCGGTGTTGAGACGGAAGTTTCATTCGTCATCTCTCCGACGTTGGAAGTGTCCGGCGGCCGTGTCAGACGTGACACACACGCGCCAGCAGAGACACGAAGTCTGATCAGAACATCCTCATAACTACCTTATCTTCAATAGCCTATGAGTGGTTACGCACATGCTTTTTCTTCTCGCGAGAGCGGTCAGAAGCGAGCAGGAGCAGCGCGATGAAGCTGGGAATCGGCAAAGCGACTCTGCACAAAAAAGCAATCTGGGTTCTGGTGGCAGTGCTCGGAATGACGACCATCAGCGCGGCGTTGCAAACGTCAGTGCCCGTCACGCCGAGCCCCAAGGCTCCCGGGTTCACCAAGGCCGCGGTGCGCTGGGTCCTGGTCAGCATATCCGACCGCAAGCTGGCTCTGCTTGAAAACGGGAAAGTCGTCCGCATTTATCGCGTCGCGGTCGGTAAGACCTCAACTCCGAGTCCGGTCGGAGAATTCAAGATCGTCAACCGCGTCACCAACCCGACCTACTACCACAAGGGTCAGGTCATCGCCGCCGGCAAGGCCAACCCGGTGGGCTCGCGCTGGATGGGACTGAGCGCGAAGGGGTACGGAATTCACGGGACCAACCAGCCGAACTCGATCGGCAAAGCGGCATCGACAGGATGCATTCGCATGAACAAGAAGGATCTCGAAGACCTGTTCGCGCTGGTTGACGTGGGTGACGCGGTTCAGATTCGCGCGGAGCAGGACGAGGAAATCGCTTCGATCTTCGGCGACTCGGCTCCGACCAAGACGATCGCGCAGGCCGAGACCGAATCGAGCCCGGGCGGCGGACAGTAATCGCCGAATTTTCTAGTAGAGACGAGGCGCGCCTCGTCTCCGAGCAGTCAAGGGTTATGGAGGCAAGTTATGGAAACGATGCTGCAAGTTCTGGTGGTTCTTGGCGGGATGACCTTTTCGCTCGCCGCCGCTCTTCTGATCGAAGAACTCATCTTCGGACGAATCGTCCGCGTGGCCTTTGCCCGCCGCGCGGAAATTCCTAAACCTGGGCACAAACATTGAAAGGAGCACCACCATGCTGTTCGTGAAGTACCTGCTGCTGAGCGCGGGGATTGCGATGTTCGTGATCGCCGCTGGAATTCTCACCTACGACGCGTACCTGCTGATCTATTACCGGCGCGGACGGTTGTACCCGGAAGGGACCACTCCGATTCCTCCACCTCCCGCCTTCCGCTGGCGCACGGGCGTTGCGCTGGTCATGCTGGCCTGGGCACCGTTGCTCGTCTCGGCCGGCATCGTAATCGTGCCCGCCGGGATGGCCGGCGTCCGTGTCAGCCAGACCAAGGGCACACTCGCCGGAACGCTGTATCCCGGCGTGCATTTCGTTACGCCTCTGGTGGAGCGGGTCGAGATGTTCAACACACGCGACCAGTTGTTCACCACCGGCATCACCGAAGATGGACTCGCTAAGGGTGCAGTGAAAGGCGAACCTCTCCGTGTGCAGGCCAAAGAAGGGCTCACCCTCGGACTCGCCATTACGGTGCGCTATCAGGTTGATCCCAAGCGGCTCGATTACATTGAAGCCAACCTTCCCCAACCACTGGAGAAAGAAATCGTGCCGCCCGTAGTCGCCACGGCCTGGCGCGAACTTGTTCCCTCCTACACCGTGCGCGAAGTTTTCTCTGCCAAGCGTGAGGAAGTCCGGCAACGCGCCAGCGACGCGATCCGCAAGCGTCTGGCTGCCGATGGCATCGTCGTGAAGGAAGTCATGCTGCGCGATATCGAACTGCCGCAGGAATACGCGAAGGGCCTCGAGTCGCTCCTGCTGAAGGAACAAGAGAACGACCGTATGGGAGTGGAAACCGAGATCCATCAGAAGCAAGTCAAGGTTGCCGAGGCCGACGCCGAAGCGACCAAGGTGCAAGAAGTCAAGCAAGCCGAAGGTCAGGCTGCCGTGCGCGTACTGCAGGCCAAAGGAGAGGCCGATGCCATGCAGTACCTGCTGCCGCTGAAAGAGAAGCAAATTCAGCAATCGAAACTGGAAGCGGAAGCGCGCAAGGAAGCGACCGTTAAGAATGCTGAGGCTGCCGGGGAAGCGAAGCTGATCGACAGCAAAGCCGAGATGGAACGCCGCAAGCTTCTGGCTGAAGCCGAGGCCGAGCGCATTCGCGTCACCGCAATTGCCGACGCCGAGCGCATGAGGAACGAAAGCGTGATCCTGAAACAGAATCCGCTGCTGATCAACAAAATCGTGGCCGAGCGCCTGTCCGACAAATTGCAGATCATGATGGTGCCGGCGGACGGGAAATTCTTTTTTACCAATGACGTGCTTCGTGGCATGAACACCGCCAACCATGTGAGCCAGTCGGAAGACGCTGCCGAGCAAGCAGGGCCTAATGACAAGTAACAAATCGGACTCTAGGCTTTGGGCTTTCGAGCCGAAGAACGATGGCCCAAGACGGCCGGGGAAGGGCGCGAGATTCGTATCAGGTCATCGCTTTAACGATGACGTTACCTCGCGTTTTTTTGCAAATCCCCTTCAGGGGTTGCGTCCTAATGAGCCATTCGCGAACCGTGTTTCCTGAAGCCTAGAGCCCAGAGCCTAGAGCCCGAGCACGCTAATGAAAGCCGCCTCCCACATCCCGCGCTATAATCAGCCCATCCGACAGATGCAAGCGTGCATGTCAGGCGGGCTGCGGCTGGGTTGGCTGACCGTGTTCCTGCTTGCCACTACTTTCCTTCCTTCTCGGTCATTTGCATCAACCCTGGGCGACGCCGCTCGTCAGTTGGCTCACAAGATCGCCGCTGTCACCGGCCCCGGCGCACTTGCACTGGACGTCACAAACCGCTCGTCGCTCGACGACAAATCCGTGCGCGAGGTTCGCACCGCGCTCGAAGCGCAGTTGCGCATCGAAGGAGTGCGCACCGCCAAGTCGGACGAGGCGATAGGGTCGGTGCAGGTCACGCTCTCGGAGAGCGTGCGCGAATACGTCTGGGCGGCGGAGATCGCGATCGGCTCCGATGAAAAGAAAGTCGCGCTGATCTCGCTGGCGAGACCACCGTCGAGTACGGCGTCTGCCTCGGTCATGACAGTCGTTCTGAGAAAAACACTTCTCCTCGTGCAAGAGCAGCCGATTCTGGACGCAGCGCTCGTTGACATGAGCGGAGGTTCGCGTCTGCTTCTGCTCGATGACAGCAAGGTAGCGGTCTACCGTCAGCAAGCCGGGCACTGGGAGCAGGAGGCAAAGCTCGACATCTCGCGCTCGCGCACAGTGCCGCGCGATCCGCGAGGCCGCCTGCTTCTGCGGCGGGATCACCTGTTCGATGTCTATCTGCCCGGCACGTTCTGCCGGTCGAGCGCCTCCGCGCCACTGACCCTCACCTGCAATGAGAGCGATGACCCGTGGCCCCTGACCGCCGCGGACAACGGGGTGCGTGCATTTTTTGCGC
>Ga0209698_10007624_pt1 | contig 11329 bp, 10 predicted proteins | sample LitLauG_LLR_2012_FD_187203 | JGI IMG/M metagenome (GOLD analysis project Ga0209698, IMG submission 187203) | Freshwater sediment microbial communities from Pennsylvania, USA - Little Laurel Run_MetaG_LLR_2012 (SPAdes) (version 2) | ecosystem: Environmental > Aquatic > Freshwater > Creek >... | reverse complement strand
ATCTGGATCAGGGAAATGAACGCGTCGCCCAGAGGCTTGAGGGCGATCCCAGTTTGTGGAAAGAACTTCCCAACCAGGACACCGAGGGCGATGCCGATCAGGACTTGAACGTAAAGGCTGGTATGCCAGGCGCGCCGCTTCACGGCTAAGCTTTTTGGCCTTGCTTCTCTGCCAGCACGGCGGCCAGCTCGCCTTTCTTGGTGCTGAGGGTCTTCAACCAGCGCTGTCCACCGGAGATGAACCCGATCCAATAGCCGATCTCGACCAGCTGCGGCTCAGTGAATTCCGCATGCAGGCGCACCCACAGAGCGTCGTCGGCGCGTTCGGGAGCCCAAATAATAGTGTCAGCGTAGGCAAGAGCAACTTTTTCGCGTGGAGTAAAGCGCTCGGAATCTTCATGCCGCGTCACCTCCGACATCCGATCTTCTTTTGACCGCGCACCCTGCGCGGTTCCCTGGCCCGCTCAATAACTACACGACATGCTTATGGCTACATAGGCCCGCAGGAGTTCCTTGAGTTCCCACTCAACCGTTCCCTTGCCCTGCTTGAACAGCATGTCAAAGGTTTGCGTGAACGAACGCATCACATCGGGCTGGTGAGCCCGAATGGCTTGGTTCTCCGGGCCCGGTCGCCCGGCTTCAATTGCGTCAATCAGCCATTGGCGCGCCTGGGGGTCAGAGACGTCGTCGGGAGTTAGATAAGAAATGCGGGCCACGATTCACCTCGGGAAGGGTCGCGGAGAGTCCGTACCATATTCTCGTATTACGGTCATCCGCGCATCCCAAACTTAGTCTCGACCTTGCTCCCTGTCAACCGTTTTCTCCTCACTTCCTCCAGACCAGAGATTGACCACCACCTGAACTCTCGAGGTGGGCAGGAAATCAGTTCGCTCAAGGACTGGATATGGCGTCGTTCTTCTGAGGAGTCTTTGGTAGACCGGTGGAAAGCAGAAGCTCCGCGAAGCGTGAATTTCGGTGCGGCGTTCTCCGAATCTTCATCAGGCCACGGACGCAGAATGGCAGGAAGCGATTACGCGCGCTTCCATTCCAAATCCACGAGGATATTGCCGTAGTTGGAACCGTAGTATTGCCACATCCCACTGCCCGATTCCTCGATGCGGAAATTCAAGGCATGCTCGCGCATGTCGTAAATTTCCTGATTCGGCCGGTGCAGACCGACCGAGAGCGAATACATTTCGGGCGCAAGAAAATTTCCCTTTACCGGAACAAGGTAGGTGTGTTCGCCCACCGGCAGGAGATCGGACCGCCCCATTGCTTGGGCCAAATTCGACGTGAAAATTGGAATCTTCAGGGAATTGTCAATCCGGAAGCCAAGGTCGAGTGACGGGGAAGGACGCCGAACCACCACATGCATGCCGACTTGAAACCCCTTGCGGACGTCCACGGAGCCAATGGGCTTGCCCTGTTCATCGGCGATCCAGAGTTTGCGAATGATGGCGGGCGACGCGGGATTTGCATCCGCGGGATATTCCACCAGAGTGCTATCGGCCGTGAAGGACGCCAGGTATTTGGAAACCGTGGCGTGCGTCGGCCCGTCTTCCGTGATTCTCCCCTTCTGAATCAGCAGGCAGCGCTTGCAAAGTTGCGTGATGGCGCCCATGTTGTGGCTAACCAGAATGATGGTCCTGCCGGTATTCGAGATTTCATTCATCTTGCCGAGGCACTTTTCCTGAAACGCGGAGTCGCCGACCGCCAGAACCTCGTCCACCAACAAAATCTCGGGTTCCAGATGAGCGGCAACCGCAAAGGCCAGCCGGACGTACATGCCGCTGGAATAGTGCTTCACCGGCATATCAATAAACTGGCTCAGCTCGGAAAATTCGACGATAGCGTCAAATTTATCGTCAATCTCCTGCTTCTTCATGCCCAGAATCGCGCCGCTCAGATAAGTATTCTCGCGGCCGCTGAGTTCCGAGTGAAAACCGGTGCCAACCTCGAGCAAGCTACCCAACCGGCCGTGAAGTTCCGCCCAGCCTTCCGTGGGCCGCGTGATGCGGGAAAGAATCTTCAGCAGTGTGGACTTGCCGGCCCCGTTGAGGCCAATCAGCCCGATCACTTCACCCTGGCGCGATTCGAAGGAAACGTCTTTCAGCGCCCAGAATGTCCCATTCGGATTGCGCCGCAGATGGCGAAGCGGCGACCGCAAAAAGGCCATCATGTGGTCGCGGAGGAGGGTCGAGGTTTCCCGTTGCCGCAGGGAATATTTCTTTCCCAACCCTTTGGCAACGATGGCGTGAGCGGGCATAAAATGCCTTTGCAATAAATTAATTGGTCATCTTGAACTGCGGCAAAAGTTTATCGCATTGTCGCGTTGAGGCCCAGCGCAGCGGCGGGTTTTATCTCAACGAGCTGCGGCGTTCGCCGAAATCAAGCTCTTATAGAGCAGTTTGTAGCGGGCAGCCTGCGTCTTCAGACTGTAATTTGTCTCTGCGGCCAAGCGGCTGGCGCGCGACATTTTCGTCCGTAGCTCGGGGTTCTGAAGCAGAGTCATGAGTGCTGCACGCAAATGCTCATGGTCATTGAGCTTTGCGAGCAGGCCAGTTTGCCCTTCCTGGACCAAATCCATGCACCCACCCACCGCGAACGCGATCACGGGAAGCCCGCACGCGAGAGCCTCCAGAATGGTGTTCGGCAGGTTGTCTTGCAGCGACGGGGCTACAAAAATATCCGCGGCGCTATAAACCTGCGAAAGCTTTTCGTCTTCGGGGACGTAGCCCAGATTTTTCACTGGAATTTTCGAACTGGCCGGCTCGAGGCCACGACCCAGACACACCAACAGGACATCCTCGATCCCCTCGAGGCCTTCGATGGCTTGCAGCAATTTGTGCAGGCCCTTGCGCTTTTCTTCCGTGGAATCCGCGACAAATAAAATCACTTTTGCATTCGGGGGAATTCCGAGAGACCCGCGGGCAAGCTGCTTCTCCCGTGGCTGGAAAATCTCCGTATCCAGCCCATACGGGATCACGCTCACCGGATATTTCGCTAGAATGTCGCTCTTCTGCGCTTCGCCCGCCAGCCAGCGGCTTGGCGTCACAATGTGCAATTGTTCCTTCGTGATGTGATCGAGTGCAGATTTTTTGCGATGCCAGCACTTTGCAGAGAAGTCGTTTGGATTGCTTGATCCCAGTTGCGGACATGCGCCGCATTGCGCGAGATATTTTCCGCAGCCATCATCAAAATGGCAGCCCCCGGTGAACGGGTTCATGTCGTGCAGCGTCCACACCATCGGCAAATTGGGTGGCACGCGGCGAAAAAACAGTCCGTATTCAAAAAGCTCCGCCACCCAATGCAGGTTGAGAACGTCCTGCCCAGGCAATTGTTGCAAGATGTCGGCATCAAGCTCGCTGCGATCCTCACTGAAGAACGACGCACCCGGGGGCCGCGCCTCAAGTCTACGCCGGCTCCGCGAAAGGGAGCGCCCGCGAATCTTCCTGCGCAAACGCGCCATCAAATCATTCACTCGAACCAATTCTATAACTGTAGGATCGCCGGAAGTCTTGATTCGCACCACCATCTTTGAATCGCAACCCGCTTGAATCAACCCCTGGTGCAATCGATAAGCGGCCCGCGCAGCCCCGCCGGCCAGATCCTTCGTGCTTAAGTGAGTAATCCGCATGAACAGCCGCTAGAATACCGCAACTCGCTCAGCAAAACTCCTGCCGCGCTCGAATCCGCCCAGCAAACAAAGTGGATTGTCGCGGATAACGAGACAAACTTGAGAGTCCCCGCTGCATGGTACACGGATACCGGTTGACGGAAGACCCGCCAGATCCACTGCCATGGCCAGCGCCGAGTCCGGTAGAAAGTGAATGGAGGCGCCACCATGCGCCCGTGGCGAAGCGGAAGTAGTTCAGGGAGGCGCCCTTCGTCGGTCTTCAACACCAATTGGACTGGATCGGGCCGGCCAACGGGCGGTTTCCGCTCGGCGTGGGAAGTTCGCGGACACTTCTCCCGCAACGCTTTGCCCATCTCCTTGAGCTCGGCCTGCGAGTGGTGTGGCATGAAGGAAGTGGTCTTGGTGTTGATGGCTTGCCCGGATTTTGGCACTTCGCGCGCAGGTGAGTTCTCTACAAAAGTGCTAATTGGGCCTGCCTAGCCAAGAATATTGCCACGCCACGGAAACGTTCTGGAAGTTGCCGCCGAAGGTGGCGTACGCGCCATCGCTGTAACTGACTTTCACGCTTTGGTGCTTGCCCAGGGGGACTGAGACGGTGACCCCGATGCGTGAATTTCTCTGCAGGGTCAACTGGTTTTCCACGCCATTCAATACAGTCCGGCCGCCATACCAGAAGTTGCTGTCGAGCGAGATCCAATAGCGAGGCTTCACGTCGTAGCTAAGATGGCCCTCGATGGCACCGGTGGGCTCTTGCGATTGCGTTTGTAGGCCAGGAAAAAACGCATTGTGGGACCAAAAATCATGGTTGGTGGTATAGAACCACAGCCCTCCGTAGGCATCGAGCACCCAGTGACCCCAGCGCCGGGAATAGCCGAGTTCGGGTTTGAACGCCCAGCGGTTCCCGCCATTATTGACGAGCTTCGTTCCATCGTATTGTCCCGACGGCACTACGATCTTGAGGCTTATGCCGATGATGGTCTTTTGCTTCCACGCCTGGAACTCCTGCACCGACATGGCGCGGCCACCCTTCAGATTCACGGAGAGTCGGAAGACCGAATCGAGAAGGCCCGAACGATAGATTTTCGTTTCGCTGTCCTGAAAAACTCCCTGGAAGTGGCCCACACCGTAGGGTAATCCCGCGGTGAAGTTGGCGGAGCGGCCGAAGAAGTTGAAAGTATGGAAGTAACTCAGGATAGGGACATCGAGGGTCGCTTTAGCGTCCGTAACGGGCAGGATGTTGTTGAAGAGGATGCCTCCGTCGGAAAACGAGTAGGTCACGATGACCGCATTCCAATGGATGGGAGTGATGACGTAGGCGCGCGGCGCGAGGTCCTGAGCGTGCAGCGCCTGTAAAGAGAACGTTGCAAGCAAAGCCGTAAGAATAAGTTTGAAAAGCTTCTGCATCCGTCCAGCGCACCTTCGACTCTACAAAATCCTTACACTTCAATTCACGTCATCGTCTTTAAGGAGAAAACAATCCTCACGATGGCTTTTGTTGGAGAGATTCCCTGGATTTCCGCCGCTCTTGTTCCTGCAACAGCAGCGCGAGCCCCGCGAGTACTTCAACCACGGCGGTGACAATAAGCAAAAACTTCATCGGTCTTTACCTTGCCGGTGTACTTCATTCTCCGCCGCTTTCGCGGCTTCATTTCTCGACGCGGCAAGAATCAATTAATTGTCCTGTGCCCTCTGAAACTTTTAGTTGGCGCCAAGTTTTTGGTAATCGGAATTTATGGTCGTTACCACCAACTGCTTCGCCGTGGCGCTCAAAACCGATTGCGATTCATAGCTCGTACCATCGGCCAGGGCGGCCATCTGCACCTCTAGCGTGACGGCATCTTTTTCGTCACCCATGTAAGTATTGATGCTCAGGCCCTTGATTTTCTTGGTGGCCGTGTCAAAGGTGAGGACCATCTTGTCTCCAGGCACCCCATAATCCGCGAAGATTAAGTTCACCCCGCCGGGAGTAGGATTCAACGAGACCTTGCCGGCCTGGAAATCTGCCTGCATCCTCTGCGGGTCGGGCGGCAGGTACGTGCCGAGCAGGGCCTTTACGTCTTGCATGTAATCCTTCATTTCCGCTTTCTTCTTTGCGATCACTTTTTGTTTCACCCGACCGCCGCTCGGTGGTGGGGGCGCACCAATCATGGTCTTTTGGACTTTTCCGTCGGGCCCGTAGAGACAGAGGCTCTTCGTCGGGGGCTTCGGGTCACCTTTCAAGGTGAGCTGCGTCGTTTCGGTCCACTGGTACTGATGGAGCTTCTGCTTGTTTTCCGCCGCGGCTTGCTTCACGGCTGCAAGCTTCTCCTGAATTTCAGGACTCTGGGCGATTGCCGGGAGAGTAGCCAGAAGCGCTACAGCAACAACAATCATCACACCTTTACTTTTCCAATTCATCTGAACTCTCCTCAGTCCTAGCGGCAACGATTTTGTAGAAAAACGACAACTTTGGGTTCAGGATTGCATTTAACCCGCCTTCTGTTTGTGACGGGGGTCACAATCTCTGCCCTCTCTGCCTGCACCCAATCCTAGATAAACACACGAACCGTGGAAGTCTGAACCAGACCTGGAATGCCGCACCTCGCGCATCAACACTCCCGCCGCACCTGAATCCGCGCGGCAATCACAGTGGATTTTCGCGGATAGTGAGACGAACTATAGCAAAGTTGAAGCGTAGATAGCAGTCGAATGAAAACAATCAGTTTTGGTAGGGGCGGTGGGGATCGAAAATGACTCCGATCGGAATTTCAAGGACTGAGGAGAAATGCCCGGGACGCCTACGACAATCCAGAGTCGCGTTGAGGAACAGAAAGGAATCCTTAACGGCCCCTTAATGGCCCCTCGTTTTCGTTGGGTTGGAGGCAGCCACGTCGACTCCGAGTGACAAATCTTGCGGCACGGATGGCAAGTCGACGAAAGATAACGTACGTTATCGCCTATCAAATGTGTGAACGGCTCTGAACACTACCCTTAATCCAAGTTTCCCCGAGTTTCCTAATGAAGCTGTTTTAGTGTTGCCAGGGTTAGGTCTTCATTCTTCTTTAATTGTGGATTGGAAGTCTTGGCTCGAGCATCTGTCACGGAGCGAATCGTCGTTGCATCGCTGAGAACAACTGGATTCAAAGGGCCTTGAATGAGCCATTTTCCTCGTCGATCGGGTTCACCTTTCTGACAGCCGGCATCTCCGGTCTTCGGTGACCTGTCGGCCAAAACCAAATGATAGGTCATCGAAGATTGAATGAAGACGGCTACGCGGATCTCATCGGGCTAGGCTTGACGCTGCCTGCGATCGTGGGCTTGTTCGGAATGTCCGTTGACGTCCAGCCAGGCCAGGAGGCAACGGATGCTGCCGCGGGCCAAGGCGATGCTCGAATCCGCTGCTCCGTAGTAGAGATTGATTGCGTCACCGTCTGCGTCCACTGTATAGCCACAGGGAAACACGACGTCCTGAACGTCTCCATGGCGTTCGTAGTCCGCCTCAGGCGCGAACATCCAGGAATCTCCACGGACCAAGCACTTTTCGGGCTGTTCCAGATCAAAAAGGGCCAAGCCTAGCCGATAGATCGAGCTTGATGGCGTCCTGCGGACGCCGTGGTAGATCATCAGCCAGCCTCTGGGCGTTTCGATCGGCGGCGGAGACATGCCAATTTTGTTGGCGTCCCACCACGCGCCGCGTCGCGCTTCCAGCATGAGCTTGTGATTCCCCCAATGACGAAGGTCGGGAGAGTAAGAGATCCAGATGTGCGCCCCCAGCGGTGTCATGGGCCGGTGGATCAACGCCCAGAATCCGTTAATTCTTCTGGGCATGAGGGCGGCATCCTTGTCGTCCGGCGACATGATGACGCCGAATCTCTCGAAGGTGCGGAAGTCTTTCGTGAGTGCCAGGGATACACCCGGACCGCCACGGGAATAAGAGGTGTACGCAACCGCATACTGCTTGAGTTCCGGCACGAAGGTGATACGCGGATCCTCAATACCCCATAGTTCTTCGGGATATTTTTCCGGGTCGGCTGGTAGAGACGGATCACTGTCGATCCGCCAATTGTCGACTCCATTGACCGAGCGCGCAGCACACAGGTGAGAATGACCGCGGCGGTCTTCCACACGGCACAAGAGCAGCGTGGATTGGTCGGGCAACCGAGTGGCTCCAGCGTTGAAGACACTGTTAATGGAATAAGGCCAATCCTTTGCGGTGAGGATTGGATTTGCTGGATGCCGAGTGAACAAAACATCGTGTTGGGTCATCGAGTCTCTCAAAAACTATCTCGCAGCAAAAAAGTTAAATGCTTTGCAAAGTCGCACAAGGAGGAGAGAACTGGGGTCCGGTCATCCCTTGCAGTCGGTGGTATCCGCTTGTTCCAACTTGCGCATCTCCAGAAGCGCCATCAGGAAAGAGAGCGTCGATTCCGCTCCCTGGTTCTCGTTGGCGCGGTCTGGATGCAATCCATCGCGACAGCCCCCGGTGGCAGGGTCGTACAAGGCAATCTGCAAGTCGTTGTCACCCAGGAACCAATTGAAAGCGGTCCATGCTTCTTTCCGCCAGCGCCCTTTTCCCGTTGCGCGATAGGCTTGCAGGTAAGCGGAGACCGCGGCGCAGGCTTCGATGGGCTGCTGGTCGAAACGCGCCTTTTCCGTTTTCTTGGAGTAGAAGCCGTGCGATCCGATCGGTACAAAGTGTCCCTTTGTTTCGCACTGCTGCACCGTGGCCAACCAATCCAGTCCTTCCAGCCCCGCGGAAACCATCGCATCGTTTCCGAAACGCATTCCCGCGCGTATCAGCGCCTGCGGCAATCGGGCGTTTGAATACGAAAGCTCGTTTTCAATCCATTTCCAGCCGGCCGAGCGATTGGCAAAGTAGGATTCCAGTAAACGATTGGCCAGAGCGTCCGCCGCGTTTAAAGCGGCGCGATCCCCCGGGAACGACTCGAGATATTCCAGGAGGCCCAGTAGCGCAAAAGCGCACGCGCGCGGACTTTTGAATTCCACGGCCGCGGGAACGGCCATTTCAAACAAACGGCCCGCTGCGCCGCGGAGTCCCGCGTCATTGGTCCTTCCGAGGACAGTGCCCAAGCCCCACAAGGCGCGACCGTGGCTGTCTTCGGAGCCTTGCGGCTCCTGCCACTGGCGTTCATAGCTCAGGCAGTTTCGAAAACGTTTGGTGGTGGAATCGAAGGCGAGCCACAAAAAAGCAAGATAACGTGTTGCGAGATCCAAGGACCGGCGGGACGAACCACCGCTTCCCAGTTCTTCCAGCAGAATTGCGACGATGAGCGCCCGCGCGTTGTCGTCGGTGGAGTATCCTTCGGGGTAGTTCGGCACATTGAAAACCGCGTGCTCCACGATTCCCGTGTGGTCGGTCATCCGGAGCAGATGATCCAGTTTTATGGCCGGGAGCCGGTCGAGAGTTTTTTCCGTGTTCTGCGCGGAAAATGTGGCACGCGGATTTCGCAAGCGTTCGTTATACACGCGTTCAAAGCTTCCCATGTATTGCTGCGCCACGCGATTCCAAACCATGTCTCTTGTATAGAGGTAGGCACGCTTCCGCATGGCATGGCGAGCCGTCCCGTTGTCCAGAAGTTCGACGGTTTTTTCCGCGATAGCTTGGGGATTATCGAAGGGAACGAGTACGCCGCGTTCTTCGTCCAGTAGCTCTATCGCGTGCAGATAAGGAGTGGAAATGATGGCCTTTCCAGCGCTCAGTGCATACGCAAGCGTCCCGGAAACCACTTGGCCCTTGTGTTTATACGGAGTGATGTAAATGTCAGCCGCGCCGATGAGTTCAACCAACTCTTCCGGGCTGACAAAACGATTCCGAAAGATGACATTGTCCTGAACTCCGAGGTCTTTGGCCAGTTTCTGCAGAGATTCCCGGTATTTTTCACCCTCGTGGCGCAGGACATGTGGATGGGTGACGCCGGAAATCATGTACACAACATTCTGGTGGCGGGCCAGGATAGCTGGCAAAGCTTGAATAACGTTTTCGATACCCTTGTTCGGCGAGAGCAACCCGAACGTTAATAGAACTTCCTTGCCTTCCGTACCGAATGCGTCCTTGTAAAAGGTTGGATCCGTGAATGCCAAATCAGGGATGCCGTGCGGAATCAGGTCAATTTTGGAGCTCGGTACGCGAAACACTTCCTGAAGGATCTCGGAAGATTGCCGGCTCATGACAATCAAGCGGTCTGATAAAGCCGCGATTTGCTCCATTGCTGTGCGCTGCTCGGGATTTGGTTCGCGTAAAACCGTGTGCAGCGTGGTGACCAGCGGCATCTCAAGATGGCGCAGCAGCTCGAGAATGTGAAAGCCGGCTGGCCCGCCGAAGATCCCATATTCGTGTTGCAGGCAAACCAGATCAATATTGCTGAAATTCAGGAAATCCGCTGCCTGCCTGTACGACGCCAAATCGTCCTGAGTGAGCTCAAAGCGAATGCGGGCGGGGTAGTCATAACCTTCCTCGGTATCGTTGACTGGCAAGGCCAGCAGCTCTGTAGCGCCGTATTCCCCGTGAATCGCGTCACACAAATCCGTTGTGAACGTGGCAATGCCACATTTCCTGGGAAGATAATTCCCGATGATGGCGACCCTGCTGGGTAGAACCGACCGCGGATGGATAGGCCTGACTCCGGCAGACTTGTCTGTTACTTCCAGCGTGACCACATCTTGGAGAGTCGGGACTTCAATTAACTCGCCCCCTACCGGGAGATCAATCAAGGTCGAGCTTTCTATTTCAGAAATTGTCTTTGGAGACGCCATTTTTTCCTGTCTTTTGGGCCTATCGATTAGTTTTCCTGAACTCCAGGGAATGCTGCGTGGCCCCAGGCTCAAATTTCTATGTGGATCGAGGCGTACCGTATCAGTTCCAGCCGGTCCGAGAACTCCAGAAAACGCAACATCCAAGCGACGCAGCCTTGGACGTTCACTTCCGAAGTGTTCAACCTGCTTGCGATCTCACCATCGCTGAAACCCTGACCGGCCAAGCGAAACACGGAGACCAGCATTCTTGTTCTCTCCCAACGCACGCGCATAGACGCTCCCATGGACATTTAATAATTTCGTCGGTACTCGATTAACATCACTGCCGCGGCATCGACAAATGAGAATGGACGTGATGGGTGGCGTTCAGTACGACCCTCCCATGCCTCCACCGTAACCTGCTCCGGCGGTGGCAGCCTTTTCTTCTCCCTTATATTCGGCGATTAGAACTTCCGTGGTAAGCATTAACGAAACGATCGACGCCGCGTTCTGGAGCGCCAGTCGCGTCACCTTCGCCGGATCGATCACACCTTCTTTGACCAGGTCGCCGAACTCGCCGGTCTCCGCGTTGAAACCAAAGTTTTCGTCCCTTGATTCACGGACGCGTCCCACGATTACTGCGCCTTCGTGCCCGGCGTTGAGGGCGATCTGGCGCAGGGGTTCTTCGAGCGCGCGCTTCACGATGTTCACGCCGATAGCTTCATCGTCGCCGAGCTTGAGCTTTTCCAGGGCCGGCAAACAACGCAGGAGAGCGGTGCCGCCGCCGGCCACGATGCCTTCTTCCACCGCCGCGCGAGTCGCATGCATGGCGTCCTCGACGCGAGCCTTTTTCTCTTTCAACTCGGTCTCGGTTGCCGCACCCACTTTGATGATCGCGACGCCGCCGACGAGCTTCGCCAGACGCTCCTGAAGCTTTTCCTTATCGTAGTCCGAAGTAGTC
>Ga0209698_10007623_pt1 | contig 11331 bp, 13 predicted proteins | sample LitLauG_LLR_2012_FD_187203 | JGI IMG/M metagenome (GOLD analysis project Ga0209698, IMG submission 187203) | Freshwater sediment microbial communities from Pennsylvania, USA - Little Laurel Run_MetaG_LLR_2012 (SPAdes) (version 2) | ecosystem: Environmental > Aquatic > Freshwater > Creek >... | reverse complement strand
TATGCCGGCGGGCGTGCGCGCGTGGGCAAACAGCCGGGCGGTTGCGAGGTTCACGCTGCGGTCGGTTGCTTGCGCCGACAGCACCACGGCCACCAGCAGTTCAAAGGTGGAGGCGTACACCAGGTCGCTCTTGGGCTCCGGGTTCGCCTGGGCCAATGCGGCAAAGAGCGCGCGGCGTTTGGCCGGCGTCAATTGCCGCTCCTTGCTGGCGGGGCGGCATCATCGCCCGCCCGCTCTGCGGACCGGCGCTGGCGCACCCGAGCCAGCGCCTGCTCGATGATGGCGGTGCGGCGTGTCACTTCCACCGCTGGCAATTCGCTCGGGTCGCGCGCCACGGAGTTTCGCAGTTCGTCCAGCTTGTGCTGCGCCTTGGCGGCCAAGCGTGCGTCATTCTGTGCGCTTTCACGCTGCAGGCGGCGCGTGCGCTCGTGCATGCGCATGCGGGCGCGATCCGCGTCCGCACGGGTCCACGCCCGCGCGGGTTCCGCCGGCACCATCACGATGCAATCCATGGGGCAGGGCGGCAGGCACAGGTCGCAACCTGTGCAGTCGGCCGGCAGCACGGTGTGCATGCGCTTGACCGCCCCTGCGATGGCGTCGACCGGGCAGGCCTGGATGCATAGGGTGCAGCCGATGCAACGCGATTCATCGATGAGCGCCCGGTGCAGCGGCCGATGCGATCCGCATGCCGTGTCCAGCGGCAACGGCGGCAGACCCAGCAAGTCGGCCAAGGCCGCGATGCCGGCGTCGCCTCCCGGTGGGCAACGGTTGATGGCGGCGCGGCCATCGGCCAGGGCCGTGGCATAGGGCAGGCAACCGGCAAAGCCGCACTGGCGGCACTGGGTCTGTGGCAGCAGGGCGTCGATCGCGATCACCCGCGGATCGTGCAGCGGATCGCCCTCGACGGCCTCAGGCAGGGCGGTTTCGCCCATCGTGCGCGCGGATGAATTCCGTGATGCGCGGCGCGATGTTCTCCCGCCAGCGTCGTCCGGAGAATATGCCGTAATGGCCTACGCCCATGGCCGTGAGATGCTGCTTGTTGGCCGCCGGGATCGAGGTACAGAGCGTGTGCGCCGCCTCGGTCTGGCCGCTGCCGGAGATATCGTCGAGTTCGCCCTCGATGGTGAAGAGCGCCACGTCCTTTATGTCCTCGGGAGCCACGCGCTCGCCGGCAACGTGCCAGAGGCCCTTGGGCAATTGCTGCTCCTGGAACACGATGCGTATGGTGTCCAGGTAGTACTCCCCGGGCAGGTCGATGACGGCGTTGTACTCGTCATAGAAACGCCGATGCGAGTCGATGTCTTCCTGGTCACCCTTGACGAGGTCCATGTAGTAGTCCCAGTGCGACTCCATGTGCCGGTCCGGATTCATGGCCACGAAGCCGGCGTGCTGGAGGAAGCCCGGGTACACCTCGCGCAGGTAACCGGGATGGCTGGGGGGAACCTTGAAGACGACGTGATCGCGGAACCACTTGTACGGCTTGCGCTGGGCCAGCGCGTTTACCTGCGTCGGGTTGCGGCGCGTATCGATCGGACCGCCCATCATGGTCATGGTCCGTGGTACCGCCGGGTCGCGCGCGGAGGAAAGCAGCGACACGGCGGCCAGCACCGGCACGGTGGGCTGGCACACCGAGATCAGGTGCACCTGCGGCCCGAGCAGGCGGATGAAATCCATGCAGTAATGCACGTAGTCGTCCAGGTGGAAGGGACCTTCCGACAGGGGTACCAGGCGGGCGTCTATCCAGTCGGTTATGTAGATGTCGCAGGTGGGCAGCAGCGCGCGTACGGTATCGCGCAGCAGCGTTGCGTGGTGCCCCGAAAGGGGCGCGAACATCAGTACCACGGGATCGGGTGCGCGGCCCTCCGGCAATGCACGTTCGAAGTGCAGCAGGCGGCAGAAAGGCTTGCTCACGGTTACGGTCTGGGTGACGGCAACCGGGGCGCCATCGATCGTGGTGGTATCGAGACCGAAGCTGGGCTTTTCGTAATGCTTGCCCAGGCGATGCAGCAGGTCATAGCCGGCCGCAAGGCGCCGCGAAAACGGGGTGTAGGAGAGCGGGCTGTACGGGCTGCTCAGCGCATTGGACGTGGCGTCTGCCCATGCCGACAGGGGATTGAGCAGATTACGCTGCCATTCGTGCAGTTGATAGAGCACCAGGACCTCCGTTCAGGCCGGAGTCAGGCCGCGTTCACGGCCTGAACTCACTTGTGAAAACCGCCAAGTCGCGACCCGAGACCTACGCGCTCCGGTCAGCGCTTGAGCAATGGCAACTTGTCCTTGACGTCTTTCCATTCGTCCGCGTCCGCCGGGTGGGGTTTCATACGCGTGATGGAGGGCCATTCCTTGGCCAGTTCTGCGTTCAGGGCGATGAATTTCTGCTGATCCGCAGGTACGTCTTCTTCCGGATAGATGGCGTTGACAGGGCACTCGGGAATGCAGACCGCGCAGTCGATGCATTCGTCCGGATCGATAGTGAGAAAATTGGGGCCCTCGCGAAAACAATCAACGGGGCAGACATCTACGCAATCGGTGTACTTGCAACGGATGCAGGATTCCGTAACGACGTGGGTCATCGGCAACGATCCAGGTGGGGACGCTAATGCCGGAATAGTACCGCAGCGCGTCAACTTCATCATCGATGGAAAAAGTCACCCCGACGCGGGGTCCGGTCGCGATCTGGTGGCACAATTTTCTCCGTTCCGTCCGTCGCGTCTCTCCCTGGACTCCTTCATGCAACCGCAGGCCACGAAAAATGCCGCTGAATGAAACCCCGCGCAAGGCGCCGCCGGGCCGCGCCCGCGTACTGGTAACCCGCCGCGTTTTTCCCGACCTGCTTGAGCAGCTCTGCGAGCGGTATGAGGTGGCCGACAACCAGGACGACACGCCCTGGTCCACGGCGGAGCTCGCCGCGCGGCTGGAAGGCGTGCATGGCGTACTGGTTGATCCGGCACGTCGCGTCGACGCGCAACTGCTGGCCGCCGCGCCCCAGCTGTGCGCGGTTAGCAATGTTGCTGTTGGCTACAACAACCTGGATCTTGCCGCCTGCACGCACGCCGGCGTCGTGGCCACCAACACCCCGGACGTGCTGACCGATGCCACGGCAGACCACGCCTGGGCACTGCTGATGGCAGCCGCGCGGCGCGTGGTCGAGTCCGACCGCTGGACGCGGGCGGGCAATTGGCAGGGGTTTGCCCTGGATGCCTTCCTGGGCGCCGAGGTTCATGGCGCCACCCTGGGCATCTTGGGCATGGGGCGTATCGGGCAAGCAATTGCACGCCGCGCGCAGGGTTTTTCGATGACCGTGATCTATCACAACCGCGCGCCCCTCGCGCCGGGTCCGGGTGCGGGTGACGCGCCACCCCTCGCACGCTGGGTTGGCAAGGCCGAGCTGCTGGCGAGCGTGGATTTCCTGATCGTGCTGGTTCCCTACAGCGCAGCCACGCATCACCTGCTGGGCGCTGCCGAGCTGGCGCAGATGAAACCGGGTGCCGTGCTCGTCAACATCGCGCGCGGTGGCGTGGTTGACGATGTAGCGCTGGTCGAGGCCTTGCGCCTGGGCCGGCCCGGTGCGGCGGCCCTGGATGTGATGGAGAACGAGCCCAACTTTCATGCGGGGCTATTGCCGCTCGACAATGTGGTGCTTACGCCACACATTGGCTCGGCCACGCGCACCGCGCGCCGCGGCATGGTGAAGCTGGCCATGGCCAATTTGGAGGATGTTCTGCAAGGAAAACGGCCACGTGCTTTGCTCAATCCCGAGGTCTGGGAAAAGCGCCGGGTGTACGCCCAGCACTAGCGCGTGCGGGATGCTGAAAATGCGGCGACAAATGCAGGCGTTCGTGCAGCGCGCGGGCGCGTAATCTGCACTACGATTGCAAGCCTGCACGCTTGCGCGATTTCCCTCCTTCTGGATTTTCTTCTAGCCCATGGCCGACATACGCATCGCACGTCCCCACGGTCTGCCGCTCAGCCGCGCCAAGGCCGCGGCGCAGGCAGCAGCGGACGATCTTGCGCGGGAGTACGCGCTTACGTGCAAGTGGCAGGGTGACACGCTACATTTTCAGCGCAGCGGCGTGGACGGCCGCATCGAGGTCAGCCCCACCCAGATTGCCGTGGAGATACGGCTCGGGTTCCTGCTCAAGAGCTTCAAGGGCACCATAGAGCAGAGCGTGAGCAGTCACCTGGAAAAATTGCTGGCCAAGAGCGCGGCCGTGGCGCCGTTGGAGGCGCCGGCCGTGCCAGCCGTGGCAAGCGCGGACGGCGTGGCCGGCGCAGAAGCGCCGCTCTAGACGTCGCGCGCCAGACTAGCTGCTCAGTTCATCAACCAGGGCGATATACCGCGTCATCGCCTCGGCAGTTGTGGTTCCGCGCAGGGCGTCGCGCGCCGTCCATTTGGCGGCGCCCACAAAATCCATGGCCCCCGGCTTGTCGCCGCTGACGTCGCCCTCGCTGGCCTGCTTGAAAAGCGCGTACAGCTTGAGCAGGGTTGCGCTGTCGGGCCGCTCGGCGAGGTTCTTGGACTGTTCGACGGCAGCCAGGAAACGGGACTGCAGATTGGGATCGGTATCGGCCATGGCAATCGCGGGTAGGTGACGGTGGAGCCAATGATAGGTCAGCGCGCAGCCGACGCATACGACGCGTGGCCAGAAGACTGTATTGCCAGGGTCAGTGGTCGCGGGCTACCGGGCCGTCGACGGGTAAGGCGGCCGTACCCGTGATTGACGCGGGGGCGGCGGCGGGGCTGGACACGCGATTTTGCCGGCCCAGTTCCGCGCCCGCGGTGAGATGCTTTGACGGGTCCATGGCCCCCGGGCGGCGCGGTGCGGGGGCCGGTTTTTTGCGGGCATTTTCGGCCAGCTCACGCTTTTTCTCCTCAGGCAATTCCTGGAATTGCTGGGTGAGCTCACGCCGCTTTTCGGGCGGTAGCGCATAGGCCTTCTTGAAATTCTCGCGCGCCGTCTTGCGTTGCTCCGGCGTGAGCTTGGCCAGATCGGGCATGCGCTCGTGCATCTTTTGCTTGCCCTCGGGTGAGAGGTCCTTGTAGCGCACGGCGATATCCAGCCATTTTTTCTTGCGTGCCGCGTCGAATCCGTCCCAGTCCCCTGCGAGCGGCGACAGAGCGTCCCGTTGATCGTTGGTCAGTTGCGACCAGGCAGGACCATGCGCCGCCGCTGCGGCCGTCGCCGCCGGCTTGTTGACGTCCATCGCCGCGACGCGCAGGCACAACAGCGCGGTGCACGCGACGACGCCGGCGCCGAGTGACTTGCGTAGCAGGGAGCCAGCGGCTTTCACGGGGTGGGTTTTCTCTTCAGTGAAACGGCGGCTTGGGAAGCAGTGGAGGAGTGGAGGGGCCGTTCGAACGGGTGCTCTGGGTATCCAGCGCACGCATTACATCGCGCTGGCCGCCTGCTCCGTCTTCAGGTATTCGCCAAAGCCGCTGTGGGCATAGGTATCGATGGGCGTGTCATCGAGCAGCACCGCGAAATCCAGGTCAGCCACTTCAGCGACGAGGTTATCGCTTTGCCACTGCTTGATCCCCACGATGCCGATGGCCAGCGCGACCAGGGGAACCACCAGACCGAAACGGAACAGCCAGGCCGACAATCCGCTGCGCCCAGCCGACACATCGGCGCCCCCGGCCGCCGCCACTTGCAGAGCGGGCACCCACAGCGGGGCCGATGTGGTGCCACTGCTGCGCTCCAGTGCACGCTTGCGGGCCTTTTCCAGGCGCAGGCTGACCGTGTAGTCGATCTGGTTGGCACCTTCGTCCAGGGCCTGGCGGATACGGTAGGCGAATTCTGCTTCGTTCATAATTGGATACCTCGGGACCGCAGGGCCTTGGCAAGCGCCTGCGTCGCGCGCGAGCAATGCGTTTTCACGCTGCCCTCCGAACATTTCATCGTTGCCGCTGTTTCCGCGACGTCGAGATCCTCCCAATAACGCAGCAGGAAGGCTTCCCGTTGACGTGCCGGCAGGCGGGCGATCTCCTGTTCGATGATTCCAACGACTTGTATCCGCTCTACCTGGTCCTGGGCGCTTTCTGCTGCCGGGGAGTCCGGCTGAGCCTCCAGGGACTCTAGCGGGTCCGTTTCGTCGCCATCGTGGTTGGAAAGGGCGGAAAACAGCGTTACCCAGGTGGATCGGACCTTTTGGCGGCGAAAAAAGTCCAGGACGGCATTTTGCACAATCCGGGTGAACAGCAGCGGTAGTTCGCTGGCCGGGCGGTCACTGTAGCTTTCACAGAGCCGCGACATGGCGTCCTGGACGATGTCGAGGGCATTGTCCTGGTCGCGAACCGCGAAAAGCGCCTGTTTGAAGGCGCGCCGCTCCGCGCCGGCAAGGAATTCGGAAAGTTCTGCGCGGGTCGCCATGAATCAGCTTGTGCCTGCCTGGGCAGTGGACCGGCCGCAGACGGGCTGGCGGCGGGTAAATCGGCGAGCGATCGTATCAGAACGTAACAATGGCACCGCTCGGAGCCCCTTGGGGGTGCATGTCGGCCGGCTGTCGTGGGCGGGAATGATACGTCCAACGCGAACAAATTTGCGCAAATTGGCGCGCTGCGCTATCGTCTCGGGCTCATCTTCGCCGATCACCTCGTCACGAGCGGGTACTGAACGGCGTCCGATCAATCTCCAGAAGGACCTTGAGAGGATTACCATGCGATCCCTGGCCCACGACGCGGCTCCCGCCCCCATTGCGGCGGATTCCCCCCCCAAGTTTTCCCGCACCGACGCGCAACGCGCGCCGCAAGCCGTTCCGGCAGCCGAACCCGCCGCCGCCAGCGCGGACGCCCCCATCAGTGGCGCCGAGATTGTCGTCCGCTGCCTCCAGGAAGAGGGCGTGCGGCACGTCTTTGGCTATCCCGGCGGCGCCGTCCTGTATATCTACGACGCCATATTCAAGCAGGAGTATTTCCAGCACGTACTGGTGCGCCACGAGCAGGCCGCTGTCCATGCCGCCGATGCCTACTCGCGTTCCAGCCAAAAGGTGGGTGTGTGCCTGGTGACCAGCGGCCCGGGCGTGACCAATGCCGTGACCGGCATTGCCACGGCGTACATGGACTCCATCCCGATGGTGATCATCTCGGGTCAGGTGCCCACCCACGCCATCGGCCAGGATGCCTTCCAGGAATGCGACACGGTCGGCATCACGCGGCCCTGCGTCAAGCACAACTTCCTCGTCAAGGACGTTGCCGAGCTTGCCAGCACCATGCGCAAGGCATTCCACATCGCTACCAGCGGCCGGCCCGGCCCCGTACTGGTGGATATACCCAAGGACATCACGGTCAAGCAGCACGTGTTTTCGTACCCGCGTGACCTGGTCATGCGCTCCTACAACCCCGTGATCAAGGGCCATGCCGGCCAGATCAAGAAAGCCGTGCAGCTGCTGCTGGGCGCCCAGCGTCCCATGATCTATACCGGCGGCGGCGTCATCCTGGCCAATGCCGCGGAGCAGCTCACCCGCCTCGTCGACCTCCTGGGCTTCCCCATCACCAACACGCTGATGGGCCTGGGTGCGTATCGCGCATCCGACCGTAAATTCCTGGGCATGCCCGGCATGCACGGCACCATAGAGGCCAACCAGGCCATGCAGAACTGCGACGTCCTGCTGGCGGTGGGAGCGCGCTTCGATGACCGCGTCATCGGCGACCCCAAGCATTTCGCGCAGAACCCGCGCAAGATCATCCACGTCGATATCGATCCATCGTCCATCTCCAAGCGCGTCAAGGTCGACGTGCCCATCGTGGGCGATGTGCGCGAGGTTCTCAACGAAATCCTGTCCCAGCTCGAGGCATCGTCCACCCGGCCCGACCCGCGCGCGCTAGAAGCCTGGTGGCAGCAGGTGGAACAGTGGCGCGCGCGCGACTGCCTCAAGTACGAGCGCAGCACCAAGGTGATCAAGCCGCAGTACGTGGTGGAGAAGCTGTGGGAAATCACCCGCGGCGATGCCTTCATCACCTCCGACGTCGGCCAGCACCAGATGTGGGCGGCGCAGTACTACCGTTTCGACAAACCGCGCCGCTGGATCAACTCCGGCGGCCTGGGCACGATGGGCGTGGGCCTGCCCTACGCCATGGGCGTGCAGATGGCCAACCCGGATGCGACGGTCGCCGTCATAACGGGCGAAGCCTCCATCCAGATGAACATCCAGGAACTGTCCACCTGCAAGCAGTACCGCTACACGCCCAAGGTGGTCAACCTGAACAACCGCTACCTGGGCATGGTGCGCCAGTGGCAGCAGCTTGAATACGGCGGCCGCTACTCCGAGTCCTACATGGACGCGCTGCCCGACTTCGTGAAGCTGGCCGAGAGCTACGGGCACGTGGGCATGCGCATCGACGACCCCAAGGATGTCGAGCCGGCGCTGCGCGAGGCCTTCACCACCTACAAGGACCGGCTGGTGTTCATGGACTTCATCACCGACCAGACCGAGAACGTCTGGCCCATGGTGCGCGCAGGCAAGGGCCTGACGGAGATGATCCTCGGCGCGGAGGATCTGTAATGCGGCACATCATTTCGGTATTGCTGGAGAACGAGCCGGGCGCGCTGTCGCGGGTGGTCGGCCTGTTCTCCGCACGCGGCTACAACATCGAGACGCTCACGGTTGCGCCCACGGAGGATGCGTCGCTTTCGCGCATGACCATCGTCACGGCCGGTTCCGACGACATCATCGAGCAGATCACCAAGCACCTGAACCGGCTCATCGAGGTGGTGAAGGTGGTCGACCTCACCGAGGCGGACTTTACCGAGCGCGAACTCATGCTCATCAAGGTGCGCGCGGTGGGCAAGGAGCGCGACGAAATGAAGCGCATGGCCGATATCTTTCGCGGCCGCATCGTCGACGTCACCGAGAAGACCTACACCATCGAACTGACCGGCGCCACCGACAAGATCGATGCTTTCCTGCGTGCCCTCGACCGCACCGCCATCCTCGAAACCGTGCGTACCGGCAGCTCGGGCATCGGCCGCGGCGAGCGCGTGTTGCGCGTCTGACGGCGCGTCCGATTGCGCGACCGACCATCCACCCCATCCCGCACGGCGGCCCGGCCGCCCTGCGCAACGTAGAAGGAATCCACCCATGAAGGTCTATTACGACAAAGACGCGGACATAGCGCTCATCCGCAGCAAGCGTGTCGCCATCGTTGGCTACGGCTCGCAGGGCCATGCCCACGCGCTCAATCTGAAGGATTCGGGCGTAAAGGTAACCGTGGCACTGCGCAAGGGCGGCGCCTCCTGGAACAAGGCCGTGACCGCCGGGCTGGACGTGCGCGAAATCGCCGATGCCGTGCGTGACGCGGACTTCGTCATGGTGCTGCTGCCCGACGAGAACCACCCCGACATCTACCGCGACGAAATCGCCCCCAATCTCAAGCAGGGTGCCGCGCTGGCCTTTGCCCATGGATTCAATGTCCACTACGGCCAGATCCAGCCGCGTGCCGACCTCGACGTTCTCATGGTGGCGCCCAAGGCCCCGGGCCACACGGTGCGTTCCACCTATTCCCAGGGCGGCGGCGTCCCCGCGCTGATCGCCATCCACGCTGACCGCTCCGGCAGCGCCCGCGACATCGCCCTGTCCTACGCCTGCGCCATCGGCAGCGGCAAGGCCGGCGTGATCGAGACCACGTTCCGCGAGGAAACGGAAACCGATCTCTTCGGCGAGCAGGCCGTGCTCTGCGGCGGCGCCGTCGAACTGATCAAGGCAGGCTTCGAGACCCTGACGGCCGCCGGCTATGCCCCGGAAATGGCCTATTTCGAGTGCCTGCACGAGCTCAAGCTCATCGTCGACCTCATCTACGAGGGCGGCATCGCCAACATGAACTACTCCATTTCCAACAACGCGGAATACGGCGAGTACGTGACGGGTCCCGAGGTGATCAACGACCAGTCGCGCGCGGCCATGAAGCTGGCCCTGCACCGTATCCAGACCGGCGAATACGCCAAGAGCTTCATCCTGGAGAACAAGGCTGGCGCCCCCACGCTGACGGCCCGCCGCCGCCTGACCGCCGAGCACCAGGTCGAGCAGGTGGGTGCCAAGCTGCGCGCCATGATGCCGTGGATCCGCGCCAACCGTCTCGTCGACCAGAGCAAGAATTGAGCAGCTATCCCCATCCGCTGATCGCACGGGAGGGGTGGCCGTACGTCTTCGGCACGACCCTCCTGGCCATCGTGGTCGCGGCGACCGCCGGACCTGGCTGGTCGCTGCCATTTTTCATCGTGGCCGTTTTCGTGCTGCAGTTTTTCCGCGACCCGCCGCGGCAGGTTCCGGCGGGGGCCAACATCGTCCTTTCGCCGGCCGACGGCCGCATCGTCAAGGTGATCACGGTCCGGGATCCCTACACGGACCGTGACTCCCTGCTGGTGAGCGTGTTCATGAACGTGTTCAATGTCCATAGCAATCGCGCACCGGTTGATGGCACGGTGGAGCGCATCGATTACCGGCCGGGCAGTTTCGTCAACGCCGACCTGGACAAGGCATCCACGGAGAACGAACGCAACGCCATGGTGCTGCGCCTGGCGGGCGGCGAGCGCATCACGGTCGTCCAGGTAGCGGGCCTCATCGCCCGCCGCATCCTCTGTTACGTGAAACCGGGCGATGCGCTGCACAGCGGCCAGCGTTATGGTTTTATCCGTTTCGGATCTCGCGTGGACGTGTATCTTCCGGCCGACGCGCGGCCACGCGTTGCGGTGGGCGATGTGGTGCATGCGACAACCACCGTCCTCGCGGAACTGACGGCTGGAGAGCAGGGCGCAAAATAGCGGTTGAGCGGCTGCCCTCACCCCGCCTCTAGGACCTCCAATGGCAATTCGCTTGCGACGACGCAAACTGCGCGGCCCGGGTGCTGCGGCTGCGGTGGACGATTACGTCACCAAGAGCGCGCGCATGTCGGTGCGCCGGCGCGGCATTTACCTGCTGCCCAACCTCTTCACCACGGCGGCGCTCTTTTCCGGATTCTTCGCCATTGTCCAGGCGATGAACCAGAACTTCGAGTGGGCGGCCATCGCCATCTTCATTGCCATGGTGCTCGATGGCATGGATGGCCGCGTCGCCCGGTTGACCAACACGCAAAGCGCCTTTGGCGAGCAATATGATTCCCTCTCCGACATGACGTCCTTTGGCGTTGCCCCGGCGCTGGTCGTCTACGAGTGGGTACTGCGCGACCTGGGGCGATGGGGCTGGGCCGGAGCCTTCGTTTATTGCGCGGGTGCCGCGCTGCGCCTGGCGCGCTTCAATGCCAACATCGGCGTGGTGGACAAGCGTTTCTTCCAGGGCCTGCCCAGCCCTGCCGCCGCTGCGCTGGTGGCGGGTTTCGTCTGGCTGGCCGTCGACAAC
>Ga0209698_10007622_pt1 | contig 11331 bp, 7 predicted proteins | sample LitLauG_LLR_2012_FD_187203 | JGI IMG/M metagenome (GOLD analysis project Ga0209698, IMG submission 187203) | Freshwater sediment microbial communities from Pennsylvania, USA - Little Laurel Run_MetaG_LLR_2012 (SPAdes) (version 2) | ecosystem: Environmental > Aquatic > Freshwater > Creek >... | reverse complement strand
ACAGCGGTCCACGTCGTCGCACCTGCGAATGGCCTGAGCTTCAGCGGCTTCACCTTCGTCAGCGCCACGACAATCACTGCATCTTTCAACACCTCGGGCGGTGCAACCATCGGTCCGAGAAGCATCTATGTAACCACGCCGGGCGGCACTAGCGGAACCGTGACCTATACGGTAACCGGCCCAGTGCTCACTGATATCTCCCCGAACCAGGCCGTGCGTGGAACGACTCAACAAGTCAGCCTCCTTGGCAGCGGACTGACGAACGTCGCGTCAATCGCCGTGTCCGGCGGCGGCGTGACCGTGAGTGGTCTGACGGTGGTCAATGATTCGCAAGTCAATGCCACCTTCACGATCAGCTCAACCGCCACAGCCGGCGCCAGGAACGTCACCGTAACAACGACTGCCGGTAATGGTGGTACGAGCAACGCGGTTAGCTTTACCATCATCGCCCTGCCAGCCCCGACGTTAACTTCGATCGCTCCTAACGTGGGCGTTCGCGGCACGTCGGCCTCCTATACGGTCATAGGCACCAATTTCACCGGAGCCACCGCAATAGCGATCTCCGGTGGTGGCGTCACGTGCAGCGGCATCCAAGTTCTGGATCCGGAGACGGCAATGGCAACATGCACAATCACGGCCACCGCCTCGCTCACGGCGACCAGAAACGTCACCATCAGGACGGGGTCGGGAACCAGCACCCAGACGGTGCCGTTCACGGTGCAGGGAGCGACGATAACTTCGATCGCTCCGAACTCGGCGACGCATCCGGCGACGGGAACGTTGGCCGTTCCTGTGACGATAACCGGTAGCAATTTGACCGGGGCCACAGGATTGACTGGACTGGGCGGTGGCGTGACGGCCACAGGCTTCACCGTGGTCAACTCAACCACGATTAACGTAACTCTCAACATACCGAGCACAGTGACGACGGGTATCAGGAACATCGGTGTTACAACGCCGATTGGAACCACTAACACCTTGCCGTTCACGATTAACTAGTAGCAACCGGGAGCGACCGGACATTCAAACCTGGATGTCCGGTCGCTTACCGCCAATGTAGTTCCTCCCTCGTTAACTCATGCAACTCACGTCGATTCTGGCACGTTGGTGGAATTGACCGGGTGAGGGTTAGGGGAAAATAGCAAGATGTTGAAACAGGGAATTCTGCGCAGTCGTCAGCCTCTCGTTGCGATACTTCTTGTGTCCAGCGTGGTGTTTTCTGGCGCTCAATCGGCGCCTCCCCAATCATCTCAAAGTGCCGGCAAACCGGCTCCCACCGCGACCAAGCCTGCGGGATCCCAATCAGCCACGCCCGCTCAAGCTGTCGCTCCCGCCCGGCCGAGTGCTCAGGCCGCGAGGCCAGCGCCGGTGTGGCAAGGCTATCAGTTGAATCGCCTTTCGCGCCGAGCGGAAGTGTATTACGAGGGGGTTTGGGGTGTTGGCGAACTCCATGTAAAGGTGGCGGAGTCGGGTTCACTCATTCGATTTAACTATCGCGTGCTGGACCCGGCGAAAGCCACGGCCCTCAACGATAAGAAGGCGGAGCCTGCGTTGTTCGACTCGCAGGCCGGGGTCAAGCTTGTGGTCCCCGAGATGGACAAGGTCGGAAAACTGCGCCAGAGCAGCACGCCCAAGACGGGCATGACTTACTGGATGGCTTTCTCGAACCCGACCCACGTGGTGCAACGCGGCCACCGAGTGGATGTCGTCATCGGGGCATTCCGAGCAAACGGCCTCGTAGTGGAATGAGTATCGCCGACCTGGCTTTAGGTCGCTGGTGTGCTATCGAGCTTTTTGGCCCCCTCGCTTTCTCGATAGGTCGTTCAGTTCTTGATTAGGGCGAGGACGCCGCCTGCTTGGCTCAAGCACAACGAGGCTGTTTCAGTGCAACGATGCGATGAGGTGTACAAATTTCAGAAACAGGGACTAAGTATGCTACGAAAAATTTGCGGGATTTTCACCTTGGTGACGCTGGCAGTTTCGCTGGTCTTGGCCGCTGATACGCCGTCGGCGCCAGCGGGTCTATCCGCGGCACAGATCGTAGACAAGAACGTAGCCGCCCGCGGCGGCTTGCAGGCGTGGCGGGCCGTCCAAACCCTGTCTCTTCAGGGAAAAATGGGTGCTGGAGGGAATCAGCGGGCCGTGCTCCCTGTGCCCACACCGCACTCGAAAGAACTCGCGAATACTCTTCCTCATCGGCCAGCCGAAGAGACGCAACTGCCTTTTCTGATGGAAATGAAGCGCCCGCGAAAAGTGCGCGTGGAACTGCAGTTTCGTGGCCAGACCGCGGTCCAAGTCTATGATGGGACCAACGGGTGGAAACTTCGTCCGTTCTTGAACCGGAACGAAATCGAGCCTTTTAGCGAGGAGGAACTGAAGATTGCCTCCCATCAAGAGGACCTCGACGGTCCCCTAGTCGATTACGCCGCCAAAGGCACGCATGTCGAATTGGACGGCACCGAAAAGGTCGAGGGTTGCGACACCTATAAGATCAAGGTTACGGAGAAGACTGGGCATACGTTCCACGTGTGGGTTGACGCGAAGACCTTCCTCGAAGTAAAAATTGAAGGGCAACCACGCCGCCTCGATGGTACAGAGCATCCGGTGGAAGTTTACTATCGCGATTATCGGACCGTTGATGGCCTTCAGTTTCCGTTCGTCTTGGAGACCAGAGTTCTTCCGGTGAGCAAGAATTCACTGGGTCTCAGGGATACTCCCGTGCCGCCTGAAAGAATAGTCATCGATAAGGTCGTGGTGAATCCAAAGGTGGAAGAAAAGCTGTTCTCGAAGATGGAAGTCCCGGCTGCCTCGAATAAGACGGGGGAAAAGCGTTATCAGTCAAAGTGAGAACGGTCGCCAGACGGCATGCCGCGCTCTCCCCTTAAACGCTCTGACCGCAAGCATGCTTCTGTCATTCTGAGGCGGCGTTAGGCCGCGTCCCCCTCGAGTCTTGGCGAAGACTAAGCTCAGAGTAGATCGATTTCGCGAAGGAGACGGAAATGTTGTTTCGAAGTGCGACTAGAGTCATTGTGGTTTTGGCGGCAACAGCGGCTTTGGCCCAGAGTGCACAGCCCGGCACCACACCGAGCGCGCCGATCCTGAATCAGAGTGCGCCGATCTACAATCAGAGACAGGGACCGGCTTCGCGGAGAGGTCAGGCGGGGAACAAGACCGGCGACCCGCAGAGTCTGGCTGCGATGCGAGAACGGATCGACGATATGGAAAGAACTCTTTCCCAGATGCGTGTGGTGCTAAAGCAAATGCATGCCAGAGCCGCCAAGAGCAAACCCACTGATTCGCTGACCAAAGCTAACCTTGACATGTGGGAACTGATGGTGGGCCATCTGGACAAGGAGTTGCAGCAACTGCGCGTGACATTGGCAGCACGCGAGGACTTAGAGGCTCGTCGTGCCGCTCTTTACAAGCAGGCGGATGCCAATGCAGCAGCCGCGGCTCAAGCGGCTCGGGCCGCTCAGGCGGCGCGATTCGCCCAGGCTGAGAAAAATGCCACCGGGAGGGCGACACCTGCGGCGACCGGACTGAGTGCAAGCCCGGCTGCGCAGACTGCGCCTGCGCAGCCTTCAGCTGCCCCCGCAACCAATAACTCGGCTTCGCCAAACTAAGAGGGAAGGGTCCGAGAGACGGAGAAAAGGATTGTTCTGTTTGTGATCGGGCTGCTGTTTGCGCCGCGACTGGCCAGACCCACACTGCAGCCCGGTGTAACGAGTTGCTCCTGATGTGGAAGCCGGTGCGCCTGTAGGGTGCGGGCGCGGTTTCCAGCGTCGTGGACGGACCGTTCACCGAAAAGGGTATTGAAGAGCTACTCAAGAACCGGCAACTACTGCATCCCCGCCATCTGCTCACGACCGCCTCGAAGGTCATCGCCCATGCGGTGGACAACAAGCACTGTCAAATCGACGCCGCTGTCGTAAGCTCTCGAAAGGTACCCGGAAGCAGATTTCGCTATGCCTTTGTCACGTTCGCCGCTGACCAACCTTTAACGAATTCTCCCAGCCGGTCCAGCGCCTCGGGAAATTTGTCCGTGATGGCCGCGAACCCAAGACGAAAATGCGACGGCGCATCCCAGCAATCCCCGGGGGCGAGCAGAACTCCCTCTTCCGCAGCAGCTTGGCAAAAGGCGCGGCTGTTCTCTCCACTGACCAGCCATGGGAAAGCGGTCAGTCCGCCACGAGGAGGAATCCAGCCAAGCGTTTCACGATGCTCAGACATGAAGGAGGCAAGCTGTCGAAGATTCTGAGTAGCGGTTTGCTGCGTTTTCCCGAGGACGATACCCCGGCGGCGCATTGCAATCTCCGCCAGCATCTCTCCGGCAGTATTGTTTGAAATGGAAAAATAGGTGCGCGCATTCCAGTAGCGCTCGCGGTGCGTGGAATCGTGCTCGATCATCCAGCCGGTCCGCACTCCGGATAAAGGGAAAGCTTTCGAGAAATCATGGATGACGGTCGCATACGGCAGACGGGAAGCCGATCTTGTCGCCCGCCCATGATAGACAGGGTGGTACACCTCATCGCTAACCAGTTGAATTTCGCGAGAGGCCGTGAACTCATGCAAGCTATCCAGTTCCTCATCGCTAATCGTCGCGCCAGTGGGATTGTGGGGACTGTTAATCAGAATCAACTTTGTATTTCGATCCACCAGTTGCTTGATCTCCTCAAGATCGATGCGGAAGTCGTTCTCCTTCCGAACAGCGTAGAAGCGAGTCTCGATCCGGAGGGATTCGGGTAGGGCAGAAAAGGGCGGATAGCCTAGTTGAGGCAGAACAACGTTGGCTCCAGATTCCGCGGCCAGCCAAAACAAAACAAGCAGCGCCTCAGAGGCTCCGGTTACAACCTGGACAGCGTCGACATTAACGCCCTGCATGTCGGCGATCGCCGCACGTAGTCCGTCGGCGCCTGCTGGGCGGCTGTAGGCCAATTTGTGATTCAGGAAGCGCTGCCGCTCCTCCTCACTGGCGAGACTCAGGATCTCATTCAGGGTCCAGCGCGGTCCTTCGCTTGCGGCGAGGTTGAATTCGATATCGTGTTCGTAGGTGGCCAGCCACATATCCAGCAGGAAGGGTTTCAATTGCATGTCGCACCTCAGGGATTAGATCAGCCAATCGGCAGGCCGCCTCACAAAACTTTCAGACGCTCACTTCTGGGGTTGGCATACCGCGACGCAATTTCGTCTTACCGATCTCGCGCGTTGCTCACAGCATTCAAGAACCTGCGAGCCAGTTCTGCAATTCGATCTGGCTGTCGCCGTCGGATAGCCTCTCTCGGGATCAACTCCCCGCCGACACCCAAGGCGGCAGCGCCGGCGGCAATGAAGCTGAAGGCGGTTCGCTGATTTACGCCACCGGCGGCGATCATCGGGATCGCGGGGAACATCGCCTTAAGATCTCGAATGTAACTATCGCCACCAATGTGGCCGCAGGGAACGATTTTCACAAAATCGGGCTTTAGTTTCCACGCGGTGATGACGCCGGTCGGAGTGAGCGTCCCGGGGATCACGACGACGTTCTCCTGCACGGCAAACTTCACGGTCTCTGTGTCAAGGCCGTCGCTGGAAAGGAACTTTGCCCCCGCATCCAGGCAGCGTCGTGCGGTCTCGACATCGTGGACGCTCCCGGCGCCGACGATCACCTCGGGGGCGTGTTGTACCACATGAGAAATTACTCGTATCGCTTCGGGCACGGTTAGTGTGACTTCGAGAATAGGTATCCCGCCGCGTGCGATCGCCTCTGCAGCAAAGAGGGCATCTTCCGTCGTGGAAACGCGAATGGAGGGAATGATTCCGAGTTCTTCGATCCGGCTCCGTACCTCTTGCTTATTCAAAGATTCCGGCTCCTTGGGCGACCGGTGCAGAGTTCGCCTTATAGTCTTTTTGTCAAAGCGCTTGTGAAACCCGCTGCGTCAGGGCAGCGTCCTCGTGCCGACTGCCTGCCGCAACTGCTCCAGAGCGAGCAAGTATGAAGCCAGGGACTGACGATAGGCAAGCTGCGTTGCGCGATAACTGCGTTCGGCATCCAGAAAATTCAGCAGGCTTGCGCCGCCGTGCCGGTAAGAGTATTCGCTGATATCCCGCGATCGTGTGGCCACGTCCAGGTACGTGGAAATATAAAGCGTCACCACCTTGTCATTGCTTCGTAATCCCTGATAGGCGTCGTACACATCGGTGAGGGCCTGACCATTGGTCGCTTTCTCCAACTCCTGCGACTGGGTAATGGCGAAGCGGGCCCGAGCGATTTCGCCCTGGTTGCGGTTAAAGATGGGAAGCGGGATGCTTCCCAAGAAGTTCGCGGCATTGATGCCGTTGACGTGGGAATAATTGCCCTGCACGGTGACGTCCTGCTTGCCGATCGCTTTTTGCAATTCCAACTGGCTTTTCGCAGCGGTCACGCCTTGCTGCGCGGCGCGCAGGTCCGGGCGATTCTGCAAGGCCGTCAGCTGCAAGTCCTCGAGATTGCCCTTCACTGGTTGGTATTCGAAGGAGCCGACAACGTCGTAATCCACAGGTACGGATTCGTATCCGAGGAGTTGCCGCAGGTCCGATAGCGCCTGGACTCTGGCCAACTGCGCTTGTTCGAGGTCGCTTTCGAACTGCAGCAACTGCAGCTTGATCATCAGGTAGTCATTCTCGCTGAGCCCGCCGGCCTTGTATTGATGCTCGCTGATGTCAACCGTCTGTTGAAAGCTTTTCAGGTCCTTCTCGGCCAGTTCGAGGGTGGACTCGGCGAGTTGCACGTTCACAAACAGCGATGCGACGTTGAACGCAAGGCCGCGCCCATTGTCGGCCACAAGTGAACGTGTCTGCGCCGTAATATCCTTGGCTGCCTGCAACCGGTGTTGCCGCTTTTTACCGCGCTCGATCAAGTAGCTCAGGCCTATGTCGCCTTCTGTGTTGTTTTTCAGATAATCGTTGGATGTCTGTCCTTGATAAAGGCCTGGATTTTGTTTGGCCGGCGAGCCCAGAGGTAAGTATTCCCAATCCGCGAAGAGCGTTGGATTGGGCCGCAGGTTCGCCGTGGTTTCTTCCGCCTGGGCCTGCTGGATCGTGGTCATTATCGCCAGCATGTTGTGGTTGTGCTGGAGCGCCATTTGGATGGCTTCGTCGAGCGTGATTCTTAGTGTTCCAGCGCTTTGAGCGAATGCCGCGCTGGCTAGCGCGCAAGCCAGCATTGCGTTCATCGCCAACAGCACGGGAATCTTGCGGAACGGTGTACGGTTATTCAAGGGCGCCCTCCGGTTCCGGAAGTTGATCGCCGTCTCTTGCGATCCAGACGTAGAAGGTGGGCAACAGGACAATACTCAGGAGCAGATCGGAAATCAGACCGCCGACAATCACGATTGCGAAGGGCCTCTGCGAATCGGAGCCGATGTCATGCGACAGAGCGGCGGGCAGCAGTCCCAGGGTCGCCACGAGCATGGTCATCATGATGGGGCGAAGCCTCAGGACAGCGCCTTCGACGGCGGCGTCCTGGATCGAGTAACCGCGGGCGCGAAGCTGGTTGATGTATTCGAGCATGATTACGCCGGTTTGCACTGACACTCCAAACAGCGCCAGCATGCCGACGCCTGAGGACACGCTGAGATACGTTCCAGTAATGAGCAAAGCCAGGAATCCTCCGACGCGTGCCAAGCCGACGTTCAGCAAAATAAGCAGTGCCCATTTATAGGAGCGGAACATGGTGTAGAGAATGATGAAGATGACGAGGATGGTCAGCGGCACGATCATTGCGAGTCTGGCCTCGGCACGTTTTTCGCTCTCGTATTCGCCGGACCAGCCAAGGTGGTAGCCAGACGGCAACGTGACCTTTTCACCGATCTGTTTGATCGCGTCTTCGACAGTGGTGCCGAGATCGCGGCCTCGCACGTTGAATGTCACGGCTACGTAGCGGGTGTTGCCCTCGCGGAAGATGTCATAGGCGCCGTCCTTGACTTCGACGCTTGTTAGCTGCGCCAGCGACACGCGCTCACCTGTCGGAGAGAGCAGACGAACTCTCTCGATCGCCTGCTGCGTATTGCGGTAGGGAGCCTGGTATCGCACCACGACGTCGTAGCGCTGTTCGCCGATGATCACCTGACTGACTGCATTGCCGCCGACGGAGGTCTGTACCGCGTCTTGAATGTCCGCCACGTTGATTCCGAAACGAGCTGCCTGGCGACGGTCGATCGTCAAGTCAAGATTTGGCTGGCCAAAATCGCGTAAGAGCTTCACGTCGTGCATCCCCGAGATGTTGGACATGACGGCAGTAACTTCTTCGCCCTTCTGCTCGAGAAGTTTCAGGTCGTCGCCAAAAATCTTTAGGGCAAGGGAACCCTTGGTGCCCGTCATTGTTTCTCCGACGTTGTCTTCGATGGGCTGGGAGAAGTTCCAGATCGCGCCTGCGTATTTTTCCAGCGCACGGTTCATGGCAGCGATCAATTCCTCTTTGTTTTTGTGAAATACCGGGCGCCATTGTTGGTGCGGCTTCAAGTCGACGAAATATTCAGTGTTGCCGAATCCCCCGGTGTCGGTTCCATCATCGGGACGGCCGACCTCAGATACCACTGTCTTGACCTCCGGAAAGGATGCGAACACGTAGCGGCAGCTGGTAGTGAATTTCTCACCTTCCGAGAGACTTGTGCTATTGGCCAAAGTGCCGCGCGCCCAGATAGCGCCCTCATCGAGGTGGGGCAGGAACTCCGCGCCGATTACCCCTCCAAAACCCAAGTAGATCGTTCCCGCCAGGGCGGCGATCCCGACCCCAGCGACAGCCCAGCGATGCTGGACCGCCCAGCGCAGACGCTCGCGGTAACGCTCCGTCAAATAGTCCATGACCCGATTGCGCCGTTCATGGACCCCCTTAGAGAAGAATGCCCCCGCCAGCACTGGCGCGATGAGGACGGAGAAGGTCATGGCGCCCAGTAGTGCGAGCGCCACCGTCCACGCCATTGGCCGGAACAGTCGACCCTCCACACGTTGCAGCGTGAAGATCGGCATATACGCGGTGATAATGATGGCGATCGCATAAAAAACCGGCCGCTGCACCTCATGCGCGGCCTCGCGAATCGCGTCCGCCGGTGTTTTGCTGGTCGTTGCCCCCGAGCCGTTGTTCAGGCGGCTCATGTGCCGGACGATGTTTTCGACCATCACCACAGCGCCGTCTACCACCATCCCGAAATCCAGGGCGCCTAGCGAGAGCAGGTTTGCCGGAATATGGCTCACGTCCAACCAGATCGAGGCAAACAGCAGCGAGAACGGAATCGTGAGCGCGACGATGAGGGCTGCTCGAACGTTCAGAAGAAACAGGAACAGGATCACGCTGACCAGAATCATGCCCTCGGCCAGGTTGTGCATCACCGTGTGCAGGGTGAAATGAAGCAGGTCGCTGCGATCCAGCATCGGAACGACCTTCACGCCTGGAGGCAGGAGACCATTGTTGAGTTCGTCCACCTTCTTGTGAATGGCATCGAGTGTGGGTTGCTCTTCCGCGCCTTTGCGCATCAGCACAGCACCTTGAATCACATCTGGCTCGTCGATGATGCGCCCGTCCTCCATGTGATTGGCTCTCGCCATGTGCCCCAAACGGATTTTGGGACCCTGTGTGACTTCTGCGATGTCTTTGACCCGCAGGGCTGTCCCGGTTTGAGTTTTGAGGACGGTCTCCTCAATGTCGCTCACGCTGGAGAAGAGCCCTAGCGCTCGGACATTCATCTGCTGCATGCCGACTTCAACGAAGCTGCCACCGGCGTTGATGTTGTTATTGGCAAGTTGCTGCTCGACCTGTCCGATGCTCAACCCGTACGAAACCAGTTTGCCGGGGTCGACGCGCACCTGATACTCGCGCACAGTGCCACCAAAGTCTGATACGTCGACAACATTGGGAACGGACTTGAACTGCTTGAGCAGTACCCAGTCTTCGAGTGACCTGAGTTCCATCAGGTCGTAGCGTGGATTCGTGCTTCTCAGCGTGTACCAGTAGATCTGGCCAGTGGTGCTCCAGTCCGTGCCGATTTGCGGCTGGAGATTTTGCCCTGGCGGGAGGTTCACCTGAGTTAATCTCTCCAGCACTTTCTGGCGATTCCAGTCGTTGACCGAGCTGTCGTCGAAAATCATGATTACGAACGAGAGCCCGAAAATGGATTCGGAACGCAGAAATGTCATGTGCGGCATTCCGGACATCTGAATCTCGATGGGGATTGTGACTTGCTGTTCCACCTCCTCCGCCGAGCGGCCCGGCCATTGCGTAATTACCGTCACGTAGTTGTCGGCGATGTCGGGATAGGCTTCGACCGGCAGATTGTGGAACGAGATCGCTCCCCAACCGGCCAACAAGACGGCGATGGCCAGTACCACAAACTTGTTGTTTAGCGCAAAGTCTACGAGGGCCCGAATCATTTGCTGTCCTGTCTTGTTTGCCGATGCGCCGGCTCAACCGCTGCTGACGGCCACTACTCTGAAATGTCGCTCATGAACCGTACTCGCGAGGCCGGATGTGCGTTCGCCATCCGCTATTGAGCAAGCACGTGGTCCAAGACCAGCGCGTTCGTAACCACCTGTTGCCCTGGTTTGAGCCCAGACTTGATTTCCTGCAAACTCGTATTGTCGGTAAGCACGTCTCCACCGACGACTTCCACGCGGCGAAACTTCTTGACGGGCGCGGGAACGAACACAAAATCGCGATCGTGCATACGCAGCACAGCAGATGCGGGGACAATCGTGTGCATCTCTGTGGATTGACCGCGGAACGTGGCCCTCACAAACATGCCGAGCCGCATCATTCCAGGATTCTGCACTTCGATGCGTACCTTGGCGGTACGAATACTAGGATCGAGGATGGCGCCGATGTTGCTGACTTTTCCCTTGAGCACGCGATCGGGATAGGCATTCAGAACAATCTCCGCCGTGTCACCGAGCCGGACATTCGCCAGGTCATTCTCGTACACATCGCAGACGATCCAGACCGACGAGAGATCCGAAATCGTAAACGGGCTCGGCGATGAGTAGGCCTGCACAGTCGCCGCGTTCGTAACTTCCTGATCGGTTATCACGCCTGTAGTGGGCGCTATTATGTCCACGATACCCATGGGCTTGTCGGGATCGTTGCCCAGGAGGCGGAGATGCTCGGTCGCGGTCTCAAGCGTAACCTTGGCGTCATCTTCAGCGTCTTGCGCGACCTCGAGGTCTTGCTGAGCGATAGCGCCGTGAGCATAGAGGTCGACGGCTCGATTTAATTGCTTGCGTGCGAGAAGTTCATCGGACACGGCCTTGCGATAGGCGTCGAAGCCGCCAGCCACATCGTCGCTTCGAATGGTCAGCAACACATCGCCTTTCTTCACGCTGTCG
>Ga0209698_10007621_pt1 | contig 11331 bp, 7 predicted proteins | sample LitLauG_LLR_2012_FD_187203 | JGI IMG/M metagenome (GOLD analysis project Ga0209698, IMG submission 187203) | Freshwater sediment microbial communities from Pennsylvania, USA - Little Laurel Run_MetaG_LLR_2012 (SPAdes) (version 2) | ecosystem: Environmental > Aquatic > Freshwater > Creek >... | reverse complement strand
AGAGCCAGGCCCCGCACGGCCGACGCTTCGCCGGGCGCCAGCGCGCAGGCGCGACGGAATGCGGCGACCGCCGGTTGGCCTGAGTCGAGCAGGGTCTGCGCCAAGGCCAGGGCGCCGAGCGCATTGTCGGCGTCCAGGTCTTGCGCCCGTTGGAACGCGGCGACAGCCAATTGCATGTTTTGCTCGTCGCGCCAGGCAAATCCCAACAACTGCCAGGCAGCGGCGTGTCGGGGTGCCAGCAGGGTCAGGCGTTGCAGCAGTTCGGCCACCTGGTCGGCCCGGTCCGCGCGCATGCGCGCACGGCACTGCAGCACCATGTGATCGAGCTCGGCCGGGGTACAGGCACCGCGTGCCAGCTGTTCCAGCTCGGGCTGGAAATGCGCTTCTTCCGGGTCCATGTACGCCTGACCGCCGCCTTCCCTGGACTGCGCCACGCCGCCAGGCGCAGGGCGCCGGCGATTTTACGCGGGCCTGTCGGGCGCTCGTGCGCGCCATGAAAAAGGGACGCAAGGGGCGGCGGCGATGCCGCCGCCCCTTGCGTCGCCGAAGCCGCCGCGGCTGGCAGTGCCAGCCCGGCAGGCAAACCGCTGCGCGACGCCCTAGAAGCTGTAGCGGATCGAGCCCGATACCGTCCGGCCCAGCACGGCGCTGTTGTCGAAGATGGCCTGATTGTTGGGCAGTCCCGTCACCGCCGGATATCCGGCACCGCGATAGCCCAGCGTGTTGAAGAGGTTGTTCACGTTGACGCCCACTTCGAGATTCTCGTACAGGCGGACCTTGCCGAAGGCATTGACGAAATAGTTCCCCGGCATCAGGTAATACGTGCCGCAGCACGTATAGGTCGAGGTCTGCCCGTTGAGCGTTGCGCCCACCTCATAGGCGTCCACGTCGTAGGTCGGCGTGATGCGATAGGTCCACTGGGGCATTGCGGTCGGCACGTTGCCGCTGCCGTCCGTGCTCGCGTGGGTATAGACCAGCGAGCCGTTGATCGCGAAGTGCCCCCAGCGGATGCTGCCGTCGTTTTCCAGGCCGTAGCTCTTGTACGTGGCGTCGATCGCCAGGTTGTGGGTGAAGTCGTAATTGTGCTCGGTCACCTGGGCAAAGAAGAGCGTGGATTCGCCGTAGTAGCGGATGCCGTTGACTTCGCCACGCTTCTTGATGCCGATTTCCTGTTGCGACACGAAATTGACGGCGTTGTGCAGGCCGCCGGCGTTGAGCGCGCCCGTGGAGGTGAAGTCGCCGCTGTACAGCATGCGGTCGGCGTTGGCGCGACCGCCGCGACTGGCACGCACGAAGGCGGTGGTGTCGTGATCGATTTCCCACAGGCCACCGAGCGACCACGAGGTGTAATGGACCGTGTAGTCGACGAGGTCGGTGTTGGAGCTGCCGGTGTAATAGGCGGGCAGGCTGGCCGAACCCAGCGCATCCTTGGCGGTGATGTTGGCGCCTTGCACCGGGCTGAACGAGGAGCCGGACGCCTGGACGCGGTCATAGCGTACCGAGCCGTCGATATCGAATGGTCCGGCGGGCTTGAACTCCAGGTTCAGGTTGGGCGCATCGTCCACGTACGTGAGGTTGTACTCGCGACCGCCGCAGCAGCCGCCCCACTGGTTGTTGAACCCGGTCAGGCCGTTGGCGGTCAGTTGGGCACCGGCGCCGTTGGCACCGGCGAAGGCGTCCAGCGGCACGGGGTTGTTGGTGCTGTTGAGCGACAGCAGGGCGTTGTTGATGCGCCAGTCGGTGGCGATGTTCTGCGACATGTGGAACCACCCGCCCTTGACCGTCAGCTTGCTTTCGGGCGCCAGGGCGAAATTGCGGCTGATCTGCAGGTCGTTGGCGAAGCTGCCCATGTCGTTCATCGTGACGTAGGCCTGGGCACCGTTGTTCACGTAGGGGCTGTTGTAGACCTGGCCCTTGTTGGGGCCGGCGGCGTAGACCAGCGAACCCACGGTCGAACCGTTGAGCGTGCTGCCCAGGACGGAGCTGGTAAGCCCTTCGCCCGTCCATTGGTTGGCGAACACGCCGCTGATGGACGACCAGCGGAACTTGTCGTCGACGATAAGGTCGGCGCCGAAGTCGTTCTGGAACTCGCCGCCGAACGAGGTCACGTTCGGGTGGATGCCGACCATCTGCACGTTCTGCAGCGTGCCCTGGCCGTTGAGGATCTGGAAGTTCTGGTTGTACAGGCCGCTGCTCGAATATTTGCGGGCATCGATGGGGCCCAGCTGGTTGATGCTGGTGATCTGGTTGCCGCTGAGGCTGGCCAGGGCCGGCATCGAGGTGTAGGTGGGCTCCTGGTCGTCCAGGCGCTTGAAGTTGAAGCGGATGAAGCCCTTGCCGTCGTTGATGTCCTTGGTGATGTTGAATTTGACCTGATACCCCTTCTCGGCGGTATAGGGAATGTCGGTAGGACCCTTGCCGTCTTTCAGGAAGCCGCCGATGTGAAAGCGCAGGCCGTCGGCGATCTTGCCGCCGTAGTCGAAGTCCAGCCGGGTCTCATCGTAGCTGAGGCCTTCGCTGATCCCGACGGAGCCGCCGGCGACGTCGCCGGTCTTGCTGATGTAATTGATGACCGCGCCCGGGGCCTGGGAGGCATAGGTCGAGGTCGAACCGCCGCGAACCGCCTCGACGCGTTCCACGTTGCTGTCAAAGCGCAACCAATAGTCGTTGTTGCCGAACTGCATGTCGCCGAACAGGGTGACCGGCAGGCCGTCTTCTTGCAGCGCGACGTACTCGGAGCCGCCCGTCGATACCGGGATGCCGCGCACGCCGATGTTCGCATTGCCGCCGGGACCGGCCGTGTCCTGCAGGTTCAGGCCGGGTATGGTCCGCAGCACTTCGGCTTCGGAACGGGGAGTGAAGTCGAGGATCTGCTGCTCGCCGACGTCGTTGACCGAGATCGAGCTCTGCAGCCGGGTCTTGTCGCCACGCGAGGCGGTGACAACGATTTCGTTCAATTCCTGCGGCGCTTCGGCGGCGGCCATTGCGGGCGCAGGCGCAGCCGTAGGCGCCGCAGCGTCTTGCGCATAGGCATAGCCCGGCGCACCCAGCGCGATGGCGACGCTCAGGGCCACCGGCGACAGCTTGATGCTCGCATTGCCTTGCGTGGCCTGTAGCCGGCCGGCGCGTGCCGGTGCCGCTTTGCTCGTCTTCTTCATGTGTTCTCCCCCGTAGGCGTGGAATCCGGTCGTGTTGTTGCGAACTTGTTGCCAACTTCTTGGTAGCGGAATGCGCACCGTTTACGGGCGCTCAGCGGGGCGTAAGTTAGCGCGATTGGAATCGATTGCAAAGAGGCTAAACTGCATATTTCGATTGTGCGGCGCAATTACGGTGCCGCACCATAACCATGCGGCACCGCATCAATTAAGTGCAAATATCTGAATTGTCACAAGTAAATTATCCGTAGGGCGGGTTGCGAGCGCAGAGGATCGAGGCTCATGCATAAAATCCCGCCGCTGCAAGAAAGCAACAAGCCGCGAAAGCGCTATCGGTTGCACGCGCGTGCCAGGCAGCGCCGGAGCGGCGCACCCCCGGGGGCAATGCTGGGTCGGCCGTCTAGCGCGAGGTGACTGAGCGCCATTCAAGGGTGCGCAGCGGCCCGCCATCGCCGACTTGCAGCGTGAAGCGGGCGTCGCTGAACGATGCCGACAGCTCGGCCACATGCGGGCCGGACTCCCAGCGCAGAACCAGGGCGGCGTCATCGGCGCCGGCATAGCTGAAGCTGCCGTTGAAGGCCGGATGGGTGTTGCGCAGGCGGATCAGGTCGAGCAGGTCCTGCACCACGGGACGCGCCAGCTCGGCCTGGACTTCGGCGCGCGTGTAGTGGTGGCGGTTGATGTCGCGCCCCACGCCGCTGCGCGCCAGCAGTTCCATGTCGTTATGGCCGGCGAGCAGGCCGACGTAATACACCTGGGGTACGCCCGGCAGGAAGAACTGGATCGCGCGCGCCAGCAGGTACTGGCCGTCGTCGCGGCCCAGCGCATCGTAGAACGTGCAGTTGACCTGGTAGATGTCGAGGTTGGACGCCGCCGCCCCGGTGGCGCGGCGGCTGGCGCCGCCGGAGCGCTCGTGGATCACCTCCACCAGGCGGTCGAGCTCGGCATCGGGCACGAGGCCCGGGCGCGTGCCGCGCGCGCCGGCCTCGGCGCCGATGTCGATGACGCCGATGCCGTCATGCGTGTCGAGCACGGTGAGCGCATTGCGCGGGCGCACGCGGATCCACTCCTTCAGGCGGGCCGCGGTGCCGAAGGCAAAGGCGTGCAGCACCAGCGGCGGCAGGGCGAAGTCGTAGACCCAGTCGACGCGCTCGGCGATCTCGATCTGCTTGCGGTAATAGGAGTGGATCTCCACCAGCACTTCTATGCCCAGGCCGCGCGCCACGGCGGCGAACTCGTCGATGAAGGCGAAGGTCTCGGGCATCATGAAGCAGCTGGCGCCGGCTTTCTTGATCGCGTAGCCCACCGCATCGAGGCGCACGATGCGGACGCCGCTGTCGGCGAAGGTGCGCAGGATGCCTTCGAGGTAGGCGCGCCCGTCGGGGTTGCGCACGTCGATGTCGATCTGCTGCGGCGTGAAGGTGGTCCACATCAGGCGCCGCTCGCCGCTGGCCAGGGTGACGGTGGTGAACGGGAAGCCGGGGCGCGGCCGGTAGATCGCGGTAAGGTCGCGTTCGCGGGCGCCGTCGGGAAACACGCGGTCGTAGGTCAGGAACAGGCCGGCATAGCGCGACGCCGCGCCGTGCGCGAGGAAATCGCGGAACTGCGGCGAAGCGCTCGAGACGTGGTTGACGATCACGTCGCCCATGACCTCGAGGTCGCGCGCCAGGCGCTTGACGTCGTCCCAAGCGCCCAGGCGCGGATCGACCCGCGTATGGTCGATGGGGTCGAAGCCGGCATCGGCGCCGTCGATGGGATCGAAGAAGGGCAGCACATGCACGCCGCCGAACAGGCCCGCCAGCGGACCGTCGAGCAGTTCCTGCAGCGGCGCAAACCCGCCGCCGCCGAGGCGATCGACGTAGGTGATGAGCTGGACCTGGTTCCTCATGCGGTGGCCTCGGTGATGTTGCCGGCCTGCGCGAGCCGCGCGCGGGCCGGATTGACGATCCAGTTGACGATGAAGCCACCGGCCAGCACGACCGCAAAACCGGTGGCCAGCATGAATCCATATTGCGGGCCGCCCCAGGCGTCGCTCACGGCGCCCATGGCCAGCGGGCCAAGCGCCGCACCGGCGCAGGTGAAGAACAGGATCACCCCGGCCACGCTGCCGTGGTCGCAGGTGGCAAAGCAGCCTATGCCTTTGGAGTTGATGGTCGGGTACACGATCGAGGTGAACAGGCCGGCCAGGGGCAGCAGATAGACCGCCGCCGCCGTGCCGCCGACCAGGCTGCCGGCAAAGCAGGCCAGGATGCCCAGGCTGCACAAGGCAATGGCCAGCGCCCAGTTGAAGCGGCTGAGCAGCCAGGCGCCCAGGAAGCGGCCCGCGGCGCGCAGCGTGAAAAAGATCGGCAGGGCGTAGGCGGCGACCAGGCGCGCGTCGCCATGGTAGTCGGCCAGCAGCGTGGGCATCCACACGTAGATGGCGCATTCCACGGCCACGTAGGTGAAAGCGGCCAGGCTAAAGCCCAGGGCATAGGGGTCGCGCAGCAGGCGCAGGGTGCTGCCGTGCCGCGGCGGCGCTGCCGCCGCGCGCGGCACGGCCTGCGGATAGCGCGCCGACAGTGCAATGAGCATCAGCACCACGCACAAGCTGCCGGCGATCACGTAGAGCCAGCGCCAGGACACGCCGGCGCCAACGAGCTGGGTGACCAGGAAGGGCCCGACGATGGCGCCGACGCCGAAGAAGCCTTCGACCAGGTTCATCGTGGTGGTGTGCTGGGTCGTCGAGGCCGAGATGTCGCCCACCAGCGCGAGCGCGCCGGTCTTGAAGATGCCTATGGCCGCGCCCGAGACCATGATGAGCGCGAGCAGCGCGCCGAAGGATTGCGTGGCCGGATACAGGAAAGCCGCCACGGCAAACAGCACCAGGCCCAGGATGATCGTGCGCTTGCGCCCGAAGCGGTCGGCCAGAAAGCCCAGGCCCAGGCCGGCGAGCGCGATGGCTGTCATGCTGCCGTAGTGCAGCGCGCCGGCGGCCGTCATGCTCAGCTTGAACTCGGCGATCACCTGCGGAATGATCACGCCGACCGAATCGGTGGTCATCGCGAACATGAAGAACATCAGGTACGTCAACCACCGGATAGCGCGCACATCGCGGCTTTGCGAGTGCGCAAGCGCCTGATCCATGTTCTCCCCCCTTCAACCGCGCTGCGGATCCGGCTTCTTGTTGTGCACCGGCCGGTGAAGGGGGGGATTCTGAATGTCTTTGCAACCGATTGCAAGGCGGTCGGCGTCACACCATGAAGCGGCGCGCGGCCACGGCAAGGTTCGCAGGACAGCCGGGTCCTGCGCTTGGCGAGGGGGTCGCTGCCGCTGCCGGGATTTGCCATGCGGCCGCCGGCCCGGTACCGTCGCAGCGCGCAGGAAACAAACGATTGCCAGTGCGCCTATCCGGAGCTCGCCCCCTATGATCCGCAAACCGCCGCGAAAACGCTCTTTCTTCCTGCCGGCGCTGGGCGCCTGCTTGCTGGCATGGTGCGCCAGCGCCGCTGCCGGGCCGCAAAGCGCCTGCCTGCTCGAGGGCTCGTTCACGGTCGGCGGCACGCACACCGCGATCAAGGATTGCCTGCAAAACGAGGGTGCGCCGGAGGACGTCTTCAAGAAGATGTGCGAGCGCCTGACCGGCGGCGGCTTCGTTCCCGGGCAGGCAGCCCCCACGCTGACCTACCTGCCCGCCTGCCCGCCGGCGCAGCAAGCAAGCTGCCAGCACGTTTTTGGCGCGCCGATTTCCGCCTACTACTACCGGCGCGACGAGGCCTCCTTGCAGCGCACGCAAAAAAGCTGCGAAGCGCAGCGCGGCACCTGGAAATAGCCCGCGCGGCTATCGGGTCGCAGGCGGCGGCATCTGCGGGGGCAGCCGGGCCGGTGTCCACTGGCTGGCCCCGCGCGTCAGCCAGCCGCAGTAGTCGACGTCAACCGTCGCTACGCCGGAGCGCAAAGTGCGCTGGTAGCAGACGCTGAAGCTGCCGTCGCTGGTGTACAGGGTGCGCGCGCCCAGCAGCCGCCCGCTCAGCGCCAACATGGCCTCACCCTCGGGTTGAGCCAGCGCGGCGCGGGCAATCTGCACCGCCGAGTCAGACGTGCCGGCGGCGGGCGCGGGCGATGGATCCAGGTACAGATCCAGGTCCAGCCGGTCGGTGTCGCCATCGGGCGACAATTGGGTGAACACGCCGCGGCTGCTGCGCGCCTGCGCTTCGTCGATGGTGGGCGAGGCCGGGCCCGCCTGGTGGTAATGCTCCACCCCGCGCAGCGTGCCGATGATGTTGACAGCGACACCATATCCTTCGCCCACCTGCGACGGGATCGGTGGCGGCGCGGCGGGCGTCAGGTCGGTACCCGTGGCCGGCCAGCGCACATGCTTGTCATAGGTGTCGCGCAAGGCCCCCTGGTCGGAGGACATTGAAATCGACCCGCTGGCGTCGGCAAAGCCGCGGGCCGTTTGCGCCCTGCCCGTTTCGCGCAGCACCGTGGCGGGACCCGTACCGGCACACCACAGGGGCGTTTCCAGGCTCAGCGATACCCGGGTGTCGTGGTAGCCGAGCGGGCTTTCGTCGCGATAGTGGAAATTGACGCGCGTGTGCCACAGGCAGGCCGATTCGCCCGGACCGGCCGCATCGGCTTCATCGGGCGCGGCGGCGGCAGGAGCGGGCAGGCAGGCAAGCGCCGCCGCGCAGCTGGCCGCAACGAGGATGGAAAAACCGCTGGGCCTGCGGCCGGGAGTTGTCATGATCGCGGGTCGCCGAGGATTGGGCGCACCCGGCGGGCGCGCAAACCTATGCTACCGCGGCGGCGCACGTCCCCGCAGCGGCGCAGCGGCCGCGCCGGCGGTAAGGGTGGCGATGGCCGAGCGCAGGCGCGGCATGGCGCCGCGCTCGAACAAGCCGAACTCATCGAGGAATTCCTCGCGGCTCAAGACCACCGCGGCCTCACGCACGCCGCAGCGCAAGCGCACCGTGTGCGCGGTGCGCGTGGGTGCCAGCGCGCCGCGCTCGATCAGCACGTCGAGCGGGGCGGCGGCCAGGGCGCGGATGCGCGACTGCAAGGCGGCGATGCGCTCACCATAGCCCAGTTCCTCTCGCAGCGAAACGTCCATGCCGCCCCCTGACCGTATGAACGCCGGCACGCCGACGCCCCTTGCCTGAGGCAGCATGATCCTGCGCGGCGCCGCGCGCCATCAAGAGCCTGAATGCGCTAAAGCGTTTGCCGTGCCGGTGCCTATGCGCGGTATGCGCGCGCGCCGTGACAGGCGCGCGACACCTGCGCGTCACGCGCAATTCACGCACGCTTCACGCGCGCTTCACTGCGGCACGGTCACGCCGGCTCGGGCAGCTTGAAGGTCGATACCGCAGCGGCAAGTCCGACCGACTGGTCCCTGAGGCTGTGCGCGGCGGCCGTGCTCTGCTCCACCAAGGCTGCATTTTGCTGCGTCATGGTGTCGAGCTCGATGATGGAAGCACCAACCTGGTTCACGCCGCTGCTTTGCTCGCGCACCGCCGACGATATGTCCACCAGCAGGGCGTTCATGCGCTGGGCATTGCTGACCAGCTCGCGCATCGTGCTGCCGGCACCCTCGACGGTGCGCGTGCCCGACTCCACGGTATTGACGCTGGACGTAATCAGCGACTTGATCTCGCGCGCCGCCACGGCGCTGCGTTGCGCCAGGTTGCGCACCTCGCCGGCCACCACCGCGAAGCCGCGGCCCTGCTCGCCGGCGCGCGCCGCCTCGACCGCGGCATTGAGCGCCAGGATGTTGGTCTGGAAGGCGATGCCGTCGATGGTGCCGATGATCTCGCTGATCTTGCGCGAGGAACCATGTATGTCCTGCATGGTCGCCACCACTTCGCTGATCACGGTGCCGCCGCGCTCGGCCACGCGGGCGTTGCCCGCGGCGATGGTGGCGGCCTCGTTGGCATTGGCCACGGAGTTCTTCACGGCCGACGAAATCTGCTCCATGGCGGCGGCATCGGCCTCCAGGTCGGCCGCGGCCTTCTCAGTGCGACCGGACAGGTCCATCGAAGCCTGCGCGATCTCGTCGCTGGCACTGACGATGGCATTGGAGGACTCGCGCACCTGACCGACGATCTTGCGCAAGGATTCCTGCATCTGCGACAGGCTGAGCATCAACGAGGCGATTTCATCGCGGCCCCAGGGCTTGGCATCGGTGGTGAGGTCGCCGGCGGTCATGGCCTGGAGGTGGCGGCGCACTTCATCGAGGCCCCCTTGCATCACCAGGTAGAAGGAATAGAAGAAGTAGCCCGCGAGGATCAGCGCCAGGCCGAAAACCAGCAGCAGCACGTCGCGCTCGCGCGTGAAGCGGTCGACGCGCGCCTGCAGCAAGCCATTGAGCGCCGGCAGTGCCTGGCCATAGAGGCTGAACATGGCATCGAGCGCCGGCTTGCCATCGGCCCACAGTCGCGCCGGATCGCTGGCGGCGCCGTCGAGCACCGTGGCGGCCGCCTGCTTGCGGTAGCCATCGGCGTCGTCGAGCACGTTCAGGCTGACCGTCAACGACGGTTCGGCCGTGAGCGCACGCGACACGTCGTCGCGGATCGCATCGTTGTGGTCGCCGACGCGACTGTTCCAGATGACGAAGTTGCGCTGGTCGGCCTGTTCCAGGCTTTTTTTGACCAGGAAGACGGTGCTCCACGCGCGCAATTCGCCCAGGTTCAGCGCCAGCGACGAGATCTCGCCCGTAACCAGCGCCTGCAGGTAGTAGCTCGAGGCGTCCGGATCCAGCGACAGGTTCGATTTGTCGGCCAGGTCCTGCTCGGCGGCCTTGGCCGCGTCGCTGACTTTGGCCAGGGCGTCCTGGCTCGCCGCATCGCCCTTGATGCCGGCAGCGCGTGCTTCGCGGTAGTTCTGCTGCACGTTGTTGAAGCTGGACCGGAACTGCAGCGGGTCGCCGGAGGCGGTCAGGTACTTGTCGAATTTGTCGAGCGCGCCGTCCAGGGCGTCGCGGGCGGCGTTGACCTCCTCGGCCGAGCCAAAGCCGGCCTGCGCCACGCGTGCCGCATTGCGGATGTCGATCACGCCGCGCAATACCGGTGCGTAGTTGCCGATCATCTCGGCGCCTTGCAGTTCGTCCTTGGCGAACGCGATGTCGGACATCTGGTTGCGCATATAGACGCTGAAGACGACGGCCATAGGCAGCAGCAAAACCGCCGAAATCAGCAGCGCCTTGGGCGCAAAACTCATGGCCCGGAACCAGCGCACGCCGATAGCCCAAGGGCCGTGGTGGGCGAAGAATCCGCTGCGGTCCAACGCCATTTGGTTTTGATTCATTTTGGCCATAGGATCAGTCTCGTTGTGCGTGCTGGATTTGCGGTCCATGGATAGGGGCGCGCGGCCCCGCCGGGGCGCATGCCGACAATTAGTGATTCTTCCCCCTTACTAGTGGCATTCATCGCGCAAGTAAGCGCGCGATTTGCGCGCAATTTGCGTAGCCGAAGGCGGGAGCGCAGCCTCAAGGAGCGTCTCCTCCATTCAAATCAAGCACTTAGACCAAACTGACCGCCGCAGCGGGGACCGTTCCCACGCGAGCCGATGGGCGGCGGACGCGCCGCGGCACTGGCAGGTACCGGGGCTGCGGCGCGTCCGGACCCGGCCGCCGGCCGCCAATTACAATCGGTCCGATGAGCAACAAGGACGAGCTTTCGCCCGCGCCGGCGACCGATACCAATAGCGCATCGGTCGGCAAACGCCTGCAGATGGCCGACATCGCCCGCATGGCCGGAGTCTCGACGACGACCGTGTCGCGTGCGCTCAACGGCAGCCCGCTGGTCAACGAAGCCACGCGCACGCGCGTGACCGAGCTGGCGCGTTCGCTCAACTACACCGTCAATGCCGGCGCCAAGGAACTGCGGCTGGGGCATAGCAGCACGGTGGCGGTCGTCATTCCCTATTCGGCCAATACGCGCCAGGGCATGTCCGACCCCTTCTTCCTGGGCATCCTGGGCAGCATCGCCGATGCACTCACGGAGCGGGGCTACGACATGCTGGTGTCGCGCATCGACGCCGATAACCTGCAGGCGGCTTCCCTGCCCTACGACTCGGGCCGGGCGATGGGCATCATCCTGATCGGCCAGTGGCACCACCATGACCACCTGAATCATCTGGCCGCGCGTGGCGTGCCCCTGGTGGTGTGGGGCGCGCAACTGCCCAATCAGCTTTACTGCAC
>Ga0209698_10007620_pt1 | contig 11333 bp, 14 predicted proteins | sample LitLauG_LLR_2012_FD_187203 | JGI IMG/M metagenome (GOLD analysis project Ga0209698, IMG submission 187203) | Freshwater sediment microbial communities from Pennsylvania, USA - Little Laurel Run_MetaG_LLR_2012 (SPAdes) (version 2) | ecosystem: Environmental > Aquatic > Freshwater > Creek >... | reverse complement strand
GAGCCACATCCGCTGATTCTACAAGCAGAGGGTGTCACCATTGACTTGTTCCGCGTCACCCACTACCATCGGCGCGGAGTCTCCCATGTCCTTTTCAATCGATACTCGCGAAGTCTCGCACATCACGGTTCTCGACATTCATGGCCGGTTGGTTCTGGGACCGGAGATCGGCCAGCTGCGCTCGGCGGTGCGCGATCTGGTTGCGGACGGAAAGAAGAAGATCATCCTCAATCTGGCCGATGTCGACTATCTCGACAGTTCAGGAGTGGGCGAGCTCGTGGGCAGCTTCACGACCGTGCGCAACGCCGGAGGCGAGCTCAAGCTGCTTAATCTGACTCAGAAAGTGCACGACGTGCTGTACGTCACGAAACTCTACACCGTCTTTGACATCAAGGACGATGAGTTCACGGCGGTAAAGTCCTTCGACTACTTCTTCGCAAAATAATAGACGCCCTTCTCGCGGTGTTAACTTAAAAATCGACTATGCGGGTGCCGAACGGCATGGCGGGACGAAGCTAAGTACCGTTTTTGCCATCCCTAATAGGACTCCGTCCGCGCTACGATTGAGCCAGATTTTAACGGGCCACGCAGTTTAACTGGGATAGGAGTTTCCCAGCTCATGGACCCTGGCGGTACTTCACAACGCAAACCTGCGCGAGAACTGCTCTGGATTGTCGACCGCAATTTTCAGGGCTGGGCGTGCTCGCAGTGTGAATGGAGCGAGGCGGTTCCGACCCTGCTGAACGATCCTGAAGCCAAGACCGCGTTTGACCGCCTGGCTGCCGGCAAGTTCCGCGCCCACAACTGCTCGGACCACCTTGTACGGTTGGTTCCCGTGGCCGACAGCTTTACGACACGCGTCCGCAAGATGGTCACCCACGGATTCAAGCCGAAAGACGCAGTTGAGCTCCTCCTGCAGGAAGTGGCGCTTGAATACCGAAACCAGCCGTCGGTGCTGGCGCAGGCAAAGACTGAGGCCGACGACTTCTTACGACGGCTCCGAGCAGGATTGATCTAGAGGGCGGGAGACTGGCGGCAGGCGGCTGTAATCCGTAGTATGATCGCCAACGCATGTTAGGCGGACGCACCTCCGAGCAGTGGATCGCCCAATACTCCACTAGCCACCAGCATCCGGTGAATCGCGCGTGTCACACGCTGGGCATACCGCTCATCTTGATCTCGGTAGGGATGTTTCTTGGCGGCTTCTTTCTTCATAAGCTCTGGCTATACGCGCTGGCAATATTCGCCATCGGCTGGATCTTCCAATTCGTCGGGCACGCGTTCGAAGGTAAGCCGCCAGAGTTCTTCAAGGACTGGCGGTTTCTGTTCGTCGGCGTGCGCTGGTGGTGGGCAAAACTCCGCGGCCGCGCTTGACGGTGGCGTTCGAGCCCTGAAACCGATTTACCCCGCCGTCTCGATATTGAGCATCTGTTACCCCGGGCCCATGGGTGTGAACTTGGCGCTCTTGCAAGGAGTCCCCGCGTGTTCCCTGTACTCTCCCGCTTCACCGATGCCAGCCTGCTCTTGCTTCGCCTGATGGTCGGCCTCGTTTTCGTTGCCAGCGGATATAGCCACCTAAAGGATCCCGAAGCCCGCGCCAAGAGCATTGAGATGTCGAAAGGGTTCACGATCTTTCTGGGGATTGCCGAAGTCGCCGGTGGACTCGGCGTGGCCGCCGGTGTGCTGACGCAAGTGGCGGCGATGGGCTTGACGCTGATTATGCTGGGTGCAATCTACAAGAAAATCTTTGCGTGGCACACAGGTTTCTGGGGAGAGAAGTCTTCGGGCTGGCATTACGACTTGATGTTCATCCTGATGAACCTGGTCATCACCTGCGCAAACGGCGGCGCGTACGTGCTCTGGAAGTAGTTTGTGCCCGCGCAAACTTGCGCTGAGCAGTTGCGCAAGTTCACGTTCTGCACTATGCTGGCCGCACTTGGGGTTCTAAGTCTTTCATCGCATGCGGAAGCAGATTGCAGGACTTTTATTGCTGTTCGCGCTCGCGGGAAACCTCATCCCGTTGGCGCAGGCGCTGACCGCTGCGCAACCCCATCAGTGCTGCCTCCGCAAATCGGCACACCGCTGTCACGAATCCAGATCGAATGCACTGGAGCAATTGGGCGTTCAGAGCACCGGATGCTGTAATCACGACTGCTGCCGAGCTGTTTCGATTTTTCAACATGCCAGTCCTCCAGCAATAGCATCGGCCACCAAGAGGCTGGATGTTGCAATCGCCACTATCGAAACTGAGTCCGGCCAAGCTGGCTCAGATTTCCTCTCGGCGCGGTCGAGCCGTGGTCCTCCTTCGAACTCCCAAGCCTGAAAAGCCGCTCGCGCGAAATCTTTCTCTAAAGCTCGCGTTGAGCTGCGCACCTACATTCCAGCTTGTTTGAATGCCGATATGCAGCATTTTTGTATCGCGCTTGGAGAGTCTATGCGTCGACTTCGCGGTGTGCTGTCCAGCATATTTTTGATGTTGTCTGTTGTGATGTGGGCGGCTGTGGTGGGATCGGTCCGCGGCGTCATTCACGATCCGCAGCATCGGCCGGTGCAGGGCGCCATGGTCATGATCAAGGCGAAAGCGTCCGATTGGTCGGCGACGGCGAATTCGGATGCAGCCGGAGATTTTGCCTTTCCCGCCGTGCCGCTGGGAGAGTATTCGGTGACGGTAGCGGCACCGGGATTCGAGCAGGGGCAACAGGATGTCGTGGTTGTCTCCGGTTCCCAGCCAGTCCTGCACTTTGCGCTCAACGTGGCGGGCGCGAAGGAAACCGTCGATGTATCCGACACCGCGGAAGCGGCACCGACCGACACGGCAACGCCCACCACCATCATCAGCCGAGCTGACGTGGCGCAGACGCCCGGGGCCTACCGTTCCAACAGCCTCGCCATGATTACGGACTTCGTTCCCGGCGCCTACTTCACGCATGACCAACTTCACATCCGCGGTGGACATCAGACCAGCTGGCTGATCGACGGCGTGCCTGTTCCTAACACGAATATTGCCTCCAACATTGGGCCGCAAATTGATCCGAAAGATATCGACTACCTGGAGGTGGCGCGCGGCAGCTACGATGCCGAGTTCGGCGATCGCACCTATGGTGTGTTCAATGTCGTGCCGCGGACCGGCTTCGAGAGAAATCGCGAAGCGGAACTGGTTCTAAGCGCAGGCAATTTCTACCAGACCAACGATCAGTTCAGCCTGGGTGACCACACCGAGCGCTTCGCTTACTATGCCAGTGTCAACGGTAACCGCAGCAACCTTGGACTGCAGCCGCCTGTGGCGCAGGTGGTTCACGATGCGGCGAATGGATACGGAGGGTTTGGTACATTCATCTTCAATGCTGACCCCTCAAACCAGCTCCGGATCGTCACATCGCTGCGAAAAGACTTCTACCAGATTCCTTACGATCCATTTCCCGGCGACATTGAGAACGCACCAATCGAGGCCAATGGATTTCAGGTGCAATATCCGACCTTTGGCCTTCGCGATCGCCAGCACGAGAGCGATGCGGTGCTCAGCGCGTCCTGGGTACACACGTTCAACTCCAAAACTCTGCTTACGGTCTCCCCTTTCTTCCATCACAACACGGCGAACTATGACAGCCTGCCGAACGATTTTCCCATCGCGTCGACCGATCACCGCACCTCCGACTACGCCGGCGGGCAGTTGAGTTTCAGCACGAGCTTTGCAAAAAACAGTTTTCAGGCGGGACTGTACAGCTTCTATCAGCAGAACGATGAACTCTTTGGGGCGGTCTTCAACGATGGCAGCAACCCGGCATTTTCAGACTATGAGCGCCCAAAAGGAAATCTGGTTGCCGCCTTCTTGGATGACAAGTTTAAGCCATTTCCCTGGCTGACATTCTCAGCCGGGATTCGGCCGACGAGATTTTCCAGCGGGGCGGAAACCGCGATCAGCCCGCGCTTTGGAGCGGCGGCGACGGTGCCCCGGCTGCGCTGGATCTTCCGGGCGTTCTACGGCCACTACTACCAGGCCCCGCCTCTTATAACGGTGTCAGGGCCAATTGAGCAATTCTGCCGGGTCAATACCTGCGGCTTCGTGCCGCTCCAGGGTGAGCGCGACGAAGAGCACCAATTTGGAGTCACCATCCCGTACCGTGGATGGATTGTGGATGCGGACACCTTCCGCACTGCCGCGCGCAATTTCTTTGATCACAGTTGCATCGGATCGGGCGCGTGCTTGCCGATCACGATCGCGCACGCCACCGTGGACGGTTGGGAAGTCACGCTGCGTTCGCCACGCGTCGCACACCGCGGCCAGATCCATCTGGCTTATTCGAATCAGGTCGCGCAGGGAGCATTGCCGATCACCGGCGGGCTGACGAATTTCTCGCCCCCGACCCCACTTTTTCCCCTCGACCACGACCAACGCAACACGCTGAATGTGGGCGGTGACGTAAAACTGCCGCGGAGCATCTACGCGTCCACGAACATTTATTACGGCTCGGGCTTCAGCAACGCGTTTCCGGGGCAGCCTTACCCGGGAGGTCACCTGCCCCCACATACAACCTTTGATCTCACTCTAGGCAAGAACTTTGGCGAACGTGTTTCAGCTTCGCTCAATATTTTGAACGTCGCCAACCGCAGAGTCGATCTCGATAACAGCCAGACGTTCGGAGGATTTCATTGGAATAATCCTCGGGAAATTTACGTCGAGCTGCGATACAGGTTTCACTACTGACGTTCGTATGTTGCATGATTCGCGAACGACGCAGGAGAGTAGACTACATTGTGATTCCTAATTCGAAGCACTACGTTCTTCTTACCGCACTGATCACGGCCAGCTGCCTGTTCCTGGTGGCTTGCCAGAGGGCGACCACCGCGCGTTACCCGTTCAAAGGCCGCGTGGTCTCGATCGACACTCAGGCACAAACGGCTCTGATTGACGCGGACGCCATCCCCGGATTCATGGAAGCCATGGCCATGAGCTACAAGGTCCAGCCGCCTTCCGCGCTGGGCCAAATTACCGCGAACGATACGATCTCCGCGGATGTAGTTGTAGTGCGGTCGGGCGACGGAGTCAGTGACTACTGGCTGGAGAACATCAAAGTCACCGGCCACGGAAAAGAGCCGCCGGCGAAATCCGCCTCGGCCGTTCATCTGCCTGCGGCGGGAGAGTCGGTTCCGGACTTCGCCTTCACCAATCAGGACGGCAAGCGAATCTCGGTCGCCCAGTATCACGGAAAGACGTTAGTCGTCACTTTCATCTATACCCGCTGCCCGTTCCCGGATTTCTGCCCGCGGATGAGCAGTAATTTTGCGGAGATCTACAAGCAGTTCGACGTCAATCCTGCATTGGCCAGGACACAACTGTTAAGCGTGACCTTCGATCCCGAGCACGACACTCCTAAGGTTCTGCGCGATTACGCATTCTCCGTAGCTCACACGCGCGATGCCGCGCTCTTCCATCGCTGGCAATTTGCCGCGCCCAAGCCAGCCGATCTGCCAAAAATCGCCGACTTCTTCGCCTTGACCGTGAAGCCCGAAGGCGGAATGATCACCCACAACCTGAGCACGGCCGTAATTGGACCGGACGGCAAGATCGTGAAGTGGTACCACGGCAGCGATTGGCAGGTTTCTGATTTAATAAAGGACGCTGGCGAGGCCTCTGCTCCCAAAACGTAGGCGTCTCGCTTTGAATACGCTGAGGACTGTTCATGAAATACGTGCTGATTGTTTTGTCGGTACTTGGAATCATCGCCTCGTCTCTCGCACTGCGCGAGCATTACCGCGAATACGGAGACTCGCCGTGCAGCATCAATGAACATTGGGACTGCGGCGTGGTGAACCACAGCCCCTTTGCCATGCTCGGACCGATTCCGGTGGCTGCGGTCGGGATCATCGGATACATCCTGATGGGGGTTCTCGCGTTCTTTCGCTGGTATCGCCTGTTGCTGGTGCCCACGCTTGCCGGACTGGCGTTCTCGCTCTATCTCGCCAACATCGAGGCGCACGTGCTCGGTGTCTGGTGCGTTTATTGCGTGATCTCGCTGGGACTTATTTCGCTCATGACCCTGCTGAATTTGGGTACAGTCGTCGCGCAAGTCCGCAAACCAGCGGAAACCTAGGGCCGTTGCCTCTTACGGAACTTGCCTCTTGTCACCGATCTTGCGGTTGATATCGCGAGAGAATTCGATGAAGAAGTTGAGGAGCGCACCATAGCCTGCCTGACCCAGCATGGCGCGGCCGCCTTCTGCAAACGCATTGCGCGGATGCGGCTTCCAGGCAGTGGAGACTAACCCTCCGCCAAAGGCGCCGCCATACAACGCCCACTGCGGGCGCAGGTACGTTTCAGTATCGTTGTAGGTCAAAAAATTGCGCAGGATCGCATGACGGGCTCGGGGCCATAAGCCGTTGCACTGGCATTGATCGTAGCGCGGCTCATATCGGAGCGCGGCATTCCCCAGGGCCGCCAGGCTGTTCGCGGTGATGAATTGACCTTCGCGCGAAGCGAATCGCTCCGCATATCCGCCCCAGCCGTCATCCCACTGCGGCGGCGCTCCACGCGCCTGGTCAATACCGGCGGCAAACATGCGCTTCATGTAGGCGCCGGGCGTCGTCAAAGTCTGTTGCAAATAGATTTCGCGGCGCTGCACTCCAGTTAAAGGAGTCATCGTGCGTCCGAATGGAACGTAGACGCCTGTGAGCCAACTGCTTTCCCAGTCGCGGGCTTTGACCAAGGCCTCTTCGCCGACCCTCTTCGTCATTTCCGCCGCGTTGACGGTGGCTTGCTTTGTCCGCTCGGCAACGCCGTTATTGGGATTGGAACCTTCTCCCTCCTGCGATTTTTGCGGCTCTTGGGACGCTTGCGGTTGCTGTGGGCTTGACTGAGAAGGCTGCGGTGCATTCGGAAGATCGGCGGGATCCTGCGCCAGACCGAGCACGCAGCCGAACATTAAGAATCCAAACAAAACAGTCCTTCGAACTTGGTCCGGATAACGCACCAGCCTCAAGCACGCACCTCGTTTCGAGTGTAATTCGATGTGGACAGGATTTTGCGCCCTTCATAACGACCCGATAGACTCAATTCGATGCCTTCGCTCTACAACCGCGTTGCCGGACAAAGCGTGGAACGATTGGCAGCGCTTAGCGACGGAATTTTTGCGGTAGCGATGACGCTGCTCGTGCTCGATCTGCGCGTGCCGGCGGCCGAGGCCATCCATTCGGAGCACGACTTGGGACGAGCCGTGCTGGCGCTGTCTCCTCGGCTCGTGGTTTTCCTGATGAGCGTTATGACGCTCGGGATCTTCTGGGTCGGCCAACAGACGCAGCTCAATCATTTCGCCCGCTCCGACCGCAATCTTGCCTGGATTCACATCGCATTCTTGTGCGCCGTTGCGCTGGTCCCGTTCTCGACCTCATTGTTGGCCGAGTTCATCCACTATCGCACAGCGTTGCTGGTTTATTGGTTCAATATTCTGCTCTTGGGGCTGGCGCTCTACTGGAGTTGGAGGTATGCGACACGCGCGAATCTGCTCGACGACGACCTTCCTGCCGACATTCATCCGGCAGTCGTGCGCCGTATCGTGATCGCACAATCGCTCTACGCCGTGGGCGCTGCGCTGTGCTTCCTGAATACGTATTACAGCATTGCAGCGATTGTACTGGTGCAGGTGAACTATGCCATCGCGCCACGGTTTTGCTGGGGATTGTTTTCGCGGAAGGAGCCCGCGGCTTAGCTACCTACAACTACCTTTTCATCCACCAACTGCTTGTCGTTCTCGTCCGATCCGGTGAGCTCAAATGCGTTGGTTAAGAGCGCTTTGCCTCTTTCAACGCTGGTGATGACATAGGAGCACCCAAACCAGTGCGCCTCAGCCAGATCGGTCTTCGACCACTGGGCGGGATGATCGGGATGGGAATGATAGAAGCCAACGATATCTTCGCCACGATCACGCCCCTCGCGCTGAATGCGCACGAGTTCCTTGGGGTCGATGTTGTAGCGGTTGTGGGCGGAGTCAGTTCGTGTGTTGCCGCAGCGTGCCGTAGAGGTCACGACGCGCGTCCCGTCGTCGTCGAAACGTCCAAGCAGAACGCCACAGCATTCGTGAGGATACGTCTCTTCGCCGTGTCGCCGAATTTCGGCGTGATCCTTTGGGTTGATTTTCAGCATCGGAAGAGGAGATGTCAGCCTTCGGTCCAGAACCGCTCGCTCAAATATTTCTCACCTGAGTCGCAGAGGATCGTCACCATGACGGCTTCCTGGCCTCGCTTCATTTGCAGTTCTTGAGCAATTTTCAAGCAGCCAACGACCGCTGCCGCCGCGGAAATCCCCACCAGCAGGCCGGCATTGCGCGAGAGGTTCCGCGCCATGGAGTACGACTCCTCGGTCGAGATCTCCAGGTTGCGGTCGGCGAGTTCCGGATCGTAAATCTTAGGCACGATGGCGCTGGACATATGCTTGGCGCCTTCGATGCCGTGAAAAGCAGAGTCGGGCTGAAGTGAGATGCACTGCACGCGGGGATTGAGTTCTTTCAAACGCCGCGTCGTTCCGACGAAGGTGCCGCTGGTGCCCAGCATCGAGACAAAATGCGTGACGCGCCCCTGCGTCTGTTGCCAGATCTCGTTGGCGGTGCCGAGGTAGTGCGCTTTCCAGTTCGCATCGTTGGAGTACTGATCGGCATAAAAGTACTGGTCCGGATGCTCAGCCGCGAGTTGTCGCGCCATCCGAATGGCCCCATCGGAGCCATCACCGGGGTCGGTGTAGATGATGTTCGCACCGTATCCCTGCAGAATCTGCTTGCGCTCGCGGGAAACGTTCTCCGGCATGCAAAGTGTGACCGGGAATCCTTCAGCCGCGCCTAGCATAGCGTAGGCAATCCCGGTGTTGCCGCTGGTGGCGTCCAAAAGGATTTTCCCGGGACCCAGTTCGCCCCGGCGCTGCGCCTCCGCCACAATGTTGCAGGCGGCTCGATCCTTCACCGATCCGCCCGGATTGCACCACTCAGCCTTACCCAAAAGTGCTACGCCCGGTAGGTCGCGAGTCAGCGCATCCAGCCGCAGAAGCGGAGTATTTCCGATGCGCTCGATCAGGCTGTGACCGAGCGTTTCTCCCAATCCAGCTGAGACTTGCGAAGGTTTGGCGATACTCCCCACCTCTGAAATCGCCGCCGTTTTCATAGAGCCCTGTGCCATATCTAGACCAAATTCCCGTGACCAACGTAATGTGCTATGTAGCCGGGGACGCGGTATGTAGTATTTTGTTTAGATGATAAGGTTCGCCCGGCGATGCTGCACCTGTAAAGTTACGCTCAGTCTTCATAACCTTGCATCTAATAGACGCGTATCCGCCGGCAAGGAAAGGTTGAACGAAAGCAATGGCGAAAACAATAGAAGCACGAACCTACGAAGAGGCGCTGGCCTGGCTGCGGGATCACGGATTCGACGTGACCGACGCCCCCGGCACCAACGGCCGCGTTTTTCTTCGTAAGTACAACGTTTCCGCGGCGATCCAGAGAACGCCCGACGACGGGGTGAAGATTTTTGCCTATCCCGGCTACCTGATCGGCAGCGAGATCTCCAAGCTCGTGAACCGTGGATACCAGCAGTTCCTGAAGACCTCCAAAAACGAAATTCCGGCCACCGCAGAGCATCTAAAGGCCCTGCAGCAGTTCGCTGAGGAACTTAAGGTCGCGTTGGGTCTCCCCAGCCTCTATAACGAGTCGCTGGGAACTGTGAGCGAGGCGTATCAGTACGATCGCGTCGAGAACCGGGACAAGCCAGCGGTGGACAGGCCGAAGCGGCCTTGGGAAGTGGCTGGAAAACAGGCTGTGGCGGCAAAAAAGGGTCGCGCCTAACGTCAGACTAGCAACCGTTCGCCGCGTACCGCTTTCGGCTACGCGGCCTTCGCCATCTCAACCGCCTTCGCTCGGTCAAACCGGAATCGCTTTACCGCCAAAAACCCCGCCACCCCAAAAGCCGCCATCACCACGATCTGTATCACGATAAACGGGGGCTCGGACTGGGTCGGTGCCAGCGCTTTCAGGCCGGCCACTTTCTCAAACAATTGGATGATTAGTACCACGACATTGAAATACAGGGCCACGGTCGCCCCGATGACGTAAACCAGCCTCCACGCGCCTGCCATGTTCTGGACATAGCGCCCGTAACACGCCGCCCCCAGCACTACGATCGAAACCACCCCAACGATGATTCCCGGCGTCACCCCATGGAAAGGAAAGAAAAAGCCCGTCAGGCTCGTCAAGACCGTCGTTGCCAAAAACAATGCCGTGCCGCTGTCCATGCGTTTCCCACGGATCATCCCGTATAAGACCACGACTCCCGAACCGATCCCCACAAGGCTCAACACTACGTGCACTAACGTGAAGGTTGTCATAGGAACCTCTGCGCGGACAATTTTGTGGGATTGTACACCCCGAGGCGGCGTCTCAGTGCGACTTCTGCTCGGCAATCCACTTGTCCACCCGCGCTTCCAGCAAGTCCAGCGGTAAAGTCCCGCCGTCCAGAATCTCGTCATGGAATTTGCGGATGTCGAACTTCGGTCCTAATCCCTTCTGGGCCTGCTCGCGCAACTCGCGGATCTTCAGTTGTCCCAGCTTGTAGCTGAGTGCCTGGGCTGGCCATGAAATGTAGCGATCGGTCTCCGTCTGGATCGTCGGCTCATCCACCGCGCCAGATTTGCGGAAGAAATCCACGACCTGGTCGCGGCTCCAGCCCTTCGAGTGAATTCCAGTATCGACCACGAGCCTTACCGCACGGAACAGCTCCGAAGACAGACGGCCGTAGTCCGACACAGGATCCTGGTAGAAACCAGCCTCCTTGCCAAGCTCTTCGGCATAGAGCGCCCATCCCTCTATGTATGCATTAAAGCCGAGGCTATGCTGGCGGAATTTCGGCAATCCCTGTAGTTGTTGCTGTACCGAAAGCTGCATGTGATGGCCGGGCACTCCCTCGTGATAAGCGGTGGCCTCGTCCTCAATGAGCGACCGATCCGCGAAATGTGCAGTCGCTACCACCACTCGCCCAGGACGCTTGCCATCGGGCGTTCCAGTGACATAGTGCGTTGCGGCCGCCGCGTTGAATTCCGGGATAGCTTCCACCGTGACCGGCGATTTCGGGAGCAGAGTGAACAAATCCGGCAGTTTCGCCTCCATCTGCGAAATGTAGTGGCGGAAGTCCTCGAGAATCTGATCGGCGGAGGTGGGAATGTATTTGGGATTCGTCTTGAGCGAGGCGCGGAAAGCTGCCAAGTCGGCAAAACCCTCTTTCTTGGCGATCGCAGTCATCTCGGCCTCAATGCGGTCAATCTCGCGCAGGCCAAGCTGGTGAATCTCATCCGGGGTCATGTG
>Ga0209698_10007618_pt1 | contig 11333 bp, 11 predicted proteins | sample LitLauG_LLR_2012_FD_187203 | JGI IMG/M metagenome (GOLD analysis project Ga0209698, IMG submission 187203) | Freshwater sediment microbial communities from Pennsylvania, USA - Little Laurel Run_MetaG_LLR_2012 (SPAdes) (version 2) | ecosystem: Environmental > Aquatic > Freshwater > Creek >... | reverse complement strand
CCCCGCGCGGAGTGGATCACGCTGCGCAAGCGGCAGAACACTGACGGCAACTTTTCGCAGATGCATTACGCGCGGCAGGGCGTAATCACCGAAGAGATGGGATACGTGGCGCATCGGGAAAAGATTGCGCCCGAACTTGTTCGCGATGAGGTGGCTCGCGGGCGAATGATCATCCCCGCCAACATCAATCATCCCGAACTTGAACCGATGGCGATAGGTGTGGCCTCGCTGTGTAAGATCAACGCCAACATCGGAAATTCGGCGGTGACCTCCGAAATCAACGAGGAATTGAAAAAGCTCCACACGGCTGTTCACTATGGCGCCGACACGGTGATGGATCTATCTACCGGCGGCGATATTCACGAAATCCGCGAGGCGATCTTGCGGCATTCGCCCGTACCCATCGGTACCGTTCCTATCTATGAAGCGATCTCTCGCGTGAAGCGTGTGGAGGATTTGAACGCCGAGGTCATGCTGGAGGTGATTGAGGAGCAAGCCGCGCAGGGCGTCGACTATATGACGATCCATGCCGGCGTGCTGATTCAGTATCTGCCGCTAATTTCGAAGCGCATTACCGGGATCGTAAGCCGGGGCGGCGCGATTCTCGCGCAGTGGATGGCCTACAACCACAAGCAGAACTTCCTGTACGAACGCTTTGACGATATCGTCAAGCTCTTCAAGAAGTACGACGTGAGCTTTTCGCTGGGCGATGGACTGAGGCCTGGGTGTGTGGCCGATGCCAGCGACGAGGCACAGTTCGCCGAGCTGCGCACGTTGGGCGAACTGACGAAGAAAGCCTGGGAAGAAGACGTGCAAGTCATGATCGAAGGACCGGGCCACGTCTCCATGGACAAGATCAAGGAGCAAGTCGAGAAGGAAGTCGAATACTGTTACGAGGCTCCGTTCTATACGTTGGGACCTCTGGTCACGGACATTGCTCCCGGTTACGACCACATCACGTCAGCCATAGGCGCGGCCATGATTGGGTGGTACGGAGCCGCGATGCTCTGCTACGTCACGCCCAAGGAGCACCTGGGCTTGCCGAATGAGAAAGATGTGAAAGACGGCATCATTGCTTACAAGATTTCGGCGCACGCGGCCGATATAGCGCGCCAGCGGCCCGGCGCACGTGACCGCGACGACGCGCTCAGCTACGCCCGCTACAAATTCGACTGGGAAAAGCAGTTTGCGCTGTCGCTGGATCCCGAAACCGCGCGTGCCATGCACGACGAAACTCTCCCGGATGACTACTACAAAGAGGCGGCTTTCTGCTCCATGTGCGGCCCGAAGTTTTGCTCGATGAACTACTCGTCGAAGGTCGACGAATACAACAAGCAGGTGCATGGCGTTGAAAAGAAGGATTATTCGGAATTGGTGGAGAAGTTCGTAACCATCAAATAGCCGCGGCCGTCGGCAAAATCAAGCTCAGCTTTCTAGGGCAGCGCCCTATTAGTCCCTTTTGCCTTCCAGCGTGATGTCGCCAACGCCCACATGGGCGCGTAACTCGTACTTGCCGTCGCCGTGATATTTGAGCGTCTTGCCCAGCCAGCCGCTGGTTTCGCCGTAGCCGTCGCTGTTGACATCCCCGATACCGGAACTGGCTCGCACGAGACGATAACCCGAGTGTCCATCGGAGATTCGGATATCGCCGACACTTAGTTCGAGATCCTTGTTGCCTTCAATGTCTTCCACAGTCATGTCGCCGACCTTTTCATGCACGTCCAGATTGGTATTGGCAGGGATTTCCAGTTCGACATCGAATTCGGTGTTGCCGCCAGTCGGGGCGTGAAATTCGATGGTAGCGTCGTTCCCGCGGACGTCGAAGTCCACATGTGCGTCCTTGACATTGTGCTCACGCCGCGACTTTATGGTGTAGCGCAGGTTGATCTTGTTGGAGTTGCCGCGCCGGATCTCCACATCGCCAACGCTCAGGTGAACGTGGAGCGATCCTCCAGCCACGAAATCCCGGCTGTCGGAGTGTGTCTCTTCATATCTCCAGTCGCTGGCAGCGCAGAGCGGAACCAGAACAAAACACAGGATGGCTGTTACAAGAATGCGGGAGAAGCCGCGAAAAAACTTTGCAGGCATGGGATACCTCGCGGGCGCAAAGGCGCCTAATGATGAGTACGGCGATGGCGGCTTCCGGGTTCCGCGAAAATCGATGGGCGGGGCGCGTGCAGGAGTGCTCGCTCCACCTGGCTTCTAGCTCTGGAAGTCAGCGACTCCGTCCCACACGAGTTGGACGGCGATGGCAAGAATGAGAAAGCCGAAGATTTTATTGATCGCACCCACCGCGTTAGGTCCCAGGCGCCGGACCAGGGGACCCCCCATCCAGAAGAAGAGCGAGACGCTCAGGGCAATTCCGGCGATGCCGAGGACCATACCCAGGTAGGCCGAGGTATTGTCCACATGAGCGGCAAGCGCCATAACCACCCCGATCGCTCCCGGGCCGGACATCAGAGGCATCGCCAGCGGAGTCAGAGAAATGTCCTCCTTATCCTGGGCTTCATGGCTCTCTTCCGGTGTAATGCGCGCATGCGAGGTGACCATCCCCCAGGCCGTATTGGCGACGATCAGTCCGCCCGCGATTTTGAGCACTGGCAGCGAGATGCCGAAGAACGAGAGGACGAAACGACCAAAGAACAAGAACGTGACCAGAATGACGAATACCCAAATGCCGGTCTTGAACGCGGTGCGGCGGCGGTCCCGTTCCGTCCAGGACGAGGTCATGGTAAAAAAGATCGGCACCCCGCCGAACGGATCCACAATCGGAAACAGCGCTAGAAACGTCGCAGCGGCCGAATTCGGCAGCGTGCGAAGGAAATGTCCCAAGGCGTGCGCGGAGCTCATGAATCTACTTGTACCCTTCCAGAGTTTTTGCGGCACGTTCGAGCGCGGCCGCGAGCGCGGCAAGCTGCAGGCGTGCCCGATCACTGTCCCCTTTGTCGAGAGCCTCGTTCACCCCGGGGATCACGACTGCGGCATAGCCCGTATATTCGCCGGGAGCGTAGATGGCATGGCGGAACCAGGAGCGATGGGGCAGGCCCTGAGGTTCCAGCAAAGAGCGTTCCGTGTTGCGCAGCGCGAGATTGAGGCGAACCGGATCGTGCGGCGGATTTCTTTCTTTCGCGAGGATCTTCGCTCCAGCAGACTCGAAGTGACTCGCTGCCTTTGTCACTGCGCTGAAGTCCAGAGCGTGGTCGCCGAATTTGCTATCTGCACGCTTGCGTGCAGCTTCCAGGTAAGCGGTGATTTCCTTCCCGTATTCCTCGTAATCGTAGGGCAGAACATCGGCGTCTGCCATGCGTACGGCTTCGAGGCCGAAAACGCGCGCCATCTGTTGCTCGTACACGAAGTCGGGATCGCCAAATTTCTTGAACCAGGCGAAATTATCGAAGACCGAGTGGTACACGCCGTAAGGACCACTCGAACTCACATCGGTCGAAGGCACTCCAAGATGCTGAAGGAACGCAGTGTAGTCGGACCCACTGCCGAGATCACCGACCGGGACATCGCTCTTGACTTGCGCGTTGGGGAGTCGGCGCGTGTCGCCGATAGCCTCTGCAGGCGATTGCGTTGAAGAGGCATTCGGCTGAGCGGCCTTCTGCCACTCTTCATAAACGGTGCCGCCCTTCGGGCTCGGAACCACCTTCGTCACGTCGCGAAGAAATTGCTTGAGGCTAGGAACACCGGAGGCGCCGAACTTTGGACCAGAGACAGCCACGTCCATATTGAAATATGCAGGAGAATTCGCGAGTTCGGATTCGTGCTGCTCGACCCACTCCGTCGAGCCCATCAGACCCTCTTCTTCGCCGTCCCAACTGCAAAAGACTAGGGAGCGCTTCGGCTTCCAACCGGATTTCAGCAACTCGCCAACGCCGTGCACCGCTTCGAGCATCGCGGCCGTACCAGAGTTTGGATCGACTGCGCCGTAAACCCAAGCGTCGCGATGGTTGCCAGCTACCACCCACTCGTCAGGCAGTTCACTTCCACGCACGCGACCGATCACATCCCAAAGAGTGCGGAATTGATAATCCTGTTTGAGGTGCATCTTCAACTTCGCAGGGCCGGGACCCACGTGATAAGTAAACGGCAGCGAGCCTTGCCACTCTCGCGGCGAATCTGGGCCGCCGAGGTGCTGCAACACGGGCCAGACGTCGTGATAGGAAAGCGGGGTAACAGGAATCTTCGGGATCTGCGCCGAGTCCTGAGGAGAAATGCGCTTTGAATCGGGGAGGGATGGAAGCGAGGCCATTCCGGGCGTCGTCGGATCGCCGGGAAACTCGAACATGTAGCCGACCGATCCGCGCTGCACTCCAGTATCGGGCCGCCAGGGGCCATCTGGATACTTATCACCTCGGCGCCAGCCGTCATCCGCAGGATCGGAGTAGATGATCACCCCGGCTGCGCCGTGCTCCTGGGCAACAAAAACTTTGACTCCGCGAAAATTCTGGCCGTAGCGGACGACAACGATCTTGCCACGGACGTCGACTTTCAGCTTTTCGAGCTTTTCGAAATCTTCGGGAGTACCGTAATTCGCATAGACTACATCTGCCTCAACATCGCCGGAAGGAGACATGCCATTGAAAGGCATGACGACTCGCGGGTCGTCCTGAAACGGGTCGTTGTCCACGTGCTCGCGCGTGGGACCGTGCATTTCGACGCCCGCAGGCGCAGTAACGTCGACGTTGATCTCCGAGGGATAGTTGATCCAGACCTTGTATTCGACGATTTCGGTTTCGAGCCCCGCTTGGTGAAATTTCTCTGCGACGTAGTCGGCCGTGGCTTTATCTTCAACCGTTCCAGCCATGTGTGGGACTTTGGTCAGCGTGCGGAGATGCTCTTCGGCAAGCTTGGCATCGGGCACGGTGAGGAAACGGGATTCAATCGCTGATTCGGCTGCTGCGTCCCGATAGCCGAAGATGGAGGGAGAAGAGGCCGAGGAAGGTGCAGTTGTCGAAGAAGAAGGGGAGAACAGAATCCCAGAACAAATGACTGCCGTGGAAATGAATCGCATTGGGCTCCAGTGGGAAAGCAGTAAGGTAGCACAGTCGATTCGCAGCCGCACGGTGGTGTTATTTTCTCTTTCCATTCGCCAGCTGCACCACTTTCACCATTTTCACCAATTGGTGATATACTCTTGTTATGAAGCGAGCCACGGTGACACTGCCGGACGATCTTGAGCAGGCGGTGGAGAAGTACACACAGGCCCAGAATGTTCCCCCGGCACTCACGGCCATCGTGCAAGCAGCGCTGCGAGAGTATTTGCGGGAGCGCGGTTTCTTGCGAACTTATCGGCCGCTAAAAATGGAGCCTCTGGGCAATAGCGGCCGGAGCGATGTTAGCGTGAACCACGATCTGTACCTTACGGACCTTAAGAAATGACACGTGCGGTGCTGGCTGACACCGGTCCCTTGTATGCTGCGGTTGACGAAGGGGACGAGCATCATCTCGACGCGCGACGGGAACTACAGAAACTGGACGGAGAGCAACGCAATGTCGTGATTGCGTATCCGATACTGTTAGAGGCGTACTCGCTCGTTCTATACCGCCTGGGCTTTGCTGCGGCCCACAAATGGATCACATTCTTGGACGGTGCGTCGTTCATCAACCCCGACTCGGAGGACTTCGGACGTGCTGTGATCACGGTTCGGAATTTTCCCGATCAGAGAATTACGCTGGTCGACGCGACCGTAGCCGCGTTGGCATTCCGCCTAGACCTTGAGGTCTGGACATACGATCATCACTTCGAGGTGATGCGAGTTCCGGTTTGGCGCTGAGTGAACTCCGGGAGACTCATCGGACCTGCCCTGTCCCCACGATCTCGTACTTCGAAGAAGTCAGCTCAGCGAGGGCGAACGGTCCGCGGCAGTGGAGCTTCTGAGTACTGATGCCCATCTCGGCGCCGAAGCCGAATTCGCCGCCATCGGTGAAGCGAGTGGAGGCGTTCCAGTAGACCGCGGCGGAATCTACTTGCTTCAGGAATTTTCGGGCGTTCGATTCGTTACTCGTGATGATCGAATCGGAATGCTTCGTCGAGTAGCGGTTGATGTGGGCGATCGCTTCATCAACGTCGGGAACGACTGCCACCGCCATGCAAAGGCGCAGATACTCTTCATACCAGTCTTGTTCCAAAGCGGGCCCTATCTGTAATCCCGCGGCCAGGGAACGACACTTGCCATCCCCGCGGATTTCGACCCCGGAGGCAATGAGCTTCTTGACGATTCCTGGAATGTACTCTGCCGCCACGCGCTCGTGCACGAGCAGTTTTTCTGCGGCATTACAAACGGAAGGGCGCTGCGTTTTGGCGTTGATGACGATGCGGTCCGCCATCTCGAGGTCGGCGGATTCGTCAACGTAGATGTGACAGTTCCCTGCCCCGGTTTCAATGACGGGCACCGACGAATTCTCGGTGACAAAGTTGATCAAACCTGCGCCGCCGCGGGGGATGATCACGTCAACCAGTCCCCGAGCCTTGATCAGCTCGTGCACCGAGTGGCGGCTCGTCGAGTCGAGGAGTTCGACTGCGCCCTCGGGCGCGCCCGAGACGTCATTCATGATCTCCACCAGGCGTTTATTGCTATGCGCCGCTTCTTTGCCGCCACGCAGCACGATGGCATTGCCGGTTTTCAGAGCGAGAACAGCGGTGTCGACTGTGACATTGGGCCGCGATTCGTAAATGATGCCCACAACGCCGAGCGGGACGCGGACTTTGCGGATACGAAGACCATTCGACTTCGTCCACTGGGCCAAGGTTTCGCCGATAGGGTCAGGCAATGCTGCAACTTCGCGCACGCCGCGCGCCATGTCTTTGATTCGCGCGGGAGTCAACAGCAGGCGGTCGCGCATCGCGCCTTCCAAGCCGGAGTTCTCGATATCTTCTTGATTCGCTGCCAGAATGCTTTTTTCGTGGCTCTCGATTGCACCGGCAATCGACTGCAACAGGGCGTTCTTCTCTTGAGTCGACAATAGCACCAATTGGGTCGCTGCCGCGCGAGCTCGCAGCAACTTCTCCTGGGTCCCTCCGGCAGTGGTCAGGGTGGCCATTAACTTCCCTTTTGCGGCGGAAAATATGTCCCGATTTTACCTTGCAGTCCGAGCGTGATCGCCTGCGGGTGGCGGCCGTTCACGATTGCCACATGGACTCCGCCCTCGCTCGCAAGTTTCGCGGCACGCAATTTCGAAATCATCCCACCGCGGCCGAGCGAACTCTTGCCGTTGCACTGGGCTTCGAGCGCGGGAGTCAGTTTACGGATCACCCGCTGGATGCGCGGCTTTTTACGGCCGTCGGGAACCATAAAGCCGTCCACGTTGGTCAGCAGCAACAGCCAATCGGCCTTCACGGCAGTGGCGAGCAGCGAACTTAGTTCGTCGTTGTCGCCGAAGGCGCCTTCGATTTCGCGCACCGACACGCTGTCGTTCTCATTGACGATCGGGACCACGCCGAGCGCAAGCAGTTCGGCCAAAGCGTTTTTCAGGTTCCGGTAGCGCACGGGCGAAGTGAAATCGTCACTGGACAGTAACAATTGCGCGACGACTTTCTTCCCAAAGAACAGGCGTTCGTAGGTGTGCATCAGCTTGCTTTGGCCGACGGCCGCGCAGGCCTGCATGCGGGGAACGTCGCCCGGGCGCTTTTGCAGCGAAAGTCCCGACATGCCAGCGGCGATCGCACCCGAAGTCACAATCAGATATTCGTTGTTCGATAGGTCGAATTGATCGACCATGCCGCGGAGCAGGTTGATATCAATCTGCCCTCCGGGGGCAATCAGACTGGTCCCGACTTTGATAACGACTCGCATGTTTGTTTGGCTGCGGCCGGCCGTTTTCACCTTTTCTTTGCTTCCGCGCAACCCGGTGGGAGAACGCGGTCGACCCGGCGGGGAGGGACAACACCTCTATCCTGACGTTAGAATGGCTTTCTGGCAAGTTGAAAAATCTTGCCCCCATTACGTACATATGCCTGCTTCGAATGCAACCAGCCGCTTCTCCGATCGTGTAGAAAACTATGTGCGTTACAGGCCCGGGTACCCAGCCGAGGCGTTGCAGGCTCTGCTCACTGAGTGCGGGCTACAGCCTCACCACGTCATCGCCGATGTCGCGTCGGGCACCGGCATCTGGACCCGAATGTTATTGGAAAACAGGAATTCGGTGTTTGGGGTCGAGCCGAACGCAGACATGCGCCAAGCGTGCGAGCGGCTGCTGGCGAACTTTCCCCGCTTCCGCAGTGTGGATGCAACGGCTGAAGCGACCACGCTGGCCGATCAGAGTGTGGACTTCGTCACTGCGGCGCAGGCGGCGCATTGGTTCGACCGCGCGCGGGCCCGCCGGGAGTTTGCGCGGATCTTGAAACCGGGCGGATGGCTCGTCCTCCTGTGGAACGAACGCCTGATCGACACTACGCCCTTCCTGCGAGCCTACGAAGAGTTGCTGCTCAGCTACGGCACCGACTACCAAGAAGTGCGGCACGAGCGAACGACTGATGCGGTGAATGATTTCTTTGATCCACTTCCGTTCCGCGAGCGAACGTTCCCCATGCGACAGGATTTCGATTATGAGGGATTGGAGGGGCGGCTTTTGTCGTCGTCCTACGCGCCGGGGCCGGGGCATTCGAAGCATGTGCAGATGTTGTCAGCCTTACGAGATATCTTTTCAGCGCACTCCGCGGGCGGACGGGTTGCGTTCGAATATAAGACGCGAGTTTACTTCGGGCACTTGAGTTAGCGATACCTGCACAAAGCGATGAACCACAGAGGGCAGAACTTTGTCTGACGAAAAATCATTTCACATGACTCCCGACCAATTCCGGCGCTACGGACATGCCGTGGTGGACTGGATCGCCGATTACCAGGCCCGAATTGAATCCTTTCCCGTGCTTTCGCAGGTGAAGCCAGGACAGATCCGCGCTTCACTGCCTAACACCCCTCCGCAACAAGGGGAGTCGTTTGAGGCATTGCTCGCCGATTTCGAGAAGTTGATCCTCCCCGGCATAACTCACTGGCAATCGCCAAATTTCTTTGCCTATTTCCCGTGTAATGCCTCCGGGCCAGGCATTCTCGGCGATCTGCTCTCTTCGGGACTCGGCGTTCAGGGAATGCTCTGGTCAACCAGTCCGGCTTGCACAGAGTTGGAGACTCATGTAATGGACTGGCTGGTCTCGATGATGGGCCTACCCGAAAAATTCCTTTCGTCGAGCACTGGTGGCGGCGTGATTCAAGACACAGCCTCCAGCGCGGCCTTGTGCGCGCTGCTCGCTGGCCGCGAGCGAGCGACGAACTACACGACCAACAAGAAGGGCTGTGACGGAAAGTTGGTCGCCTACGCCTCGACCCAGACGCACTCGTCCTTGGAGAAGGCTGCGATGATGTCGGGCATTGGCTCAGGAAATCTGCGTCTGATCGAGGTGGATGAGAACTTCGCACTGCGGCCCGACTCCCTGGAGCGCCAAATTGCGGCCGATCGCCAGGCCGGACTGGCCCCATGTTTTGTATGCGCAACGGTCGGAACAACGTCGTCAAATGCCATGGATCCGGTCGCTGCGATCGGCGAGATTTGCCGCCGCAACGACGTTTGGCTGCACGTGGATGCAGCCATGTCAGGCACTGCGATGCTCTGTCCTGAGTTTCGCCATCTGCAGAATGGTGTTGAGCTCGCTGACAGTTACAACTTCAATCCGCATAAATGGATGGCCGTAAATTTCGATTGCAGTTGCTTCTGGGTGGCCGATCGCAGGGCGCTCATTCAGACTTTGAGTATCCTCCCAGAATATCTACGCAACCAGGCAACTGAGTCGGGAGCGGTCATTGATTACCGCGACTGGCACACCCAATTGGGACGCCGGTTCCGCGCGCTCAAATTGTGGTTTGTGATCCGGCATTACGGAATCGAGGGATTACAGCATCACGTGCGCCGACACGTACGACTGGCACAGCAGTTTGCAGAATGGGTGCGGGAGGATGACCAATTCGAGCTAGCCGCCCCAGTTCCGCTGAACCTGGTTTGTTTCCGACATAAAGGCGGGGATGCGGTGAATCAGGGAATTATGGATCGCATTAACCGCAGTGGCGACCTGTTTTTGACACACACAAAGTTGAACGGGAAGCTGACATTGCGCCTGTCCGTGGGACAGACGAACACGCAGGAGCGGCACGTACGGCGCGCCTGGGAACGGATACAAGAAGAAGCTAGGGAGATTAAAGAATGACCGGCAATGGATCAGCCGGTCGGACACTTTGAAAATGCGCCAGCAGTGCCCATAGAACCGTACTGGGTTACGTTCTACGGGCCCGCGGTGCTCATCGACTAAAGCTGGACGATTTTTTCCAAGGCGGGGCGGCTGCGGATCACCAGCGTCGCCCCCTTCAGCACCATCAATTGCTTCTTCTTGAATTCCGAGAACAGCCGGCTGACTGTCTCGCGGGTCGTTCCGATGATTTCCGCGATCTCCTCGTGAGTCAGAGTGAGTTTCACCTGAGCCGAACCATCCGCTTGCGTGGTTTTGGTTGACCACGAAAGCAACAACTTTGCGAATTTCTCTGAGGGCGACACCGCCAGTCCCAGCGTGCGGATCTCTTCGTAGGCCGTGTAGTAGTTGCGGCTCAATTGCTGCGCGACTCGTACCGCAACCTCGGGGAACTCTCTCAGGAAATGCACCAGCGAATCCCGTGGAATGAAGTTGGCCTGTCCGGGTTCCATCATCTCGGCCGTAACCTCATACGGACGGTTCGAAATCACGCCATTGAGTCCGAGAACGTCGCCGGACTCCGAAATCTTGGTAATGATGGTCTTGCCTTCGCGAGATGAGGTCGAAAGCTTTACTTTCCCCGTGCAGAGCACGAAGACCCCGCGCGGCTGTTGGCCTTCGATGAACAGCATCGCTCCTTTCGGATAGACCGCGGTGGACTTGATTTCGTTCAGACGTTGCGCGGCTTGGGGCGAGAGGTTACAGAACAGATGCTCTGTCCTCTGCGGGCAAGTTACACAATTATCGAGGATGTTCAGGCCATAAGGAGCGCGCATGGGAGCCTCCGTTTTGGGTCGACAGAACGGTTTCAACTGGTTTCCGTTTGCCTTCAGCCAAACGCTTAGTTAGGGCATTTGGTACTCCAATCTGCCGACCCGAAGCCTCCAGGGACTAAGCCTATACAAATGAAGTACTTACTTAAGATCGGCCTACCGGCCACGAGGGGTACCACGGGGTGAAGACGGTCCAGATTGGGTTATTTCCCGCACAGTAGTGTGTGATTGGCATCACTCAAGCCTGTGATCCGACCTAAATCAGTCGGCTGGTACGGGTGCAGGCCCTTGGACTCCTGGAACTGCCGGGGTTACTCTGG
>Ga0209698_10007616_pt1 | contig 11335 bp, 8 predicted proteins | sample LitLauG_LLR_2012_FD_187203 | JGI IMG/M metagenome (GOLD analysis project Ga0209698, IMG submission 187203) | Freshwater sediment microbial communities from Pennsylvania, USA - Little Laurel Run_MetaG_LLR_2012 (SPAdes) (version 2) | ecosystem: Environmental > Aquatic > Freshwater > Creek >... | reverse complement strand
GGTGCCGGTTCTGCCTCGTCCTACGACGTCGGCAGCGACGGCCAGCTCACGCCGGTGGGTGCGGCGCTGCCCTTGGGGGAAACGGCCCCCTGCTGGCTGCTGACCTCTCCCGACGGCGCCTTGGCCTTCGTCGCCAATGCCGGCAGCGGCACCATCGCCACGCTGCGCATCGCGCCCGACGGCGCGCTGAGTCTGGTCAATGGCGCGGCCGGCACGCTCAATGCGCCGCTGGACATGGCCTTGAGCAAGGATGGCAGCTATCTGTATGCGCGTGACGCCAACGGCTCGGTTACCGGGTTCGCGGTGCACGCCGACGGCAGCCTCACGCTGGTGACGGTGGTTTCCGGCATTCCGGCCGGCGCGCAAGGAATCGCGGCGCGCTAACCGGCCAAGCCCTGAGCGAAAAGGGGGCCGCAACGATCCGTCGCGGCCCCCGGTTTCAACGCGCCGCCCTCGCGGGCAGCTTGAAGTGCTCAGGCTTTGAGAGACACCAGGCCGCCCAGCACCGGATCGCAATAGCTGTCGCGGCCGGTTTCGACGTGACCGGCCAGGCGCACATTCAGGCTCGGATCCTCTTCGACGGTGATGACCAGGTCATACCAGCCGTAGAAGTCTTCCAGCGCGAAATCCTGCAGCGTCCAGGACTCCTGCGACGAGCCGGACTGCAACAAGCGCACGAAGCGATGGCCGGTATAGGCGTTGCGCACGAGCACCGTGGCGTTGCTGCCGGCACGGTTGGCGATGTTCAGGGCAAGGGCGCCGTAGCCGGATTTTTCGTAGCGTACCTTGACATCGAGGGTCGCGGCCGCGGCAACGGTGCTGCCTTGATAGCGGCGCACAAAGCCGTTGGGGCCGTACACGGCCAGGTCATAGGCCCCCGCCGCGTTCCACACCCCGGTGAGCTCCTTGCCCGGTTCCACGGTGTAGGTGCGCACGGCGTCGGTCGCATTGCCCGAGCGCACCTGGTAGACCACGGTTGCCGTCCCGGTGTTGAAAAAGCGCAGGCTCACAGTGCCGGCAGCCGCGTCGCAGGACTGGTGCACGTGCATTTCGTAGGGCAGGGCGCGTGCGGGCCGCAGGCCTTTTTCCTGCGTCGGCACGCCCAGCAGCACGCTGTTGAGGGTGGGGTAGAAGGTGTTCACGCCGTTGCCGGCCAGTTCGGCGGCGCTGGGCAGGTAGGCGTCGGTCTGCGGCAGCCGCACCCGCTCGCCATTGGGCGTGGCGAAATTGAAGCAGGAGCTCAGGTCGCCGGCCACGGCGCGGCGCCACGGCGACAGGTTGGTCTCGAGCACACCAAAGCGCTTTTCGATGAACTGGATCACGGAGGTGTGATCGAACACCTGCGAGTTGACGTATCCGCCCTTGCTCCACGGCGAGATCACCAGCAAGGGAACCCGCGTGCCCAAGCCGATCGGGCCCGACGGAGTCGAGGCCGGATCGTTGACGATCTCGTTCTCGATGCTGATCGTCGAAGCGCCGAAAGCCGGCGCGGCGGCCGGCGTCGGCGGCACGACGTGATCGAAGCTGCCGTCGGCTTCGTCGTAATTGATGATGAATACGGTCTTGCTGAAGACTTCGGGACGCGACACCAGGATGTCGAGCACCTGCGAGATGTACCAGGCGCCATAGTTGATCGGGTAGTCCGAATGTTCCGTGTAGCCGGCCGGAGCCACGATCCACGACACCTGCGGCAGCGTGCCGTTGTCGACATCGCTGCGCAATTGGTCGAACAGGTGCATGGCCCAGTCTGCCCAGGCCTGGGCGGGAGCGCCGGCCGCCGGCGTGATGGCGCTCAGGTTGGTGCCGGTGCAGGCGTTGTCGAACAAGGGCGTGCCCGGTGAGGCCAGCGCGTACTGGTTGAAATACAGTACCGAATTGTCGGTGTAGTTGCCGGCAAAGCCGTTGCCCGTGCCGTCGCCGAAGTCCGGATTGAAAGTGGCGCCGGCCAGGTCCTGGTAGATCTTCCAGCTCACGCCGGCCGCCTGCAGCACTTCGGGAAAGGTGCGCCAGGCCAGGTAGGCATTGTTGACGCTCAGGCCGTTGTAGGTGATGGGCCCGGCGCCCAGGCCGTCAGTGCCGGCGCTGCCCAGGTAATTGACGTTGCCGATGCATCCCGTCCAGAGATAGCAGCGGTTCGGGTTGGTCGGTCCCATGATCGAGCAGTGGTAGGCATCGCCCACGGTGAAGGCGTCGGCCAGCGCAAAGTGGTAGGGCAGGTCGTCACGCGTCATGTACGACATGGCCATGGGCCCTTTTTGGATCGCCCAGCTGTCGTATTGGCCCTGGTTCCACGCCAGGTGCGTGCCCGTCCAACCATGGTCGGTTCCGGGAAGATAGGTCAGGCCCAGGCTCGTCAGCCCCGGGCTCACGCTGTTCGGATTGACGCGAAACGGCGGGATCACGCCGACGCCATTGGCCGGGCCACCCACATCGGCACTGGGCACCGAGTAGCCGGCGGCCGTGTTGGCGGCGCCCGCCGGTTGCAGGAACACCGGCGCGAGCGTGCTGCCGCCGCCTTGCAGGGGCAGATGCAGGTTCACGGCACGCGGGTCGGAGAAGCCGCGCACGCCGCGCAAGGTCCCGAAATGATGGTCGAACGGGCGGTTTTCCTGGGTGAGCACGACGATGTGCTCGACATCGAGGATCGTTCCGGTGCGGTTGTTGGCCGCGATCGTGAGTGCCTTGGCGATATTCGACTGCAGCGTGCTCGCCATCGCGGCGCCGGCGCCCAGCAGCTGCAGGAATTGACGACGATCGGTTTGCTTCACGGTGTTTCCCTCCTCACGTACCTGGGTGGTCCCTGGCGGACCGAACGGTGCGGCGCACCGCCGGTAGACCTAGGGCTTGCGTGCGCAGGCTAGGGCCGGGCTGTTGCGTGTCGATGGCGCTGCAGTGAAACTTGCGTGACCGCCAGCGGCAGCGGTCCGTACGCCGCTGCGGTCATGGGCGCGACACCTGTTGCCGGCATATTGGTGCGCTCCTGTTTTGCGCACCGGTCCTCGACGGCGGAGCCGGCGCACCCGATGATGCTCAATGCGCTCGTGCCCGCGGCCAGCCTTACCGATCTGCCCGACCTGAGCGCGCACCTTGCCGGCGCGCGCGCGGCGCCGGCGCCCGCATGGCCGCGGGTGGCGCCCGGCAGTCGCGACGCGCTGTATTGGCGTGCCATCAACGAGCGCCGCACCGGACGCCTGCCCGAAGCCCTGGCAAGCTTGCGGGAACTCGAAGTCTCGCATCCGCAATTCGGGCGCCTGCATGAAGAGCGCGGACATTGCCTGCTGGCCTTGGGCGACGGTACGGGCGCGCTGCAGGCGTATGGGCGCGCGGTGCAACGCAATCCGGCGCTCGCCGCCAGTTGGAGCGCCTTGCAAGGCCTGTATACCCAGACCGGCGACACGGCCCAAGCCGCCGCGGCCGCCGGGCAACACGCCTTGTTGCAGGCCTTGCCCGGCGCGGTGGTGCAGGCCGGCAGCCACTTTTGCGAAGGCGATGTACGCCTTGCCGAGGTGCTGCTGCGCCGCTTCGTGCAGATCGCGGGTCCCCATTCCGAAGCCCTGCGGCTGCTGGCGCGCATCGCCTGGCAGCGCGGCGCGCTCGAGCAGGCCCAGACCCTGTTCGCCGAGGTGCTCGCGCTGGCACCGGGCTACCGCGCGGCGCGCCTCGATTACGGGCGTTTCTTGATCGAGCGCCCGCGATATCACGACGCCGCGCAGGTCCTTGCGCCGCTGCTGCGGCAAACCCCCGACGACGCCGAAGCCTTGCGCCTGAGCGCGACCGCGGCGGTGGGGCTGGGCGATCACGAAGCGGCGCTGGCATGGTACCGGCGACTGCTGCAACTCACGCCCGCAGCGGCAGAACTGCAGGTGCTGCTGGCCCACAGCCTCAAGGCCCTGGGCCAGACCGAACTGGCCATCGAGTCCTATCAAGCGGCGGCCCGGCTGCGGCCGGATTTTGGCGACGCCTACTGGAGCCTGGCCAATCTCAAGACCTATCGCTTCTGCGGGGGCCAAATCGACGCCATGCGCAGCCGGGAGGCCGATCCGCGCACCACCCTGGTCGATCGCTGGCACCTGTGCTTCGCGCTGGGCAAGGCCTTGGAAGACCAGGGCGACTATGCCCTATCGTGGCGCTATTACCTGCGCGGCAACGCACTCAAGCGGGCCCAGCTCGGGTACTGGACCGATGCGCCCCAGGCGCGGGTTCGCCAGGTGCAGGAGCGCTTCGATGCGGCATTCTTCCGGGCGCACGCCGGTGGCGGAGCCGCGCAGCGCGATCCCATCTTCGTCGTGGGGATGCCGCGCTCGGGTTCGACCCTGGTCGAACAGATACTGGCGTCGCACACGCAGATCGAGGCCTGCGGCGAGCTGGCCGAACTGCCGCTCATTGCCGCTGCGCTCCAGGGTCGGGCGGCGCTGCCGCACGAGGCCCAGCCGGCGCCGGCGGCCGGGGATTGGCGGCGCTGGGGCGAACGTTACCTCGAGCAAAGCCGCGTCTACCGGCATACCAAGCGCGCTTTTTTCATCGACAAGTTGCCCAACAACTTCTGGCACATGGGCCTGATTCACGCGATGCTGCCCGAGGCGATCGTCATCGATGTGCGGCGCGAGCCCATGGCCTGCTGCTGGAGCAACCTCAAGCAGTTGTACGCCGCTGGCCAGGAGTTCAGCTACAGCATGCAGGATGTCGCGCACTACTACCGCGCCTACCTGGAACTGATGCGTCACTGGGATCGCGTCTTGCCCGGCCGGGTGCTGCATGTGTCCTATGAGGGTCTGGTTGCGGACCTTACGGGCACGGTGCGCCGCCTGCTCGAGCACTGCGCACTGCCGTTTGAACCGGGCTGCCTGGACTTTCATCGCACCCGGCGCATCGTGCACACGCCCAGTTCCGAGCAGGTGCGCCAGCCGCTGTTTCGCCATGGACTGGAACCCTGGCGCAACTTCGAGCCCTGGCTGGGGCCGCTCAAGCATGCCCTGGGCGACGCCCTGAGCGACTACCGCCTCTGAGGCCGCGCCGGGCATCCGGTACATTGGCGGCCTGCGGCGTGGCGCCGCAATCTTCTGGAGACGGCAGCATGGCAGGGTGCTGGGCGCGCTTGCTGGTTTGGGTACTGATAGGGGGCGGGGTCGCGACGGCCGGCTGGGGCCGCGATCTGGTGATTCATGCCGGCACTTTGCTCGATGGCAGCGGCGCGCCGGCGCGCCACGGCGTTTCGATCCGGGTGCAGGACGATCGCATCGTCGCCATCGAGGCGGGCTACGTGAAGCCTGCCGGCGCCACGGTGATCGACTTGTCGGCCCAGACCGTGATGCCCGGTTTCATCGATTGCCACGTGCACATTGCCGCGCGCCTGCCCAGCCGCACCAACGCGGTGGAATACTGGTTGACGCATTCGGACATCGACCGCGCCTTCGACGGCGCGGTGTTTGCACGCCAGATGCTGCAGCAAGGATTCACCAGTGCCCGCGATGCCGGTGGCGGCGACGACACGGTTGCGCTGCGCGATGCAATTGCCGCGGGCAAGCTGCCGGGTCCGCGCTTGTGGGTGGCGCTCGAACCGCTGGGGCCCACGGCCGGTCACGGCGACCCGCGCAGCGGTCTGGACGGACAGCTGCAACATCCGGGCTGGGAGCGGGGCATCGTCGATACACCGGAGCAAGGACGCCTGCGGGTGCGCGAGCACCGCCGCCGCGGTGCCGACCTCATCAAGATCATGCCCTCGGGCGGCATCGCCTCCACCGGCGACGACCCGCGGCGCCAGCTGATGACCGAAGACGAGATGCGTGCCGTGGTAGAGGCGGCCCATGCGCTGGGAATGAAGGTTGCGGCCCACATCTACCCGGCGGCGGCGATCGAAAACGCCGTGCGGGCCGGTGTCGATTCGGTGGAACACGGCTCCTTCGCCACGGCGCAGACCCTCGCCCTGATGAAGGAGCACGGCACCGTGCTGGTACCGACGCTGACCGTGTACGAGGTCTATTACGCCGTGGCGCGCGACCACCCCGAGTTGCTGGCGCCGGGAACGGCCGCCAAGGAGCTCGCCTACGACCCCCTGCCGCGCAAAAACCTGCCCCTGGCCCTGGCCTCGGGCGTGGCCATCGCCTACGGCACCGACATCGGCGAGGGCGATCACGCGGCCGAGTTCGGACTGCTGATTGCCAACGGCATGAGTCCGGCGCAGGCGCTGCAGGCCGCCACGGCGACCGCCGCGCAACTGCTGGGCGCCGCCGGGCAGATCGGCGCGATCGCACCGGGGGACTATGCCGACATCGTCGCCGTTGCCGGCGATCCGCTGGCCGCGCCCGAGCTCCTGGGCCACGTCGATTTTGTGATGAAGGGCGGAATCGTATATCGCGAACAAGGCAGGCCCACGAGTGCGGGCTACTAGGACGGCGCCGTGCTGGAACTCAAGCCAGTAGCGGCGCGTGCGTGAGAGCATTTTTCAAGGCAAGCGCGCCCAGGATCAGGAAGAGGATGGATGCAAGGATGTGCACCACCTTGGGCTTGAGACGCTCGGCGAAGCGGCTGCCCAGGTAGATGACCGGAACATTGGCGAGCATCATCCCCAGCGTGGTTCCGCCAACGACGCTGAAAAAGTCGCGGTATTGCGCCGCCAGTGCGACGGTAAGCACCTGGGTCTTATCCCCCATCTCGGCGAGAAAAAACGCCATGGCCGTTGTGCCAAACACGCCCACGGCCCGTTTGGGCGGCGCCGCATCGCCCTCGTCGAGCTTGTCGGGAACCAATATCCAGCCGGCCATCAAGGCAAATGAGCCGACGATGACCCAGTTCATGATCGCGGGGTCCAGCCAACGCGCCAGCAGGGTTCCAAGGCCGCCGGCACCGGCGTGATTGCAAAGCGTGGCAGCGAGCACACCCAGGCATATCGGCACCGGTTTGCGGTAGCGGGCGGCCAGAACGAGCGAAAGCAGCTGGGTTTTGTCGCCGACTTCCGCCAGCGCAACGACGCCGGTCGATATAAGCAAGGCTTGCAAGAATGCGCTCCGTGGCGACCGGGCATTTTAGCCCCGCGCGTCTGCTAGGCTGAGCTCGACTTTGCCGGGGCCATGCCCGGCGCAATCATGGTGCTTAGCTTGGCTCATTGGAGATCTATGAACGCGCTACAGGTGACCCAATCCCTCATGTTTCTGCTGCTGGCGACCGTCATGGAAGTCAGCGGCGATGCCCTGGTTCGCAAGGCAATTTTCGATCAGACCGGACCGGTCCGCATCGGATTCCTGGTGGCCGGTGCCCTCTTGCTGTTGGGCTATGGTTCCTCCTTGAACCTGGCGCCGGTTGCGTTCGAACGGGTCGTCGGTCTCTACATCGCGACGCTGTTCGTGGTCTGGCAGGCGATCAGTTTCCTCGCCTTCCGGGCCGTGCCGACCATGCCGATATTCTTGGGCGGGACCTTGGTGGTCGTTGGCGGTTTGATCATCACGTTTTGGCAAACCGCGGGTTCCTAGGCCAGACTAAGTGCCCGCGGCGGCTGCCGCACCCGAATCATGCAATCAATTCGGCGCCGCAGTGCCCGCAGCTTGCGGCATACGCCCCGACTGCGACAACAGCAGGGGCAGATCATGCGCCAAGGCGTCGTACACCGTTCGGATCAGCGCGTTGCCCCGGATTTCCCGGTGGACCACCAGCCATAGCGGCATGGTGGCCGTGGCCATGCGCGGCAGGACGGCCTTCACCCGCTGCAGCCGCCGCGCGGCGAACTCGGCCAGAAAGCCGATGCCCGCCCCCGCCTCCACCAGCCGCGCATACGCCACCTGGTCGTCGGTTCGTACCGAAAACGCATCCCGCTCGAGCGCCAGCCCGGCGTCGTGCAGGCCGCGCAACAGGTAGTCGTCGCGATCGAGCCCGAGGAGCTCGTGCTGCGCCAGGTCGGATATGCGCCGGGGAACGCCGCGACGCTGGAGGTAATCCTGCGAGGCGAACGCGCCCAGCGGGCAATCGGCGAGGCGGCGCGCGATCAGCGCCGATTGGGTGGGCCGTGCCATGCGCAAGGCGATGTCGGCCTGGCGGCGCAGCAGATTGCTCAGTTCATTGGAGGAAACCAGCTCGATTTGTATGCCCGGGTGGCGCAGGCGCAAGGCGGCGATGAAGCTCGGCATGAGGAAGTTGGCCGCCACCTGGCTGGCGGAGACGCGCACCGTGCCCGTGCTTGCCGCCCCGACCCCGCGCAAGCCGGCCTCGACCTCCAGGGCTGCGGCGGCCATCCGGCGCGCGGCTTCGACGATGGATCGCCCCGCGGACGTCGGGGACAGGCCACGGCCGGTGCGTTCGAACAAGGGCACGCCCACTTGGGATTCGAGCTCGCCGATCTGGCGCGACAAGGTCGGCTGGTAGGTTCCCAGGCTGCGCGCGGCGGCGAGCAGGCTGCCGTGGTCGATGACGGCGAGGAAGCTGCGCAGCAAGGTCCAGTCGAGCCGCCGAACATCCATTGTTTACGCATACCTAATATGAAACGATATGCAATTGTAATGGATCGCGTGCGGCGGCAACATGGCGTTCCCCACCTTCAGAGGAAACATCATGAACAAAAATGCAGCAGCCGGCTTGCGTCCCTACGTCAACTCCTTTCTTGCCCATTTCAGGAGTCGCTTGCGCGCGCCGGCGGCGCCGGCCCAGAGCAGTGCCCAGGTGTCCATCGAGACATCGGTCGAGCGGGTCTGGCAAGTCTTGGCCGACATCGAGCGCTGGCCGTCCTGGAACCAGGCGGTTGAAACGGCAAAACTGCAGGGCGGCGTCGCGCCCGGATCCGTGTTCGTTTGGAAATCGCAGGGATACACGGTGCGCTCCACGCTCCAGGCCGTCGCACCCGGGCAGCGGCTCACGTGGACCGGGGCCGCCTTCGGTACCCGAGCCTTCCATTCCTGGGACCTGGAGGCCACGGACGGTGGCGTCCTCGTTACCACCCGCGAAAGCTTCGATGGTTGGCTGCCGCGGCTCTTTCCGCAGGCGATGCAGCGCAAACTCGAGGACACGCTGCCGCGCTGGCTGGCGGCGCTCAAGGCGGCTGCTGAGCGTTCGACAACATCGCCGCAGTCACCGTCAGGCCTGAAGCCGTAGCCGGTGGCGGGACTCACGCGGCTGGACCTTGCGTGGACGCGCCGCTCGCCGAAAATTCGCGCTACAGCGCCCTGAGCGTGCGCGTGACGCCCTTGGTGTTGCGCGAGGCGCTGTGCCCGGGCCCTACCAGATCCGCGCCCGGGCCGCTGGGGCCACATAGAGGGCATCGGCGGGCTTGATATCGAAGGCCTGATACCAGCCATCGACGTTGCGCACGATGCCATTGACCCGGAAGACTCTCCACGAATGGGGGTCGCTGGTGGTGAGGTTGCGGATATAGTCCTCGCGCGCCTTGCCGCGCCAGTCCTGGGCGTAGGCGCGAAAGAAGCGCTGATCGCCGCTCAAGCCTGCCAGGACCGGTGCCCGGGCGCCGTTGAGACTGAAGTGATAGGCGTCGAGCGCGATAAGCAATCCCCCCAGGTCGGCGATGTTCTCGCCCATCGTCAGGGCCGGATTGATATGCAGCCCCTTCACGGGTTCGTACTGCGCGAACTGCGCGCCCAGGACCGCTGCGCGTGCCTTGAAAGCCTGGTCATCCGCCGCGGTCCACCAGTCGCGGATCTCGCCCTTGGCATCGAGCATTCGGCCTTCGTCGTCGAAGCCGTGCGTGAGCTCATGGCCTATGGTCGCTCCGACCGCACCGTAGTTGACGGCGTCGTCGGCTTCCGGGTCGAATTCCGGCGCCTGCAGGATCGCCGCCGGAAACACGATGTCACGCAGCGAGCCGTTGTAGGCGTCAAAGGTCTGGGGTGTCATGATCCAGTCGGAGGTGTCGACCGGGCCACGGCTGCGCCCGACCTGGAAATCCCAATCGGCGGCCGCAGCGCGGCGCACGTTGCCGATCAGGTCGTCATCGCGGATCAGCAGCGTGGAGTAGTCGCGCGGATGATCCGGATAGCCGATCTTGACGACATAGGTGTCGAGCTTGCGCAGCGCTTCCTTGCGTGTCGTCTCCGCCATCCAGTCCAGGTGTTCGATCCGGCGCCGGTAGGCCGCGATGACGTTGGCAACCAGCGCCTCGATCTTCGCCTTGGTCGCGGCGGGGAAGTAACGCGCGGTATAGAGTTGCCCCACGGCCCAGTTCATGGTTCCAAAGCAGACGTTGGGCTCGGCCCCGCAGTCCCCGCCTGAGACGGCCCGGATCGCCTCTTTCCAGGGTTCCGAGCGCTGTTCCAGGCCCAGCAGGACCTTGTTGTGGAAGTCGAAGTGTTCGTCGGCAAACGCCTGCGACAGGTAGGGAGCTGCCGCATCGGCCACCGACAGCGCCAGCCATGCGCGCAAGGTCTCCAGGGGCGTTTCGGCGAAGATCTGCGCGATCTTCGGAAAGGCCGACTTCTCGGCCACCACCAGTTTGTCCTTGTCCGTGAGCTTTGCCGCCGCGAGGAAGGCGCGCCAGTTCAGGCCCGGTGCCAGTGCTTCGAGTTCGGTTACGGTAACCGCGTTATAGGTCTTGACGACGTCGCGCTGCTCGGCCTTGGTCCAGCTTGCCTGCGCGATGCGGGTTTCGAAGGCGACGATCGCCGCGGCGCTTGCTTGCGGTGCATCCCAGCCGATCAGGCCCAGGACACGCTCTGCATGCCGTTCGAAGCCGCGCTTTTTTGCGGCGAAATCGGCTGTGAGATAGTAGTCGCGGTCGGGCAGGGACAGGCCGGCTTGGGAGATATAGACCGCGTAGTGCGACGTGTCCTTCAGGTCGACATCGATCCCCAGCTGAAAAACCCCCTGGCCGAAACCCAAAGCCGCAGCGCCCATCCGGGCGGCGATGTCGTCACGCGACTGGCAGCGCCGTATCGCTGCCAGCTCGTCGGCGATCGGCCGCGAACCGAGCTCCTCCCTTTTTCGGGTATTGAGGAAGGCGGCGTAGAACGCACCGACCTTGGCCTGCATGCTGCGCGGTTCGTGCTCGCCAAGGGCCGCGGCTTCTTCGAGGAGCGCGTGCAATTGGCCCTCGATGCGATTGCGGACGGTTTGCGGCTCCGTCATGAACGGCTTGTCGGGCGGAATGCTGGTACGGTCGAGCCAGGCACCGTTCGAATACCGGAAAAAATCGTCGCCCGGCTTCACGCGCGGGTCCGTCGCCGTCATGTCAAGACCGAAAGGCGGATAGAGCAATTGCGCGCTGCGCAGCGGCGCCGCAGGGCCGGCGCTGGCGCAAGTCGCGGCGCCGGCCAGCAGCGCGGCCCGCAAAAAGGGCATGCCACTTTTCATCTGCCATCCTCCAGGATCGGTGAGCGCCAGCGGCGGGCGGGGGTGGGTCAGG
>Ga0209698_10007615_pt1 | contig 11335 bp, 11 predicted proteins | sample LitLauG_LLR_2012_FD_187203 | JGI IMG/M metagenome (GOLD analysis project Ga0209698, IMG submission 187203) | Freshwater sediment microbial communities from Pennsylvania, USA - Little Laurel Run_MetaG_LLR_2012 (SPAdes) (version 2) | ecosystem: Environmental > Aquatic > Freshwater > Creek >... | reverse complement strand
TCCTCCATCAGATTGCCAAGCGGGACAAGTCGGTGTTTCGGCACGTGGAGCCCGAGGCGTTGCGATTGTTGCAGCGATATTCCTGGCCCGGCAATGTCCGCGAACTCCAGAACATCATCGAACGGGCGTGCGTTCTGGAGGGCGAGCCTGGAGTGATTCGTGCGGCGACCATCGAGCCGTGGCTCAAGATTACGGATAACAATGGCTCAGCGATTCAGGACCTGGCCGGCAAGCCCCTTGCCGATATTGAGAAGCAGGTCATTCTCAGCACGTTGACGCAGTTCAAGGGACATCGCCAGAAAACGGCGGGCGCGCTGGGGATCGGCGTCCGCACGCTCGGGATGAAGCTCAAACGCTGGAAGGAAGAAGGCCAGTTTGCGGAGAGCGCGTGATCCGATGGAACCCATCGACGCCATTTTCAGGTTCGGCAGAAATCGCGCGGCGACGCGCGGAGTTTGCGCGATGCCGGGCGATGGGTTGATAATCTCGTTGTGCCGATGCTGCGAAACTTCCATTCGCCCCTGGCACGGGTTTTGACTTAAGAGGCAAGCGCTATGTTCATCGATCGTCTTCTAAACCAGGGCGCCGAACCAATGCTGGAGGAGACGCTCCGCTTCAGCGAGGCTCGCGGCCGGCTGATCGCGGAGAACGTGGCGAACATCAGTACCCCAGGTTTTAAGCAAAAGGATCTGTCGGTTGAGAAGTTTCAGCACCTGCTGGCGGATCGGGCGGCGCAGGCCGAGCAATCGCCGCCGGGAAGTACTGCATTCGACGACATCGGTCTCGATGTTGAGAACACTCATCGTGGCATTCTGTTTCATGACGGGCAAAATCGCTCGATGGAAGGCCTGATGAGTGACATGGCGAAGAACGCGTTGATGCATAACCTCGCGATTGAGTTGCTTCGCCGGCAGTTTCAGACACTGGAAATGGCGATCAAGGGCCAGCCGTAACCGTAGAGGACATCAATGTTCGATTCACTTGATATTGGCGCATCGGGTTTAACGGCCCAGCGCACGCGCATGGACGTAATTGCCGCCAACATGGCGAATGTAAGCACAACCCACGACGCATCCGGCAAGCCCAATCCATACCGCCGTCGGTTTGCGGTGATCGCTCCCGGGGCGGCTGAGGATCATTCCAAGCCAGGCGTACACGTCGAGTCGATTCAACAGGACATGGCACCATTCTCGAAGAAGTACGAGCCCTCGAATCAGGATGCCGGGCCGGACGGTTACGTCGAATACCCGAATATCGATCCAACGGTGGAGTTTGTGAATGCCATTGAGGCATCAAGGGCGTATGAGGCCAATGTCACGATGATGGACGTCACGAAGGCGATGATTAACGCTTCACTCAGATTGATCGCGTGATTAACGGCATCGGCAATCTCGTCGGAAAAGTTGCCGGCGGCGTTACGTCGCCCGCGGGAGGCGCCGCGCCATCGACAGGCGGGCCAAGCTTCGCCGACGCACTGAAAAACAGCATCGACGAAGTTTCGCGACTCCAGCAGGACGCCAGTACCGCAGTTCAAAATCTAACGACCGGCAAGAGCGAAGACGTAACGGGTGTGATGACGGCAGTTGAAAAATCAGATTTAGCGTTTAAGACATTACTAGCCATCAGGGCCAAGCTGATGGACGCTTACGACGAAATCAAAAACATCTCGGTCTAGCGAACTTTTGGATAGACCAAAAGCCGGGCCGGAGGCTCGGCGACGGGATGTTGAATTGCCCGCGACCTGAAGCACGGTCGATCGGCCAAGGAGGGCCGCATCATGGATCTGCTCAAAGCACAGCTCGAACGGCTCCAAAAGCAGTTTGCCGGGCTCACCGCGACGCAGAAGATGCTCGCCGCCGCGTTGACCGCGATCATGGTCATTACCGTGGTGTGGTGGGGAAAATATGCCGGCGACGCGGAAATGGTCCCGTTGCTGAATCAGACCTTCTCCACCGAAGAATTGGGCCGCGTTCAACAGCGACTCGATGAGAAGGGGATTCATTACACCGTATCGAGCGATAAAGTTTCGGTGCCTGCGGATCGTCGGATGGAGATCCTGTCCGATCTGACCTATTCCCGTCTGATGCCGCGCAGCACTCAGGAGGGGTTCGATGCGATGCTCAAGCAGATGAGCCCCTTTGATCCCGAAGACAAGCAGGCGAAACTCTGGAACCATAGTAAGGAATTACTGCTTTCGCAGATCATTGGCAGCTTCCCAGACGTATTGCAGGCCGATGTCATGATCGATCCGACGAACAATCCACGGATCGGTGATGGGGGCATCGAGCCCTCGGCGACCGTGAACATTTCATTGCGGGAGGGCGCGAAATCGGCACAGCGCCTTGTGGACGCGGCGGCTGATGCGGTTGCCGGAGCGCAAGCCGGCATCAACGTCAACCATATCAAGGTGGTGATTAATGGGGTCGCTCAGAAGGTACACGATTCGGCAGATCCTCTGAATAATGCGAGTGACCAACTTGCATTGCTTCAACAGCACGAGGCGTCTGTCGAACAGCGGGTGCGAAACAGCTTCTCGGATATTCCAGGGCTATTGATTTCCGTCACGATGAAGGTGAACACGACCACCGTTCATACGGAAAAGAAGGACTACGACCCCAAGAATGCGGTGCAGAAGGCTATTTCCTCTACCAGCGAAACCGACAACACCACCGGCCCCGCACCGGGCGGAGGCGAAGCCGGTGTGGTCCCGAATACCGGGATGTCCGTGAACGGCGGCGGGGGCGGCGCATCGTCAGTCCAGACCCACGAGAAAAGTGACGACAAGTTTACCGTCATGGTCCCCGAGACGCATACCGTTAGCAGCACGCCGGCCGGCGATGCCACCGCCATCGGTGCCGCGGCGCGAGTACCGCTCAGCTACTTCTCGAGAAAAATGCAGGCGATTACGCGATCGACCCAGGAGCCAACCTATGCACAACTTAAGCCGTTGATCGACGAAGAACTCAAGTCAATGCGGACGACGATTGCCACGATCGCGGGGCTTAGTACGCCCGAGGCGGTCACGATTGATTCATACGTGGACATCACTCCGTCATTGGCATCGGCGCCCATCGCAGCGGCGAGCGGCCTGGGCGTCTCGACGTTGGTCGGCGGTCATACGAAGGAAATTGCTCTGGGCGTGCTGGCAGTCATGAGCTTGTTCATGGCCTCAATGATGGTGAAGAAAGGATCTCCGACACCGATTCCGATCATGGCTGGTGTCGCGGTCGGAGGAGGCGGTATGTCATCCGTGATGGGCGGCGGATCGTCGGCGGAAAAGCGAAACGTCCTCAATACCGGCGAAATGCTCGCCGGAGAGGCCGCAACCAGCGACGCCATGCTCGATGGAATGGAATTGAACGAGGAAACCGTTCGGACATCGCAAATGGTGGATCAGGTTTCCACGATGGTGAAGCAGAATCCTGAGGCCGCCGCCGCTCTGGTGCGGCGCTGGCTCAGCCGACCCTAATCACAGCATCGAGGAGAAATGGCATCCGCTCCGGAAATGACAGGTGTTCACAAAGCCGCGGTCCTGCTGCTGACGCTCAGCCAGGATGAGGCGGCTGAGGTTCTCAAGCGGCTTCCCGCCGAGGCGGTGGAAGAGGTAAGCCGCGAGATCGCCTCGATTGGCGACATCCCGATGCCGGTCCGAAGCAGTGTCTTCGGGGAGTTTTACCATCTGGCCCTGGCCAACTCGTCGGTCACCGAAGGCGGGTTGGAGTACGCAAAAACGTTGCTCCGCAAATCCTTGTCGGAGGCGGATGCAAGTCGAATCATCAAGCAAGTCACTCAGCAGGTGCAGACGACGCCTTTTTCGTTTCTTCAGAAGGCCGAGTCAGAAAATCTGTTGACGTTCATTCAAGACGAGCACCCGCAGACCATCGCGCTGATCCTCGCCCATTTGCCGTCGCAAAAGGCTTCGGAAGTTCTGGTCGGACTTCCAAGTCAGAAGCAGGTCGAGGTCGTGAAGCGGATCGCCAACATGGAGCAGACGAGTCCCGAGGTCATCAAGGAAGTCGAGCGCGGCTTGGAGCATCGATTGAGCGATATCGTGAGCCAGACGTTCGAGAAGGCGGGTGGCGTTGATACGGTCGCCGAGATTCTGAATCTGGCCGATCGATCGACAGAGAAGGGGATCATGGAGGGGCTGGAGGCCGAAGACCCCGACCTGGTGGAACAGATTCGCCGCTTGATGTTCGTATTCGAAGACATCCTGCTGGTGAACGACAAGGGGATTCAGTCGGTGCTGAAGGAGGTCGAAAACGAGGAACTGGCATTGGCATTGAAGACTGCGAGCCAGGAACTCAAGGACAAGATTTTCAAGAACATGTCGGAACGGGCTGCACAGCTCATCGGCGAAGACATGCAGTACATGGGCCCGGTACGCGTGAGCGATGTCGAAGCGGCACAGCAGAAGATCGTCGATGTTGTGCGCCGCCTGGAGGATGCGGGCGAAATCATCATCGCGGGACGTGGCGGCGAAAAGGAAATGGTCGTTTGAGGAGATGAATGGGCCTGATCAAATCAACAGCCGCTCCGCCCTCGCTCTCCCCATTCTCATTGGCGGATATCGAGCATCACGCAAAGTCGATCCTCCGTCGCGCGCAGCATCGTGCCGAGCAGCTTCTTGCCGCCGCCCAAGCTGAGGGCGAGACGATCAAGCAGGAGGCGCGGGCCGAAGGTCTGGCAGAAGGACACCGTGACGGAATGGCGCAAGGACTGGAGCAAGGCCACCAGGCTGGGCGGCAGGCCGCGTTGAATGACCACCGGGCGCAGCTTCAGCAGGCGATGCAATCGTTAACCTCCGCCCTGACTTCGATCCACGCGAGCCGGGCCGATCTCGAGGCGACGGCATTGGCCGAAGTAGTGCGACTTGCGATCGCAATCGCCGAACGGGTAACGAAGCGGCAGGGGTTGATCGATCCCAGTGTTCTGACGGCAAATCTGGCAGAAGCGATGAAGCTGACCGTTCAATGCACTGACGTAAGAATCGCCATCCACCCCGAGCAACGAGCAACACTCGACGCGGCCCTGCCGCAGTTGAAAATGCAATGGCCCAACCTATCGCACGTGCAGGTGATCGATGATCCATCTTTGGAGCCGGGCGGCTGCCGGGTCTTCACTGAAGAGGGGCAAATTGACGCCGATCTTTCGGGCCAGCTCGATCGGATCGTGGCTGAATTGCTGCCCTCGGGAATGATTACCGTCGCGGGAGAGGGTGCTTGAAATACCTGGCTCCTCAATTGGAGACGGTTCACGGCTCGATGCCGTTCCGGGTGACAGGAACGGTGCAGTCAATCTCCGGACTTACGGTTGAAGCTTCGGGTCTGGCGCTGCCGCTGGGCAGCTTGTGCAGAATCAGCAGTTTCGGAGGCAGGACCGCGGCCGCAGAAGTCATCGGCTTCCGGCAGAACCGCACGCTGCTCATGCCACTCAGCTCAATCGAAGGCGTGACGCGCGGCGACCGCATCGACAATACATCGTCCGCTCCACGAATCTGGTGCTCGCAACAACTGCTGGGCCGGGTGCTGGATGGTTTTGGTCGACCCATCGATGGCAAGGAGCCTTTGCGACTCTGCGAGTCGCGGCGAATCGACGCCCCGGCGCCGGCGGCAATGGAGCGCGACAACATTCGCCAGCCGATTTCGACGAGCATACGGTCGATCGACGGCCTGCTGACCTGTGGCCTCGGTCAACGCATGGGGATTTTTGCCGGTCCTGGCGTCGGCAAGAGCGTGCTGATTTCGTCGATCGCCAAGCATACCAGTGCCGATGTATCGGTCGTCGCCCTGATCGGCGAGCGTGGTCGCGAAGTTCAGGAATTCCTTCACACCACGCTCGGGCCCAAGGGCCTTGAGCGGTGCGTGGTTGTGGTCAGCACGGGGGATGAGCCGCCGTTGCTGCGCGTTCGGGCGACCAAGGTCGCTTGTACGATCGCCGAGTTCTTTCGCGATCAGGGAAAGCACGTTCTTCTGATCATGGATTCATTGACGCGACTCTGTCACGCGCAGCGGCAGATCGGCCTGGCCGCGCATGAGCCGCCCGCGACGAAGGGTTTTCCGCCGAGCGTGTTCGCGATGCTGCCGCAGATTCTCGAACGGGCTGGAAAGACCGCAACCGGGTCGATCACAGGCTTCTATTCCGTTCTAGTGGAGGGTGACGACCTGAATGAGCCGATTCCGGATGCCGTGAAAGGGATCACCGATGGCCACATCTGGTTGAAACGTACGCTGGCCAATCGGGGGCATTACCCGGCGATCGATGTCCTGAACAGCATCAGCCGAGTGCGCGGGGATGTTTGTGAGAAGAATCACTCCACTGCCGCAAGACGCGTGCTCGCGCTGACTTCGACGTTCGAGGAGATCGAAGAGATGGTGAATATTGGCGCCTATGTCCCCGGAGCAAATGCCGAGTTTGATCTGGCGGTGCAGTCGAGGTCGAGAATCCTGAGCTTTTTGCAGCAGGATTCGGCGGCGCCTTGCAAATTTGAGGACGCGAAGAAGCAATTAGCGGATTTGACCCTCTGGATCGACCAGATGGAGAAGGTGATCCGCGGGCAGGCCGCGAACAAGGCCTCGGCGCGGCCGGTCGCAAAACCGGGGTGAGACGGATTAAGCAATGGCAGTCTTTGTATTCAAGCTTGATGCGGTCCTTCGCCATCGCGAGCGAATCGAGAAAGACCGTTACCGTGAGCTGTCGATTCGTGACGCGGAGATGAAACGACTTGAGAGTGAGCTGAAGACTTTGAATCAGGAATTGGAAGGAAGCACGGCGGACGTTCGCGACCATCATTTGGTTGGCCGATTGGACATGCGCTATCTCGCCGCCCACCGCCGATACATGCTCGGCATGCAGCGCAAGGTGCTGGCATTGGCGCAGAAGATGACCCATCAACAGAAACTGGTTGACGACGCCCGCCGCGCCCTCTTTGAAGCTTCGAAACAGAGAAAGATCCTGGAAAAGCTGCGAGAAAGACAGCATTTGCGTTGGAACGATGCCCAGGCACGCCGTGAAGCAAATGACCTCGATGAAATCGTGGCACAAATGAGCTTCCACCAGATCGAGCAGGCCGAGGTGCAGTCATGAAGCGCCTTTGGGATGTGCTGGTATTGACGCTTGCGGTCAATTTTCTGGCGCTTGCGGGATTGATTGGCTGGCTCTACCAGGGTGGGCATCTCGACAAGCAGCGCATTGCCAGCGTTAAGGAAATCCTGTTCCCTCCGCCCGCCGCTCCGACCACACAACCGTCGATTGATCCGACGACTCGTCCCGTTCTTCAGTTGGATGAATTGCTCGCCAGGCATTCGAACATGAGTGCCGGTGAACAGGTGGATTTCATCCGTCAGACATTCGACACGAACATGGCACAACTGGATCGGCGGGCGCGCGAGCTTTCCGACCTCCAGGCACAAATAGACCTGGCCAACGCGAAGCTAATCAGCGATCGGGCGGCCCTTGATGCCGACCGGAAAAAACTGACCGACGACCAGGACAAAGCCCGCAAGCTGGCCAGCGATCAAGGCTTTCAAGACAGCTTAAATTTGTACAACACTATGCCTTCGAAGCAGGTTAAGACGATATTCATGACATTGAATGATGACGCGGTACTGCAATACATGCAGGCGATGGATTCGCGAACTGCCGGAAAAGTCATCAAGGAATTCAAAACGCCCGAGGAAACCGAACGGGTTCAGCGCATTCTCGAACGGATGCGAAAAGGTGAGCCGACGACTCGGGAAGGGAAAGAATAGGATGCCAGCGGCAGTTTCGAATGTGAGTGCGTCAGTGAGTTCAACAACGCCATCGCGCGCACCGGCGGCCCAGGCGGGCCCGGCTGATGGCCAAAGCTTTAAGGACGAACTCGATCGGGCAAAAAATCAAGGCTCATCTCCGGAGGTCGACGGCGGAGATTCGCAGGCAAGCAATTCGAAACTTAAGGCTACTGGCGATCCGGGCCAACCGCCAACCAAGGCGCGAGCCCCGGGTAAAGCCGGTGGCCAGGCCAAAGGGACAGGTAAAGTGCGTGCTCGTCTGACCAACAAGGCCGAATTGGCGCCCGCAAAAGACGGAGCCACAAAAGCGCCATCCAAGGCAAACGCCCAAAGCGATGCCGGATCATCCGACTCCGGGAATGGCCAGCAACAGGACGCGACGGCCGACCGAAAGCCATCCAAAAAAACCGCGGCCTCAACCGATTTGTCTGAGACAGTTAGCTCGGCAGCAAGCGCACCCAATCAGGCCGCCGCTATCGCGGATAAAGTCCCCGAAACCGACCCGGCGCACCTAACCCCAAAAGCTGAACGTGATTCATCACCCGACCCGCATTCGACTCCGCAATCGGACGACCCAATCACATCATCCGATGCTGCCAATATTGACCAGATCCCCGTGGCAGATGCGTCGTCGCCATCGACTGCCGAATCAGGAGCGCGAACCGCCCGTTCCTCCAGGGAACGGAGCGCGAACGTGACGAAAGGCAACGTCGATCCCGACGCTGACTCGACACAAAACATTGCCGCTGCCATTCAATCAATTGCCACATCATCTGATGCCGGAGATTCCTCGGCTAATGCGGCCGTCGATCCAGCAATCTCTGGTGCGGCGATCCCGGTTTCCAAGGCCCAACCAAGGTCGATCGATGACGCAACGCTATCCGGCCTTGGTCAGACTATCCCCGCCGGCCCTCGTACGCTCAATACGGCGATCAATTCTGCGAATGACGCCGCCCAACCTTCCCCGGAAGCACAGTTCGCGGACGCGAACCGGTCGAAGATTGTGTCGGGGATTACCGGCAAACTTCTCCCGGACGGCGGCTCAATGCAACTCACATTGGACCCGGCCAATCTCGGCCCAATGCAAGTTCGGGTCGAGATGAAAAATGGAGTCATGTCGGCAACATTTGAAACATCCAACGATCAGGCGAGCAAGCTGCTGAGCCACAGCCTCGGTGATTTGAAATCTGCACTCGAGGCGCAGGGCGTTACAGTTGAGAAGCTTCACGTCAGTCAATCTTCCAAGCAGCAGCAATCTTCCGGCGACTCGCGCCAAGGGGCATCGGATGCCGGGCAGAATAGAGCCGCGCAGCAGGAGCAGCAGCGCAAGGACATGATGCGACGGATGTGGCGGAAGTTGATGAAGGGGCAGGATCCTCTCGATCTCGTCGCTTGAGTCGGCTGGCGCATCCGACGTTTTCTTTCCCATTTAGCGCAAGTCATGCCGGACGCCCCGCGCAGTGCTTGCACTTCCCAAATTACCGGGTCGGATTTTTGATCCGCCGTTCAATACCTTTCCGAAACGCTTGATATGAGCACGATCGGCACTATTCCGACGACATCTGCGCTGTCTTCCCAGTCCTCGCCCCCAACCAGCACGTCACCGAGCAACTTGAGTCTCACCTCAAGCGATTTCGTCAACTTGATGATTACACAACTTCAGAATCAGGATCCCCTGAATCCAACGGATCCCAATGCCTTGATGCAGCAGGTCAGCGAGATCGGACAGATGCAGTCGACGACGCAGCTTCAGACGACATTGTCGGGCCTGGCGACACAGACGCAGATCGGCGCCGCATCCAATCTGATTGGCAAGCAGGTCAATGGAATTGACTCGGGCAATAACAAGGTGTCCGGGCAGGTCACCTCGGTGCAGGTTTCCAGCAGCGGCGTTAATCTGCAGCTTGACAGCGGGGGCCTGGTCCCCCTGTCCAATGTTACGAACATCAGTCCCGGTTCAAGCGCCGGGACGACGACACCGGCATCCTAAAGCACTACGCAGGGAATGGTTCGGCCCGCGTTCTGAGGAGACATCAATATGGGTTTGACTGGCGCACTGTTTACGGGGATTTCGGGGCTGAGTGTTAACCAGACATGGCTCAACGTCATCGGTAACAACGTCGCGAATTCCAATACAACCTCTTTCAAGTCGAGTTCCGTATTGATGGCGCCGCAGTTTTACGTGACCGATACCAACGGCACCGCACCCACGACGACTTTTGGCGGCACGAACCCGAGCCAGGAGGGGCTTGGGGCAACGGTCCAGAGCATCGAAAAGAACTTCACTCCCGGGTCCATTCAGCCCACCGGAAACCAGAAGGACATGGCGATCAATGGGAACGGATTCTTCGTCGTCCAGACCCAGAATCAGCAACTGTATACCCGTGATGGCGCATTCTCGCTCAATTCGTCGAATCAACTTGTCACCAATACCGGGGCTTTCGTGCAGGGGTACGGTGTTGATGCCAATGGCATCGTTCAGACCGGGTCATTGACCAACCTGGCGATTCCCCTGGGCGCAACTGAGGTTGCCAAGGCGACGTCCAACGCAACGATGCAGGGAAACCTGGATGGGTCCGGGGCTGCGGCCACGGGGGCGAGCATCCTTCTGAGTCAGGATCTCACGACCGTCGGCGGCGCAGCCGCTCCGACGGCAACCACGCTGCTGACCCAGCTCGCATCTCCCTCCACTTCAGCGACTCCCGCGTTCACCGCCGGCGAAACCATTACGCTGCAAGGCTCAGCGGGAGGTCGCTCGCTGCCCGCCGCAACGTTCACCGTGACCGGGACGAGCACGACACAGGATTTGATGACTTTCTTCCAGCAGAATATGGGAATCGATACGACTGTGACCGCGACGCCTCCCCCTGGCATAGTCATGGAAGCCGGGACGGCGGCAAATACCTCGCATTTTGTCATCACGGGGAACACCGGATCGCAAAACGCGATCGAGATCAACGGAGCCGCGCTCACGACGTCTGCCGGCACTTCACCGCTCACATTTACAGACGGGAAAGATGCGGCGGGATATACCAGCAACCCCAGCGGAGAGAGCGTCTATTCCAGTTTCACCGCCTACGACTCGCTGGGCAATCCAGTCACGGTTAACGTAACTGCGGTCCTCCAGAGCAAATCCAGCGCAGGAAACACCTGGCAATTCTATGTTCAAAGTCCGCAGAATACGGTTGGCGGGATCAACGTTGGGGCTGGGACGCTGACATTCGACAACCACGGAAACCTGGCTTCCTCCACAGGAAACTCCATTACGATAAATCGCAGTGGTACCGGTGCTCTTACGCCTCTGAGCATCAACTTGGACTTCAGTCAGATGACCGAGTTGAGCGGCCAGCAGTCCACCCTCGTGACGTCGACGCAGGACGGTTTCCCCGCCGGTACGCTCGATTCTTTCTCCGTGGGAAGCGATGGCACCATCAGTGGCGCTTACAGCAATGGACAAACGCGCACGATCGGACAGGTGGCGGTTGCAAGCTTCAATAACAATCAGGGGCTGACCGACATGGGCGGAAACCTCTTTGCGTCATCAGCAGGGAGCGGGGCGGCAC
>Ga0209698_10007614_pt1 | contig 11336 bp, 24 predicted proteins | sample LitLauG_LLR_2012_FD_187203 | JGI IMG/M metagenome (GOLD analysis project Ga0209698, IMG submission 187203) | Freshwater sediment microbial communities from Pennsylvania, USA - Little Laurel Run_MetaG_LLR_2012 (SPAdes) (version 2) | ecosystem: Environmental > Aquatic > Freshwater > Creek >... | reverse complement strand
GACTTTCTCAAGCTCGCCCGAGAATGCCTCGGTCGCCGCGGCGTCGAGGCCCTTGTTCCAGGCTTCCGCCTCGGGGCCATCCTCGCCCGGCGGGTCACCCTCGATCAGGGCGTATTCCTCCTCGACGGCGCGGCAATGGTCCTCGAACCGCTTGGTCAGGGGCGCGCGGAGCTGTTCCTTGATGGCGGCGACAATCCAGCCGACTGCAGCCTTTTTCATTTCTTTGGACGTGGGCGCCTGGGCGTTGCTGTCGATGTGCGTCCGCTGGACGGCGGCGAGGATGGCGTCCTTGCCGCCAGTCATGGCGGGTATGTCACTGATGAATTTCAGGGGCTCGGTCATTTGCGCAATTGTCCTTTCAGACGGCGTTCGATGAGCTTGCGGTCTTCGACGAACTGATGGGCGATCTCGGCCGCGGCGGCGCCGGCGGTTATGGCGCTTGCAAACGCCAGCGCCATGATCGCTAACAGGACAGTCACTTTTTCCTCCTGATCTTTGGGTTGATTGGGGCGCGGCACTCGAAGCAGGAGCCATCGTCGGCCGGATCGCTCCAGCCAATGCCAGCGTCGTAGCACGCCTTGCACACGCCCCGGACAGGAAACAGTTCCTTCGATTCGCGCGCTTGGCGCCACGTCAGGCGTTTCATATGTTCCATCCTTCCTTGATGCTTTGATGCCGCGGCTTCGGCTCGCGGACCGCTGGCGGAACCGAGATCTCGTCGGCGACGCCGCGGATGCCTTCCTGGGTCATTTCACACCCCTTGACCACCCCCAGCCCCAGCAAGGCCGGGATGCCGAGAATGATCAGGAGGAGCGGGTGGAGGCCGCCTGAACGATGGACGCTCACGCGGACCCGCCGGCGCCAATGATCTGCTCGGCGGTCGCCATGTCGCGGGCGTTGTTATAATCACGGGCAATCTGCTCGGCTCGAGCCTTCGCCCGCGCGGAAGCGCAGCGCTCGCTCTTGCCGACGCTGACGGGGCCACTGTCCCACAGCACGCGGTCGACGGTCCTGCAGCGGGCGGACGCCATCACCGGCTGAAAGTCATCGTCCCATTCGATACCGGTGCGGTTGATGTCGCACACACTGACGCTGACGTAGCGCCCCCAGCACGAATGGGGCATACTAGCCGACTTCACAACGACGATTGCAACCATATTCATTCTCCCTTCGTGAACTTGTTCACACTCCCGCAGGAATGTCAACTGGAATTTTAGAACGCTGACCCTTGGCCGCCGCAGTCAGGACAATCGACCCAAACCGGCGTCACGCCATCGTCGCCTTCGAGCTCCGTTTCGATGGTTTCGTTCCAATGCTTGGCGCATGTCTCGCAACCGTGGGTGTCATTCCAGATGTCAGCGGCCTCTTTCTCGACCTCTTCGAGTGCGCGAGCGTAGGCATCCGCGGCCATCTCCGGCGTCTCGAAGGCTTCGTCGAACAAGTCGACGATATGCGAGTCCGTACCCTCATCCACTCCCTCGACGATCGAATTGACGCTGAGCGCCATGATGAAATCATCAGGCTTCAAGTTGCGAAGAGCGTCCGAGTCATAAATCCACTCACTATCCAGGCCGCGGTGGATCAACACCCCGACAGATGCACCGCAGTCAGTGTACTTGTATGCATAGCGGTTGAGCTGCGCGACGTTGTCTGCGCTATTCGCTTCAAGGATCGCCTTCAGGTTGGCTGTGGCGACTTGGCCCATGGACTTGATCTCTTCGCCGCGCTCGTATTCTTCCCACTCTCTTGGCATCTTTCCTACTCCCTTCAAGGTTGCCGTTTTGGCTCCCGATCCTGCGCGCTCCTCCAAACGCGCAGGGGCTGGAGTCAAGCCGTCAAGCGGGCTTTTTGATGAGGCGGTTCCGTTCTGCGATTGTCATTTCCCTTACTCCCTTATTGACATCCTCACTCTCGCATATCCCCGCGCCATTGTCAATAACTATTTTTGCCCACCCTCAACTTTTTTCTATTACATTTTTATTTCGTTATTCTCTAACGTAGGACTCGGAGACTCCCTCGAGACCCGTCATATTCTAGTCACCTTGTGAGCTCGGTCGGCGACCTCGAGGAACCTGACAGCGGATTCTTGCCTTCGAGGCAATTCCAGGGAGACGACCGAGCATACACCCGCACTTGCCTTGATGGCTAGAGGGACTCGGCCCCACAACACCCTAGAGCCCTCATGTATGATTTTGATGAATTGGACGGGGGGAGCCCCTTCAGGGAGTGCGGGGGGCCCCCGTCCGATCATGGTCCTTCAAGCCTGATGGATTCTAAACCCTTGTGATTCGGGCTTCGAGAATTATATCTTTCGGATTTTCCGTGTCAAGAAGATTTTCACCATATTACTTTTGAGTTTTGTTGCTTTGAGCCTTGGACTTGGCCCGAATCCTGAATGAATTCAAAGGCTTATTTCTGGTCTCCGGGGCTCATGAATCCGGAGAAAATTTCAAGATTTTCGTGAACTTGTTCTGTTGTCTGCGGACGGGGGCCCCCCGCTCTCCCTGAAGGGGCTCCCCCCATCCGCATAACAAGGCAGACAAGGAATCGAAGCGCGAGACCGCGCTCGGTTTCCCAATGGCCCTACTTTCACTGTCTGTCCGGAGAGCGCTTTACGATTCGTCAAGCGCTTGTGTGGTCATTTTCGGGCGGGCGCCTGGCATGGTTCGGAGGCACGAATCCGGCCTCGAGCGCCGCGACGCCCGCCCAACTTATGAGCGACAGGTTTTGAGGCTTGAAAAGTGACTCAGACGTTTGGGCTCACCAGACTCCCAGCGCCTCGAGGGCTTCGCGGTTTCGCTCCGCCATGATGCGATAAGCTTTTGGCATGGCATCGAAGTGATTCATCACTTCCTCGCGGACGGCCCGTTGTTCTTCGTTCATGAATAGCATGGCGCCGATCGAGGCTCGAAACGGATTGCATACGAGCATCGCGCCCTGCCAGGCGGCCGCGGCGAGCGTGCGGCTGTCGGGGCAGCGGGCCAGGAGCTGGCCCTTGTGCGCGCCGCGAGTTGCGTAACAGGCGGCAAGCGCGGCCTTAGCTTTTTCTGTCAACATATCAGACTCCCACAGGTTCAAGTTTACCGTTGACCCAGCGATAATTGACTGGATCAGTAGACTCCGTGACGCGCGTGCTTAAAACCGCCATCCAACGGTTCTCGAGGTCGCGCACGTTGTCTTTAGCCTCTTGCTCGGTTTCGAAGCGCAAGGCGTTTCCGTACCATTGGCCAGTACTGTCAGTCTGGACTTCGGGCTTCCAGCTCATTTTAAACTCCTGTGAGGTTAAAATTGCCGGCGCGAGCGCCGTGTACCACGATGGCGATATTGACCTTGGCCTTTGAACTCAGGCCGCCGCATGCCACGCATTGCGCACATGTGGTCTTGTGGCCTGACTCTTCGCTCGCCGGGCAAGAGACCTCGCGCGGCGCCAATGGTTCGCCGGCGCGGCGGACCCGAAATGTACGGTATCCGGCCGCAATCGCATCGACGTAGTCGGCGGGTGAGTCGCAGCTGGCCATGACTAGATCGCGCCAGCCCTTGGCGACGTCGCGCCAATTGTGAATGTAGCCCGTCTGGGCTTGCGCCTTGCGCAGCGCCTTGCGCCACATTGTGAGAGGCGCAGCGCTTGGATTCCCGTAGGCGCCAAGCCGGACTTTCTTTCCTTTCAGGCGCCACATAGCTTCAGTTGACGTGATTATGTCGTATCCTCCGCGCTTGTAACATTCCCATATGGAGCGCGGCGCCTGAAATATAGTGACATAGCACGAACGGCCAACATTGTGGCCATCGACGACCGAACCGCGGTGTATGCAAGAGCCGCAAACGCTCGCGTCGGCGCCTGAATTAACGGCGTCAAGTGGGGAAACGTCTTCGCGCAAAATCCAGGTCTGAACCATAGGCCCAGTCTTGACGTTGCGCGACTCTTCAGTCGCGATCACGACTATTGGGGCACCGTCGATTTGTGACGGTCCTTTCCACAGCACAAATCCAGACATGTCCGACTCCCTTTGGACTCTTCAGGCGCCGCTTGACGGCGCGACGCGCGAGAACTCGCGCGTTTCGTCCTGTTTAATAGTGGTTTACACTATCCATAAAATATTCTGGGCCCTGAAACGAAAGAGCTTCGTCAAGCGAGCATGTGTCAAGGCGGGGATCATCGTCGCGAAAATGACCGTCTTTAGTCAGGATAACGCCAAACCTTGCGCAATCGGGATTCTCGCGCATTGCGGCGTCGGGATAATCGACGTACACAATGCGATGATATTCTTTTTCCTCCTGAAGGAATGATGGGCAAGCCTCGTTATGCCAAGAGACATCGTGCCATCCATCTGTCAGCAATTCCGCTGGAATCGCATCTTCTGGATAGTCGGGGAATTCCACGCGATAGTTGGACATTTTTGACTCCTTCGATTTCAGTGGCGCTACCCTAGCGCGGCTCATATCAAAATGTCAATAAGAAAACGACATACGGCGCCAAAAATTTTTGAGGCCTTTTTGTCAATAGGGCTTGACATGCGGCGCGGCGGCGCGTAGGGTGGCAACGGTTTCAGACATGGGAGTCGAAAATGATGTACCGCGAGGCGAGTGAAATCATTTGGTCTTTTGAGACTAAAAACTATCGCGTCGAATTCGAAGCGATACCCGAAACTCCAGATGATTTGAGTTTTGACGAAGATAATCAAATCGCTAAAGCGCTTGACGATGGTAAGCTTGTTTGCTTCACGGCGCATATGATCGTGACTCATATTCCGACAGGCGCCGTCTTAGGCGAGGACTATCTTGGTTCCTGTATTTACGAAAGCGCCGAGTCGTTTATTGATCATCGTGGGATTAAACACTACCGCCCGTATGATGGCGCGGAAGAGGGAATGTGCGGTTCGTATTTTTCCGACATGGTGAGCGAGGCGATTCACGCCGCGCGAGAGAACGCGCCAAAGTATGCTTTCCATCTTAAGGTCGCATGAAAGGGAGAAAGAATCAATCACTTACGGGCGCCCTAGCGGCGCCTTCTTTTTTGCGCTATATTCGGCGCCATGCGACGTCGAATCCCGCCCATGCCAATCGAGGACTTGCTAGATCATCCGCGCGCGATCGCGTTGCCAAGCGCCGGCCGCGGTATGTTGTTTGATCTGATTGCACACTTTTGGCTCACGGAGTGTAAGCCCCTGCCAACGGACAATGAGAGTCTGCGCGCGATCGTGCGGGCGCACAAACCAACTTGGCGGAATCACGAGGCGGATATTCGGGCGGTCATTGCGGATCTGCAGCCGTTGCTGGCGCAAGCTTGGCGCAATCGAGCTGCGATCAAAGACCAGCTCCGACATTTGAGCGCTCGGCGCCATGGCAAGGCGAAACTGGAACGGCTAACCCGCTCGGAAACGTCAACGCCATTGCCGTTGACGCCAAAACATGGGTTCAGGCGCAAAGAAAAACTCGCTGCGGAAAGGTTCGCAGCGAGTCAAGAGGCGGGCGACGGATTCAGTGATACTTAGTTTTCGAGATTCTGGACAGCCTCGACTAGAGCGGGGATCAGAAGTTCGATCTTGATAGGCATATTGAAATGTTGACGATAGGTCTTTCTAGCCCAATCCGAAACGTCAAATATATCTTTAGCCTCGACTATTTCAAAACCGTTGTCATAGGTAATTCGGAATTTTTGTTTGCGTGTCATGGTGAGTGTTTCCCTTTTCGATGTGACGCGCCCAGTGGAGCACCATCAAGCCTAAATGTCAATAACTTTTTTCACGTATCGCGGCGATTGTCGGTCGTGCGTTCGAGTCCATCGTGCCTTCACTCCCATTCCCGTATTGACATGAAGCCCTCGACGCCGCGACGCCTCGACGCCTCGAAGCCCTACTCGCTTATTCCTAATCAGAGGGTCCGCCTGGCAGATCATTGATATTGCTTATCATTTCTCGGAGCCCTCGAGATGCGGACCCATAGCGGACCCAGTCGGCGCGAACGGCCGCTCCTCGAGGCGCTCGGCGCCGGCGAAATTTTTTCCCGTTTGGTCCTGGGGCCTGCGAAATCGGAGGCCCTTCTCGCTTCCCCCAAATTAAAAAAGTTGAAAAGGCGTGATGTCAATAAGGAACGTGACATCAAGTGGGGAGGGCTATGTGAAGTCAATAAGAACCAGGGCCGCAGCAGTTTACTGACAACTTGACATGGGGCCTCTCTTGTGTTTGGCTCCTGATCGCGCGCAGCTTTTCCCATATCGCCCCTCGAGCCCAAAGGGCTGTGACACGGCCAGCCACGGGAGACGATGTTGGTTCGGGGAGGTCTATGCCGAAAGGCGAGGACTGGTTTGATCCGGACACAGGGCTGCGTCGCACCGTTTCGAGGGAGGAGCATGATCTACTTCAATGAGATTGATCCCGTAGCCTGCGCGGTTCTCAGGCATTGTCACGAGGGAATGGTCGATGAACGATCAATCGTATCTGTTGAACCAGCCGACCTTATTGACTTCACAATCCTACATTTCTTCAGCGGAGCCGGCCTCTGGGAGGTGGCCAGAAGGCTCGCTGGATGGCCCGACGATCGACCTCTTTGGAGCGCCTCGCTTCCTTGCCAGCCGTTCTCGGTCGCCGGCAAAAACCTCGGAACCGATGATCACCGGCATCTGTGGCCCGACTTTTTTCGCCTCGTCCGTGCCTGCAGGCCCCCTTCAATCGTGGGAGAGCAGGTTGCGGGCGCGGCTGGCGATGCTTGGCTCGACGGAGTGTGCGCTGACCTGGAAGGCGAAGGCTATGCCTTCAGGGCGGTTGAAGTCCCGGCTTGTTCCGTCGACGCGCCCCATCGAAGACTCAGGAACTTCTGGGTCGCAGTGGCCGACGCCGACCAACAGCCAGCAGAACATTCATGGGGCCGCGCCGGAGACGCGCGTCAGACCGAACGGGAAATGTCTGGCGGACACGATTTACACGGCGCAGTGGCCGACGCCGACAGTGGCCGACATCGAGGGTGGCCGGAAGACCCGCAGCGGCGAGCGGTCGGACGAGATGCTTCTCAATGGGCTGATGACCTCGCAGTGGTCGACGCTGCGGGCGAGCGACGGAGAGAAGGGCGGCCCGAACATGAGCTTCGGCGCGGGCGGGACGCCGTTGTCGAGCCAGATGGCGCAGTCGACATGGTGCACACCGAAGGCCCGCGACTGGAAGGACTCGACCGGCATGGCGATGAAAGCCGTCAATCCGGACGGCTCGGAGCGCGACAGGATGGACCGCCTGCCCTCGCAGATGATTCATTCTGGTCCGACGCCGTCTGGCTCCGGTGCGCCGACGGAAAAGTGCGGCGCGCCAAACCCGGTCTTCGCCTGCTGGTTGATGGGATGGCCGGACGAGCTGACCTCTGGCGCCTTGCAGGCAATAGCATCGTTCCGCAAGTCGCCGCGGAAGTCCTCCGCTCGCTCCTAGAAACTTCGCCCTAATTTCGCCTCTTTTCACATCATATCTTATCTTAACCTTTGGAGGCCCGCCTTAGCCCATGCCCCGGATGCTCTCGGACAGCAAGAATTGGTCGCGGGATCTGGCCGATCCGGGGGAGGCGGATTATCGGAAACAGAGCGACGATTTCCTCGAGGCGCTCCGGGCCTCGGGCGAGAACAGACCGAAGAACCTGAACCTGAAGGAAGGCGCCGCGACCGTTTTCACTCCCGAGGCGCGAGGCTCGGGGTGCTCGTCGTCGGCAGGATGGAGGACGACGGATGAATGACAGGCCTCTGAAGGATCAACTCAACGACCTCACCAGGGCCGCGTTCACCCAGCATCTGTTTGACTCGGTGGCGAACCCCAGTCCGCTTCTCAGACTTTTTCTGGAGAACCAGCCGCCTCCGCCGCCGATCCCGTGGCGTCGGCGATTTCTCTATCGGCTTGGTTGGTATGAGGTCCATCATCGGGTGGTTCGCGCCTGGGCGGCGCTGAGAGGAATCGAGGACGAATGAGCGAGCTCTCTCCCCGGAAGCGTCTGGTCTTTTTGCTCCGTCAGCGGGGTCTGAGTTACCGGGAGATTGGCGAGAGGCTGCGGCCTCCGATCGGGTGTCATCGGGCGAGGCAGATTTATCTGGCGGTGGTCATGGCGCTTTCGGCCGGATCGGCGGAAGCGCACGACGCCTGGTGCGACGGCAAGCCGGTGCCTGCCAACGTCAAGGCTGCGTGCTGCGGGGTCGCCGACGCTCACCAGGTCCCGACCGGCGAGGCGCGCGAGGATGGTAATGGGAACTTTCATCTGATGATCGAAGGCGCCGAGCAGACTATCCCCCGGGAGCGCGTCAGCCCCAGCCCCGACGGCTGCACCTGGGTGTGGTATGCGCGTCCGACGAATGGCTATGTGATGGGCAACGTGATCACGGTCTATTGCTTCATGATACCGATGGGGATTTGATGAACAAACATTCTAAGGTCGGCGACAACTCGGTCGACGCCGAGGCGCTGAAGGGCTTCGTCGATCGGCTCGAGCGCCTCGACGAGGAAAAGCAGGCGATCGTCGACGACATCAAGTCGGTCAAGGGTGAGGCTAAGGCCGGTGGCCTCGACGTCAAGACCATTGACCGGGTCTTGCGTCTGCGCAAGCAGGAGCGGGAGATCCGAAGGGTTGAGCGCGAGATGCTGGATGCTTATCTGCGGGCGCTGGGGATGGACTGATGAGCGCCTTCGTCACCACCTGCGCCATCCTCGGCGCTTTCGTTCTCGGGATGTACGTCGGCATTCGTTATGGTGTGCGGGTGACCATGGTTCGATTCGGCAAAGCTGATCAGGATGGTACAATCCGGATTGCCCGCAAGGTTCTCCAGGAATGGGAGAGGGAATAATGCCAAAAGGAAAAAAGCATAGGTTCTCGGCCAAGGAAGACCGCCAGGCCGAGCACGTCGCCGCTTCCGAGCGGAAGGCCGGCATGTCGGCGAAGGAGGCGAAGAGCGTCGGCTACGCCACCGTAAACGCGCAGAAATCGAAGAAAGGAAAGCGGAAATGAAAACGCCAATGCCCCGCGGCGCCATTCCTCCCGAGGCTGCGTCGGTCAAGACCTTGGTTTCGATCCCGGACAAGAAGCCGAAGGACGGCCGGACGAAACTGATCGGGAACCTGGGGGCTTACGCCCACCCGCCGAAAGGCAAGAAGAAGTGAGCAAGTACCCCGACCACGAGATCGAAGGCATCATCGGCCATCCCCGCTCGGACGGCATGATCGCCTACCGGCAGATGATCGCGATGGAGAAGATCGCCGAGTCGCTGGCCGAGCTGGAAGCGCTGCTTCGCCAGCCGCCGGCGTCGGAGATCGTCAGTCTCAACTCAGGTGAGCTCGGCCCTGGCCTGCTCGCAGATCCTGCCACCTTGGCGATGCAAAACTCGATGCAGCACTCGCGCCGCAGGCGGTCTTCGGAGACGACATGAACTCTCGCGGCCGGCGGCGCAACGGGCAGAAGTTCTCGGAACGCCTGACCATCATGGTCAGCGAGGATCTGCGCCGGGCGCTGGACGAGCGCGCTATTGCCGACAACCGCTCGATCGGCGAGATTGCGCGGAAAGTCCTGACCGAGCGGCTCTTGCCGCAAGAAGGAGAGAAGACGTGACCAGAAGAGAAGCAGCAGCGCGGGCGATTCATAAGTCGGTTTGCAACACATATGATTATGTGGAATGGGAACGGCAGGCGCCGGTCGACCAGGCGAAGTTCTTGTGCATGGCCGACGCCGCCATCGAAGCTGCCGACAGCTTTCAGGCTCCGGCAGAAGCGGACTTCGTCGAGGACGAGGATGAGCCCGAGCAGCCGGATTTCTACGAGTTACAAGGGCTGAAGTAAGTGCCGCAGAACAAGTGGCTGCGGTTGTTCGAGACCTTCGTCGCCGACATCCGCATCAACTCGAAGGAAATCGTCTCGTCCGATCCCCGCGGCGTGCCGCTCATTCTGTGGGAGAGCCAGCGCCGCTTCATCCACGAGGTCGGGACCGGCCTGGATCAAGGTATTCACATTTTTAATTGTTTGAAATCCCGCCAGCTCGGCGCCACCACCGTCTCGCTCGCCATCGACGTCTTCTGGCTTGCCATGCACGATGGCATCTCGATGGCGATGGTGACCGACAACGAGGGCAACAAGATCAAGAACCGCGGCGAGATCACCCGCTACGTCAACTCCTTCCCCGACGGCTACTTCGGCGAGGGTCGATTCGCGATCAAGACCTCGAACCGCGACATGATGGAATTCACCAACGGCGCGACGTTGAGATTTCTGGTCGCCGGAACAAAAAAGAAGTCGATCGCCTGGGCGGAAGGCACCGGCTACGCCGCCATTCACATGACCGAGGTGGCGAAATACGCCGACGCCGACGGCCAGAAGTCGCTGGCCGAGGGCTTCGCCCAGAATAACCCCCATCGGCTCCTGATCCGGGAGTCGACGGCCTACGGGTTCAACCACTGGAAGAACATCTACGACGCCGGCAAGTCCGATCCCCTGACCCAGCGCAGCTTCTTTCTCGGCTGGTGGTCGAACGACATGAACCGGATCGAGCAGTCCGATCCGCGCTTCATCAAGTACGGTCGACTCCCGCCCAATAAGGAAGAGCGCGAGCGCATCCTCCAGGTCAAGTCCCTCTACGGCTGGCCGGTTAGTAAGGAGCAGCTTGCCTGGATCAGATGGAAAGAGGTCGACGCCGGCCGCGACCAGGATCTTCTGGTGCAGAACCAGCCGTGGACCGAGCAGGATGCCTTCGTCCAGTCGGGCCACTCGTTCTTCGAGGTCCGCCTGATCACCAAGGACATCAAGCGGTTGATCGACGAGGCCAGGGCGGGTTCGCGTTTTAAAGGCTACTTTTATCAGGTGATCGATGACTTCTTCTCGTTTTCCATGGAAAGACTGGACCCTTCAACCCCCGGAGCCATCGACCAGGTCGAGCTCAAGATCTGGGAGGAGCCGCAGAAAAATGCCAAATACGTCATCGGATTCGACTGTGCCTATGGTAGAAATGACCATAAGGACGGTAACGTTTTCTCCGTCTGGCGATGTTACGCAGATCGGATCATCCAAGTTGCAGAGTACGCGACTTACGGTGTTGATATCCGACACGCCTCGTGGGCCTTTTTTCATATCTGTGCCGCTTACGATGACGTTATGGGAAATATTGAAATCGGTGGTCCCGGACGACTCGTCATGTCGGAGTTTCAGCATCTCCGGGAGCTTCTCGCCGCCGAGCACAACCAGCCCAAAGTGAAAGAGAGGGACTGGGCCGACGCGGCGATGAACGCCCGTTGGTATCTCTACCACAAGCCCGACAGCTTCGGGGCCGGCTATGTCGCTAACTTCGAAACCAACTGGTCGACCAAGCCCCGCCTCATGCACAACTACAAGTCC
>Ga0209698_10007613_pt1 | contig 11336 bp, 7 predicted proteins | sample LitLauG_LLR_2012_FD_187203 | JGI IMG/M metagenome (GOLD analysis project Ga0209698, IMG submission 187203) | Freshwater sediment microbial communities from Pennsylvania, USA - Little Laurel Run_MetaG_LLR_2012 (SPAdes) (version 2) | ecosystem: Environmental > Aquatic > Freshwater > Creek >... | reverse complement strand
CGGCATGGCGACCAACATTCCGCCGCACAATCTCGGCGAGGTCATCGATGCCTGCATCACTCACCTTGATAATCCCGAAATTACCATCGACGAGCTGATGCAGATCGTCCCTGGGCCGGATTTTCCGACCGGCGCGCAAATCCTTGGCCGCGCCGGCATCCGCTCGGCCTACCACAAGGGCCGCGGCTCCATTGTCCAGCGCGCCAAGGTCAATATCGAAACCATCCGCAAGGACCGCGAAGCGATAATTGTCACCGAGATTCCTTATCAGGTGAACAAGCGGCTGATGATCGAGAAGATCGGCGAGTTAGTGAAGGAAAAGAGGATCGAAGGTATCGCCGATGTTTGGGACGAGACCAACCGCGACGGCATGCGGGTGGTGATCGAACTGAAGCGCGACGCCATCGCCGATGTGGTCCTCAACCAGCTATGGCGGTTCTCGCAGCTCCAGCAATCTTTCGCCTGCAACATGGTTGCACTCAACGGCGGCCGCCCCGAGATCATGACACTGAAGGATATGATCTCGGCGTTCACCTCCTTCCGCGAGGAGGTGGTCAGCCGGCGCACCAAATTCTTGCTCCGCAAGGCGCGCGACCGTGCCCATGTCTTGGTCGGCTTGGCCATCGCCGTCGCCAATATCGACGAAGTGATCAGGCTCATCCGCGGCTCGGCGAGCCCGGCCGAGGCCAAAGTCAAGCTGATGGAACGCGATTGGCCTGCCAAGGATATGGTGCCGCTGATCGAACTGATCGCCGATCCGCGCCACACGATACAGGCCGACGGCACCTACAAGCTGTCGGAGGAGCAGGCGACGCAGATTCTCGCACTCACGCTATCGCGCCTCACCGCACTCGGCCGCGATGACATCGGCAGCGAACTGGCCAAGATCGGCGGCGAGATCAAGGATTACCTCGAAATCCTTGGTTCGCGGGTGCGCATCGTCGACATCATCAAGGGGGAATTCATCGCCATCAAGGACGAGTTCGGCACCCCGCGCAAGTCCGAGATCCTCGAGTTCGACGGCGACGTCGAGGACGAGGACATGATCAGCCGCGAGGACATGGTCGTCACCGTCTCGCACAAGGGCTACATCAAGCGCGTGCCGCTTTCGACCTATCGGGCGCAGCGGCGCGGCGGCAAGGGCCGCTCGGGCATGGCGACGCGGGATGAGGATTTCGTCACCCGTCTGTTTGTTGCCAATACCCACACGCCGATCATTTTCTTTTCCTCGCGCGGCATGGCCTACAAGATGAAGGTGTGGAAATTGCCATTGTCCACACCGCAGGCCATCGGCAAGGCGTTGGTGAACCTATTGCCGCTGACGGCGGATGAGCGGATCACCTCGATCCTTCCGCTGCCGGAGGATGAAGCAAGCTGGGACACACTCGACATTATGTTCGCGACGGAATCGGGTGGTGTGCGCCGCAACCGGCTGTCGGATTTCGTCGAGGTTCGCCAGAACGGCAAGATCGCCATGAAGCTCGACGAGGGCGATCACATTGTCGGCGTTGCCATCTGTTCGGAAGGCGACGACGTGCTGCTGACCTCGGCGGCCGGCCAGGCCATGCGCTTCCAGATCACCGACGTGCGCGTCTTCAAGGGCCGCGATTCGACGGGTGTGCGCGGCATCGCATTGGCGGATGGCGACAAGGTCATCTCGATGACGATCCTGCGCCATTTCGAGGCGAATCCGGCCGAGCGCGCGGCCTACATCAAGCAGCGCCGCGCCATCGCGGGCAGCGATGCGGGCGAAATCGCCGCGCCAGAGGCCGAGGCGGATGCGGAGGAAGCCGCCGGCGATGCTTCGCTCAGCGAGTCGCGCTATGCCGAAATGAGCGCTGCCGAGCAATTCGTGCTCACCGTCAGCGAGCGCGGTTACGGCAAGCGCTCATCGTCCTTCGAGTACCGCGTGACCAACCGCGGTGGCAAAGGCATCGTCGGCATGATCGTCAACGACCGCAACGGCCGCCTGGTCGGCGCGTTCCCCGTCGAGGAGGCCGACCAGATCATGCTGGTGACCGATGGCGGTCAGCTCATTCGCTGCCCCGTCAACGGCATCCGCGTCGCCGGACGCAACACCCAAGGCGTGACGGTTTTCAAGACAGCCGATGGCGAGAATGTGGTGGCGGTCGAGCATATCCCGGACGATGGGGAGGACGAAGGAGAGGCGGGTACTGACGGGACCGAGCCGGAGGTGATTTGATTGGCTTCGGCACAAACTCAACTTCATCCTTGAAACTCAACTTCCGCAGACGGGGTAATCGTCCCGCGATCGGTGGCGGCTGGGAGACCAGCTATGCTCAAGCCGACACGTTGCCGCCGATTGTCAGGCCCACGGCAGTCTCGCCGCCGGCTTTGGCCAGGTCAGGCCCCACCGGATCGTCCTTGTTCATCCGCCGGATGGCGCCGGCGCGGGCCCCACTGATGAGGTTCTGGGCGATCAGCACGGCGCCGCCGTTGTCATCCGACGCCACGCCAATGCCGATGGCTGAACCCCGCACCACATTGCCGGTGATCGCAATGTCGCGGCGATAGGCGCCGTATCCAGCCGTGATGCCGATCCGGGCCGCGCCCTCGATCACGTTTCCGGTGACCGAGCTGTCCGCCTCGATCGCAATGCCGATGCCGAGGTCCTCGCCCGAGGCCGAGGCGCGTTTGAAGTTGCGCAGGAGATTGCCCTGCACCACCGCCAGCCGGCCGCCGTCGTTGAAGTTCGTTACCGATATGCCGAGCGCCGCGTCATCGATGAGATTGTCGGAGATGATCACGCCTTCGAACGCGAACTCGGAGTAGATCGCGACATCGCCAAGCCGCTCGCAGGCGTTGCCGATGATCTGGACGTTTGACCCTGAATTTGAGCGGATCGCCGAAAAGGCGCAATCGGTAACACGGTTGGCGAGGACCTGGACGGAGCCGGCGCGAAATACATTGATGCCGTTGCCGTTGGGTCCGTCGCCGCCGTCCCGCGCCTCGATATGCGATACCCGGTTGTGGGCGACCAGCGTGCCGTCCTCGCCTGGTTCCGAGCGCCAGACCTGGATACCGTTGTTGCCAATGTGCTCGATCCGGTTGGCGGTGATGGCAAGGCCAGTGGAGTCCAGGCTGAAAATCGCCGTCTGGCCGCAATGAGTTACGGTGCAGCCATTGACGATACCGGAGCTGCGCTTCAACGATATGCCGTTGGCGAGCCCGCCTGTAACGGTGAGGTCTCGCAGCGTTACGCTGGTACAGTCAGCGAATGTGACGAGGCCATCGGCGGCGCCTTGGTCGAGCGGCCTTGACGCCCCATCGATGATCAACCCCTCAAGCAAGATGTCTTGCGCCTTGCTGGCGACGAGAAAGCCGGGGCCGCCCGCGAAAACCAGCTTGGTGGCGCCCGGAATGCCGGAAATGCGGGTGCCTGACGGCAGCCCCAACGTGCCGCAATGGAACGATCCAGCCGGCAGCCGCAGCACTTCGCCTTTGGCCGCAGCGCGCTCGACTGCCGCCTGAAGGGGCTGAGTTTGATCAATCTCGCTCGACGGCTTGAGCCCGTCACTGTCGGCGGGCGTGGCCGCTTTGGCAGGAGCAACGGCCATGCATACGAGCGCGGCCCCGGAAAGTGCGGTGGCACGCATCAGCAACTCGCGGCGGACGATGGACATCTGCGAACCTGTGCGCATTGGGTACCAACCCGCGAGGTCGCAAGACCCGTGCCATCGGTGATTGACGTGGGTCGCGGTTTCCATTGCATTGGTGACAAATGGCGACACACCAAGGGGAACCCTTCATGGCCAAGGTCAAGGCATCGACGGACGACATGCTGCATGTAACGCAATGGCACAACGGCGACAAACGCTGGTCGCCGTTCTCGCAAGCCGAAATGCAGCGCCGGCAAAATGGGCTTCGTGCCCACCTTGCCAAGGCCAATGTCGATGCCGCTCTGTTCACGTCCTATCACAATATTTGCTACTATTCGGGCTTCCTCTACTGCTATTTCGGCAGGAAATATGGGCTCGTTATCGACCAGCAAAAGGCGACCACGATCACCGCCGCGATCGACGGCGGTCAGCCCTGGCGGCGCACCTTTGGTGACAACGTCACTTATACCGATTGGCGCCGGGACAATTATTTCACCGCCGTCCGGGGGCTGATCAAGGGCGCAAGGCGGCTGGGGATCGAGTTCGATCATGTGTCGCTGGCCCTACGCAAACAGCTCGAGGATGCCTTTCCGGGCATCGAGTTCGTGGACATCGCCGAGCCTGCTATGTGGTTGCGCACGGTGAAATCAGCCGAGGAGCACAAGCACATCCGCGAATGTGCGCGCATCTGCAATGTCGGCGCGCGGGCGGTCATGGGCGCGATCAAGGAGGGTGTGCCGGAATATGAGGTGGCGTTGGCCTCCACCAATGCGATGGTGCGCGAAATCGGCAAGAGCTTCCCGTTCGTGGAACTGATGGATACCTGGACCTGGTTCCAGTCGGGCATCGAGACGGACGGCGCGCACAATCCGGTCACCAATAAAAGGGTAGAGATGGGCGATATTCTGTCGCTCAATTGCTTTCCGATGATCTTTGGCTACTACACGGCCATCGAGCGAACGCTGTTCTGTGAGCGTGCCTCGAACGCTCATCTCGATTTGTGGAGCAAGAACTGCGAGGTGATGCGGGTGGGCAGCGAGCTGCTGAAGCCGGGCAAGTCCTGCGCTGAGATCGCGCAGGAACTCAACGAGTTGTACCGCTCGTGGGACCTCATCAAATACCGCTCATTCGGCTACGGCCACTCCTTCGGCGTGCTGTGCCACTATTACGGTCGGGAGGCCGGCGTAGAGCTTCGCGAGGACGTGGAGACCGTTCTCCAGCCGGGCATGGTCGTTTCGATGGAGCCGATGGTCATGATTCCCGAGGGTGAACCGGGCGCCGGCGGCTATCGCGAACACGACATCTTCATCATCACCGAAACGGGCGCCGAGAATATCACCAATTTCCCCTACGGCCCTGAGCACATGATCATCAAGGGGTGAGTACGCTCGCCGCGGTCAGCCCTCAAGATGTCCCCTATTGCGGGTTCTCCAAGCTGAACACTTGCGATGATTCATCGTAAGCGAACAGCTCTCCATAGCGGCTCCAGTTGGTGACGGAGCGCAGCGTCCTCTCTGCCTCCTCCTCGCTCATATAGTCCTCGAGCTCCTGGATGAAACGGTTGGCGGGCGCGGTGTGGGTAGAGCGCTCATCCAGCACGCGCCGGATGCGCGCGGCCAACGGCACATAGCTCAGCATATGGTCTCCGAACAGCTTCTTGCGCGCGTCCACTTCGCCACCGGCGAACTTGATGCCGGCGGGCGTCAACTTGATGTCGCCCGACTCCATTTCGGCAAAGCGCAGCAGTTGCAATGTCTCGCCGATCTTGAACAGGTCGTCGACTTCAAGCGTGAGCTCATCGGCGATGACTGGCAGGTCGGCCTTGCCGTTAAACGGGGGAGCCGCAAGCGCCTCCATGAGACCGGCCAACGAGTTGGTCGAAACGCGCGGCAACACCATGCCAAAGCCCATGCCGGCGAAATGGCCGTCCTTGCCGGCGGGCTTGGGCTCGGCGCGCTGTGTCATGCGGGCATAGATCGTGTCGACGAGCTGGCGGAACTCGGGGTCGAGCCGATTGCGTGGATGTTTGAGGCGAACCTTGATCTCGGCCGATATTCGTCCCGGATTTGACGAAAGCACAAGGATGCGGTCGCACATCAGGACGGCTTCTTCAATATTGTGCGTGACCATGAGAATCGCCTTGATGGGCAACCGGCCTTCCGTCCAGAGATCGAGGAGGTCGGTGCGCAGGGTCTCGGCGGTCAGCACGTCGAGCGCGGAGAACGGTTCGTCCATCAGCAGGATGTTGGGGTTGACGACCAGCGCCCGGGCAAACCCCACGCGCTGACGCATGCCGCCCGAAAGCTCCTTGGGGTAGGCCGTCTCAAAGCCGTCAAGGCCGATGAGATCGATGGCCTTCAGCGCGCGGCGGTGCGCCTCGTCCTCCTCGATGCCCTGCGCGCGCAGGCCAAACTCGACGTTTTCCTGCACATTCAGCCACGGGAAGAGCGCAAAGCTTTGGAACACCATGGCGATACCCTCAGCCGGCTTGTCGACAGGATGGCCGAGATAAACAACGTTGCCCTCGCTCGGCTCAATGAGGCCGGAGACGATCCGCAGCAGCGTCGACTTCCCGCAGCCCGATCGACCGAGCATGCCGACGATCTCACCCTCGTTGATGGTCAGGCTGACGTCATCGAGGATCGGCACACCCGCCTCCCCAGAGCCTTTCATGTAGTGCTTGCTGACATGGGTGACGTTGAGAAGATTGGGGGCCGTCGTTTCCATCGCAGATTCCCGGATTCAATTGACGCGCAACCGGCGCTCGGCGTAGCCGAACAACGGGCGCCAGAAGAGGCGGTTGAAGAGGATTACGAACACCGACATTACGGCCACGCCGAGCACGATCTTGGGGTAGTCGCCAGCCTCCGTCGCTTGGGCGATATAGGAGCCGATGCCGTGGGCGGCAACCTTGTCGTCACCCCATTTGACGTATTCAGCGACGATCGCCGCGTTCCACGATCCGCCCGAGGCGGTCAAAGCTCCGGTCACGAAATAGGGAAAGATGCCCGGCAGCATGACATCACGCCACCACTGCCATCCCTTGGCACCATAGGTCGCGGCGACCTCCTTCAGGTCGTTTGGAAAGGCGGCGGCACCCGCGATCACGTTGAAGACGATGTACCACTGCGTGCCAAAGATGATGAGCGTGCTCAGCCAAATGTCTGGATTGAGGTGCAGTCGGAGAATTAAAATCACCGCGATCGGGAAAATCACGTTGACTGGAAACGCCGCCAGAAACTGAGCCAACGGCTGGACCAGCCGAGCAATTGTGGGGCGCAGTCCGACCCACACGCTGATCGGCACCCAGAAGAGCGTCGCCAACGCCATCAACACCACGACCCGCAACATGGTGATGAAGGTAAGACCGACGGCGTAAAAGAGGTCACTCCAGGAAAGCTCGCTGGTGACGAATCTCTCGATTTCCCAAAGCGCCCACAACGTTATGAGCCCGATCAGGCCAAACCAGGCATAGTCGAATGCCCGCGACAGCCTCGGGTCGGCCTTGCCTGACAGTCCCTCGAATTTCGGAAATGGGAGGCGCAGATAGGCGAATTTGGTGAACTGGTCGCCAACGAAGATCACGATCTGCCGGAGGAACCGCGTTCGCTGGAATAGCCGTAGAACCCACGGGTCCTCGCTTTCCTGGCCCGCCGAAAGTTCGACTCGGAATTTGCTGGACCAGGCAACGATCGGGCGAAACAGCAGCTGGTCGTAGGCGAGGATAACAAAAAGCATCGTGATCACGGCCGCGATCACTGCGTCCACGCGCTTCTGATTGATGGCCATCGCCAGATAAGAGCCAATCCCGGGCAGGTTGATTGTGGTGTCGCCAACCGAGATCGCCTCTGAGGCCACAACGAAAAACCAGCCGCCCGACATTGACATCATCGTGTTCCACAGCAGGCCTGGCACCGAGAATGGCGCTTCGAGGCACCAGAACCGTTGCCAGCCATTGAGCCGGAAACCATTGCAAACTTCATCGAGATCGCGGGGTACGGTGACCAGTGATTGGTAGAATGAGAAGGCCATGTTCCAGGCCTGGCTGGTAAAGACCGCGAAAATCGCCGCGCACTCTGCCCCGAGTGTGCTTCCCGGAAACAGCCCGAGGAAGAAAGTTACGGTGAAGCTGAGGAAGCCCAAGACTGGGACCGACTGAAGCACGTCCAGCATCGGGATCAGGACGAGTTCGGCACGCTTGCTCTTGGCGGCAAGGGTGGCGTAGGTGAAAGTGAAGATAAAGGATGCAATCAGCGCCAGAAACATTCTGATCGTCGACCGGCTCGCATAGTACGGCAGATTCGCATAGTCCAAGTTCACCGTTGAGTCGTTTTTGTCGGGCAGGTGAGCGGTCATGCCGTGGGAGGCGTGGGTGATCGCGACGAACAGGGCGACGATCAACGCAAAGGCAATGAAATCCCAGACGTTTGGGATCGATCGCCGATTGAAGGACGTCAGGTCAATCCATTTGTGCGCCATGATCGACCCGGTCGCAGAAGGGTGGCGAGGAAGTCTGCGATCTCCTGCCCTATGCGGTGAGCAATTGCATCAGGCATTTTCGCGCAGGATGCGAGCGCCAAGAGTTTCACCGGATTCGTGAAACCTTTGTGACATCCGTCTCAAATCAAACCTTTAGCCTTGAAGCTAATGTGTCCATCCTTGCCAACGATCAGGTGGTCGTGAACGAGGATGCCCATCGGTTTGGCGGTGGTGATTATCGTCCGCGTCATGTCGATATCGGCGCGCGAGGGCGTCGGATCGCCCGAAGGATGATTGTGGACCAGGACAATGGCGGTCGAGGACAGTTCCAATGCACGTTTGACAATCTCGCGCACATAGACCGGCGTGTGGTCGACGGTGCCCGTTTGCTGCACCTCGTCGGCTATCAAGTGGTTGCGCTTATCCAGAAACAGGATCCGGAACTGCTCCTTGGTCTCGAAGGCCATGGCGGCCCGGCAATAGCCTATGACATCGTTCCAGGTTCCGAGCACGGGGCGCTTGCGTATCTCGCCCTGTAACAGACGGAGCGCGGCAGCCCGCACGATCTTGAGTTCCGTCAACGCGGCGTCCCCGAGACCGGGAACATTCGCCAGAAGATCGTCTGGCGCGCTGATGACTTCAACGAAGGAGCCGAACTGGCGCAGAAGCTCCTTGGCGAGCGGCTTCACGTCGCGCCGTGGAATGGCGCGAAACAACAGCAACTCGAGAAGCTCGTAGTCGGGAAGCGCATCGGCGCCGCCCTTGCGGAAGCGTTGGCGCAGACGGTCGCGATGCCCGGAATGTCCGGGGTCTAGCGGCGCACCTTCATTGTCACTGAGGCCATCGGCCAAGCGCACGCCCTCATCGTGAGACGGCACCATATGGCGGACGGTGATATCCCTTTGGCGAGTAGGTAAATACCTCGCAGCCGACATCGGTAACGCCAACCGTATGCTCGAACTGCGCCGACAGCGATTTGTCCCGCGTCACCGCCGTCCAACCGTCTTCCAGCACCTTAACCGTCGCCTTGCCGAGGTTGATCATCGGTTCAATGGTGAAGATCATGCCGGGCTTTAATTCAACGCCCTCTCCCGCCCTGCCATAGTGCAGAATATTGGGCCGATCGTGAAACACATCGCCGAGCCCGTGACCGCAAAAGTCCCGAACCACACTGCACCGCTCGCTTTCGGCATATCGCTGGATGGCTTCTCCGATATGGCCCGTTGTACGGCCAGGCTTCACCGCCTCGATGCCGCGCAGCAGCGAGTTGTAGGTGACCTCGAGCAATCTTTCGGCCTTCCGGTTGATCTCGCCGACGGCGTACATGCGGCTTGAATCGCCATGCCAACCGTCCAAGATCAAGGTCACGTCGATGTTGACGATATCGCCGTCGCGCAGCGGCTTGGGGCCGGGTATGCCATGGCACACAACATGGTTGACCGAGGTGCATATTGAGCGGGGAAAGCCGCGATAATGGAGGGGCGCCGGGTAGGCGCCGTGATCTATCGCGAAGTCGAAGATGAGATCGTCGAGTGCCGCGGTGGTCACGCCCGGTTTGACCTCGTCCACCAAGAGATCGAGCGCTTCGGCCGCCAGCCGTCCGGCGCGGCGCATCCCCTCGAAGGCCTCGGGGCCGTAGATTCGGATTTTGTTGCTCTCGCGTTGCGTTGCGCGGACAGTGTCAAGATTGTGCATTCACCGGATCCGTTGGAAAGTTCACCCGACGCTTAGCTCAATTGGGGCCGTGGATGCAACGACGCAAGGGTCATTCATTCAGCGGCAGTCGATCGGCAACGGTGATCGCGGCGGTGGAGACGTGGCAAGCATAGGCGAGCGCCTCGACGCCGGCGGCGCGAGCGGCCTTGAAGGCAGCAAGATATTTGGGATCGAGGTCGCCGGCGAGCTGAAAAGAGTTCGTGTCACCGCGCTGTACAAGGTACACCATGACCGCCTTGTGTCCGTCGGCAACCATTCTCGAAAGTTCGGCGAGATGCTTGGCCGCGCGCTCGCTCACGCAATCGGGAAACTCGGCAAGTCCAGCGGTCCGAGATAAGTGGACATTCTTGACCTCGACATAACAAAGCCTGCCATCCTCGGCCTCCAACAACAGATCGATGCGGCTATTGAGGCCGTATCGGACTTCGCGGCGCAGCTTGGGGTAGCCGGCGAAATCCCCGACTACACCGGCGTCAATCGCCTCTTCCACGAGCTTGTTCGGCAGTCCTGTGTTGATCCCCACAAGCGTTGGCCCGCGGCCGAGATCAGTCTCGATAAGTTCCAACGTGTGCAAGTACTTCCGGGTCGGACTCACGGATCGCGACAGCCAGACAGTTCCGCCCGGTTCACACAGACCCATCATCGATCCGGTGTTTGGCACCGAAGCGGTGATCTCAGCCGCATCACCGAGGCGCACGTCGGCAAGAAACCGCTTGTAGCGTCTAATCAGCGTGCCGCGAACGAGGGGTGTGAGAAATCGCATCCCGCAGTGCTAGGCATCTGGCGCCGGCGCGGCAAGCGGTTAGACTGGGCTTTGAGTAGCGATCTGGAGGCTGTGCCATGACTGTGGCGGTTAAGGATATCGTGACGGCGGCGGTGTTGGTCATCGGCGATGAGATCCTGTCGGGCCGCACCAAGGATAAGAACATCGGTTTCATTGCCGATCTGCTCACCGCCATAGGTATCCAACTGAGGGAAGTGCGGATCGTGCCCGACGAGGAAGACAAGATCGTTGCCGGCCTCGATGCGCTGCGCTCGGGGTACGACTACGTCTTTACCACCGGAGGCATCGGGCCGACCCATGATGACATCACCGCCGATGCCGTGGCAAAGGCGTTCGGTGTCGGCATCGATGTCGATCCAAGAGCCGTGGCCATCATGGCTCCGCACTACGCGGCGCGCGGGCTTGAGTTCACGGTGGCGCGACAGCGGATGGCGCGCATTCCCGCTGGAGCGGAACTCGTAGAGAACCCAGTGTCGAAAGCGCCGGGCTTCATGATCGGAAACGTGGTGGTCATGGCGGGTGTTCCCAACATCATGCAAGCAATGATGCAATCGGTTGCGCCAAGGCTGACCACCGGCAAGAAGATGCAGTCGGTGGCCATAACCGTTCGGCGCCCGGAAAGTGAGATCGCCAATCTGTTCGGCGATGTGCAGAAGGAGTTTCCCGACGTACCGATGGGGAGTTATCCGTTCAGCGACGAGCAGGGCTATGGCTCCAATCTCGTGCTTCGCTCGATG
>Ga0209698_10007612_pt1 | contig 11337 bp, 11 predicted proteins | sample LitLauG_LLR_2012_FD_187203 | JGI IMG/M metagenome (GOLD analysis project Ga0209698, IMG submission 187203) | Freshwater sediment microbial communities from Pennsylvania, USA - Little Laurel Run_MetaG_LLR_2012 (SPAdes) (version 2) | ecosystem: Environmental > Aquatic > Freshwater > Creek >... | reverse complement strand
ATATCTTATAGAAATATGTACCCATGGGAACACCTTGACTCCGACCGGCCTCCTCATGGAAGGCGTTTACGTTCATCTTCCCTTCGGGCAGGGGTTTTGAGCGTAATGGGGATGTTTCGCCAACTACCAGTTCAAACCCTTCGCGCATTGCGATTCCGGCTACAATCTGTGAATGGCCCGCATTTGGAAAGAGCCGTTTAATCCGACAAAGCACGGTGTTCTCGATGGGTCGGACTCAAGCACTATACAGCGACACCGACGTGCGCCCACGCTCATGCCGCACGAAGTAATCTTTGTCGAGGTCTGTTCGTTTACGTTCAGGTTCGACAGTCAAGAGCAGATTGAAGAAGCGGTGACATTCTACGAGCAGAAGTTGCCTGCCAGTAGCCGTGAGCCGGAATCCGTGTACTCTCTTCGGGGTTACGACAGAGGCGAATCAGAGCGGTGGTTCGAGACGCTTCCGCTTTTCCTGCGCGAAGAACCAAAGCGGCAAAAAGTCGTAAAGGCTCTTCGAGAGGCCCTTGCCTTGACCGCCAAGCGGCACTAACTGTTGTTAGCAGGCGATAGCGCTCAAAACCCACTCGTCCGGAAGCACCGAAGCTGAGTCGTGCTGCTCCTGGCTTGCCCTCTATTGAATCCGCTCATTGGTGAACCGGTCGCGTCCGGCCCAATAAGGGCATTGTGGGCAGGACGTTCCCTCTGGATAGTCCACGCCTTCTTCGTGCGGGCAGCCAATAATCCCATCGGCCACGACGGTGGAGCGGGGTCCGTACTGCTTGAGGAATGTCAGAATCTGCTCACCGATGGCGAGATCCTCGCGTATATCCAGGTCGCCATCGGAGAACCAGCGCTGGAGAAGATCTGGATCGTTACTTTCAGAGAGGAAAACGCTCACCACTACCTTAGTAGCCAGTTTGTCATTGGGGCCATAAAAAGCTATGGTGGCAATTGGGTAGCCTCGAAAACCAGACCGGGACGTCCCGTCCACCCAGGAGCGGACGGGGCTCTTCCCGCGGGATCCCTTCCTTCCCTTTTTCGTCCGTGCAATATACGCCGTGCTTCGCCAAGTTGTCGAAAAACGGATGGGCCGACAAATCACGGCAGGAGAGAAGTCTTCCACCCGCCACAGCTGTGAACCCGATTACCCCAGGCAAATGAAAGCGTCCCGGCGGCTTCTAGCATGGACTTACATTTTAATCCGCTGCGGCTTCAAGCGCGGATCCGCTACGGGCGGGGCGTTGTAGGAAGGCGGCGCGTTCGGTTTCAAACTGCTCCAGGTTCGCTCCGAACTCCTGATCGTTCCATCCCATAACTGCGCTAATGCGCAAGGCCGCTTCGCGGCTGCACGATTCGGACCAGCAAGCGCCCAGCGCGACGGGCACGCGCCTCAGCAGCACGTCGCCCAGGGTGACGGCGTATTCGTTCCGGTAAGCCTCGACGACTTCCGCCACGATGTGAGAGGTGTGTGGACAGATGGGCGCCCGAAGATCGGCGCTGACCAGGGCCATGCGAGCAATATCCATGGCATGCTGGCCGTGCCATTCCATCATGCCGCGGGCGGTTTCTTCGCTTACCGACCCGGCGCGGGCGATTTCGATGACTTCCTGATCGAGGAGCGGGTCGAGCGAACTGCCCGGACCGATAGTAACCGCTTTGGGTTCTTCGACCGAGATGCCGATCTTGCGAGCGCACTCCCGGGCGAGAGAAGCGGCGGTCGTGAGCTTTCCGCCGATCACGGAGATCATCCGCGTGGCACCCTCGTCGCTGTGGTCGTGCAGGAAATGTCGCCGGGTTACCGCCGAAGGCTTGTCGCTCCCCGAGTTCGGCAGAGGCCGGATCCCGGCAAAGGCGTACTTGATGTCGTGGAATGAAAGCTTTGCCTTGGGGAACAGCCCAGCCGCAGTTTGCAGCAAGTAGTCGATCTCCTGCTGAGAAGCGGCGGCCTTTCCCGGATCACCGGTGTCAGGCACTTCGGTGGTGCCGACAAGAATCTGTTCGTTCCAGGGCAGCACAAAGATGGGGCGTCCGTCAGCGGCTTCGGTGTAGAGGGCTGCGGTGGGAGCTCCTGAGAATCTTGGCAGCACGATGTGAGATCCGCGCACGCCACCGAGCATTGGTTTTTTCGTGCGCACCGTCGAACGCTGGCAGATGCGGTCGGCCCACGGACCGGTGCAGTTGATAATCCAGCTGGCGTCAACCCGTTGATCCTTTCCCGAGGTGCGGTCGCGGAAGAGTACGCCCCGGGCGCGCCCTTGGCCAATATCGACGGCCAGCACTTCGCAGTGATTGCGGACCACCGCGCCGGCGGCCGCGGCTTCCAGCATCCATTCGGCTACCAGGCGCTCGGGAAATTCGCACTGGGCATCTTCGAAGTTGAGCATCAGCCACCGGTGGCCGGCGTCGAGCGCGCGTTGCACGCGAGCCATTTCCATCTCACTCAGATCGGGAGACCTCTTCTTGGCCATACGCTGGTAGAGCCAGAGGCCGGCGCGCACCTTCATGGCGCTGCGCTGGCTGTTCTCATTCAGCAAGAAAAGGAAGTGTACGGGGTGCACCAGGTGAGAGCGTTCGCGGAGCAGGCGCTCGCGCTCGTGAACCGATTCGCGTACCAGGTCAAGTTCGCCATGCTCGAGGTATCGCAGGCCGCCATGAATGATGCGTGTCGACCGGCTGGTCACCCCCGAGGCAAAGTCGTTCTGTTCGAGCAGTAAAGTGCGTTTTCCGGCGCGGGCACACTCGCGGGCGATAGCCACGCCGTTGATGCCGCCGCCGATGACCACCACGTGAAAGTGCTGGCCTTCCAGCGGGGATCGAGGTTTTACAGCTAAAGTCATGTATTTACGTCAGATATCGACGTGTAACGAATCGACATGGAACTCGGAAGAACACGTTCACCTGTGGTCATTTTGCGCCCTCGCAAGAAGCAGATGAAGGTGACGATGGTCCATCCGACCTCGGCGCAAAACTCACCCTGAAATGATACCGAAAGTAACGTCGTCGCGTCGGATGCGTCGGATCTGTAGCAGAATTCGTAATGGCTGAGTCTGAATCCTTACCACGAAGGACACGAAGTAACACGAAGGAACCCCTCACCAGCGACACCCCTTCGTGATACTTCGTGTCCTTTGTGGTCAATGATTTTCTATTTCGGCATCAAGCGCATGCGTTGCTTCGTGCCTTCGCTGTCATTTACATTGGTTGCCGAATGCCCACCACAGGAGAGCGTTTCGAACGAGCGGTCGCCATCATGGAACGCCTGCGGGCCCCCGGCGGGTGCCCCTGGGATCGGGAACAGACCTTCGATTCTATCAAGCCCTATACCCTGGAAGAGACCTACGAAGTTCTGGAAGCGATCGATCATCGCGACTGGCCCGAACTCGCCGGTGAACTCGGCGATCTGCTGCTGCAGGTGCTCTTCTACGCGGAGATGGCGCAGGAACAGTCCTCGTTCTCGATTGATGATGTTCTGGAGCGGCTTTCTACAAAGCTGATCAACCGGCATCCGCATGTGTTCGGCGACGTGAAGGCCGATACGTCCGACGAGGTCAAGCGCAATTGGGAAGCCCTGAAGCAGGAAGAGAGAAAAAAGAAAGAGGGAAGCGCTGAAGCCGACGGAAAACCCGAAAAGCGCTCGATCCTTGCGGGAGTCTCATCGAAGATGCCTTCGCTCCTCGAGGCGCACAAGCTCAGTTCACGCGCGGCACAGATTGGATTCGACTGGCCCGACGTTGAAGGACTCTTTGACAAGCTGCACGAAGAAACCGAGGAGTTGCGCGAGCACTTGAAGGAGTTTCCCGCCCCGGGACCGCGCCCGCAGGGAAAAGGCATTGCCGGGTCGGGCCGCGCGGTTATCCCTGAACAGCTGCAGGCGCGGCTGGAGGAAGAAGTCGGCGATTTATTCTTCGTGCTGGTCAATATTGCGCGTTATCTCTCGGTCGATCCGGAATCGGCTCTGCGCAAGACCAACCGCAAATTCCGGCGTCGCTTTCAATGGATGGAGGCTCGACTCCACGAATCGGGACGCTCTGCCGAAGATGCCCCCATGGAAGAACTCGAATCGCTCTGGCAAAAGGCCAAGGCTCACGAACGAGACGCGGAGGAGAAGAGCGCTTGAACGCCGCGTCCATCGAACTCAGGCGATGTCACGGCATTGAGGAGTTTCGCGCGTGCGTCGCCTTGCAGAAGGAAGTGTGGAACTTCACGGACGCCGAACTCGTGCCGTTGCGCATGTTCGTGGTTGCCGACAAAGTAGGCGGCCAGGTCATGGGCGCGTTCGACGGTGGGGTGATGGTCGGATTCGCTCTGTCGGTTCCCGGCACGCGCGCGGGACACGCCTATCTGCACTCGCACATGCTGGCCGTGCGCAAAGATCATCGCAACAGTGGTCTGGGACGTCGCCTGAAACTTATGCAGCGGGAAGATGCCCTGGCGCGTGGAATTGAGCTGATCGAGTGGACGTTTGATCCTCTGGAAATCAAGAATGCATATCTGAACATCGAGAGGCTGGGTGCGATCGCGCGGCGCTATAACATCAACCAGTACGGTATCACGTCGTCTCCGCTGCAAGGAGGATTGCCCAGCGACCGCCTCATTGCCGAGTGGTGGCTGAAATCGAAACGCGTGGAGACGCTTCTGGAAAAAGGGAAGAATCCGGCGATGCGGACGGAATCTTTCATTTCGGTTCCCGCCCAGATCTATGAGTGGAAAGCCGCAGCCGAGACGCGGGCCAAGGCGCAGCAGGTGCAGGAGCACAACCGCGAGGAATTCTTGCGCGCATTTGGGCACGGGCTGGCTGTTCTGGGCTATGAGCGAGATGCGGAGGGCAATGGCAAGTTCTTGCTTGGCCGCTGGGATGAGAAGTGGTCGTATGCGGCTGAATCCTGAGGCTTCAGCAAGGTCCCTGGTTTACTGATTTCACGATTGGGCTTCAACTGTTTTCGCCTTGAGACCCTGAAACTCTGAAACCTTGAAACATGAAAATCGAAGCCATCACGCTGCGCGAGATTCACATGCCGCTCGTCCAGTTCTTCGAGACGAGCTTCCACCGCCTCTACCATCGCCGCATTCTTCTCGTCACCGTACACAGCGAGGGGATCGACGGCTGGGGCGAGAGTGTTGTTGGGGAAGATCCGTTTTACAGCAGCGAATGGATCGAAAGCGCCTGGCCCACGTTGAAGCAATATCTGATTCCGGCGCTGCTCGGGCAGCGGATCGATTCCGGCCGTGAATGTCCTGCTCTCTTTGCCAGAGTTCGCTCGCATCGCATGGCCAAAGCGGCGCTCGAAAACGCGGTTTGGGACGCTGAGGCCAATCAGAAGAAGCTGCCGCTCTGGAAGTTGCTGGGCGGAACGCGACGTGAAATCCCGTGCGGCGTTTCCATCGGGATTCAGGATTCAGTGGAACAATTGCTCGACAAGATTCAGACCGAACTCGCGGCTGGCTATCGCCGCATCAAGATCAAGGTCAAGCCCGGCTGGGACCTGAACGTGCTCGAACGGATCCGCTCGCGCTGGGCCGAGATCACACTGAGTTGTGACGCGAATTCCGCCTACACGCTCGACCAGGTCGAGCACCTGCGCAAGTTCGATCAGTTCAACCTGCTCATGATCGAGCAGCCGTTGTGGAACGACGACATCTACTATCACGCGCGGTTGCAGAAAGAATTGCGCACCGCCATCTGCCTCGATGAATCGATCGTCAACGTGCGCGGGGCCGCATTCGCTGTGGAAACCGGGGCGTGCCGTATCATCAACGTCAAAGTGGGACGCGTGGGCGGATTCTCTGAGGCTTTGAAGATTCACGACCTTTGCCACGCTCACAACATTCCGGTCTGGTGCGGAGGGATGCTCGAGACCGGCATCGGGCGGGCCCAGAATATCGCGCTCTCCAGCCTTCAGAACTTCAGTCTCCCGGGTGACGTTTCGGCCTCGAAGCGCTATTGGAAAGAGGACATCATCGATCCTGAAGTCGAGGTGTCGCCGCAGGGGACGATTGCCATCAGCGACCAGCCGGGCACGGGCTATCGCATCAAGCCAGACCTGATCGACAAGTTGACGGTGAGGAAAGAGACGCTGCGGGCCTGAGCTTCCAGCAAGCCGTCCTCGCTCTGACTTACTGCGGGTCCTTCTTCGCCGCGGCAGCCTCCGGCTCGTGATTGTGCGCCAGCTTCTCTTGCTCGTTCCTCAGCAGGTCCACCCCTTTGGCGAAGGTCAGATCATTGGGCACGGGGCGAAAGTCGCTCAACGTCTCATCCGAGACCATGCTGATTCCCTTGAAAAGGAGAATCTTTCCCGTGATCTTCAGGCTCAGGGCGGTGATCTCCCAGTCTCCGTCGCCGACGTGGGCCTGCTGCACGCGGAAGTGGCCGCCTTTGTCGAGGTGACCGATGATTCCCCAGCCGAAGGAGACATCCCGAAACAGGGTGCCGTCGATTCTTGCGATCCGGTGCGCGGTGGTATCGATCAGCAGGTATCCCTGCATGCCCTCGAGCACTTGCTCCACCTTTGTCGGAGGTGAGTAGGCGGGGTTGGGTGTGAAATCCAATCTCACCAGTTCGTCTCCAGCCTCCCCCAAGTCCGGGCCGGAGGGCTCCGTGCCCGCGTATTTGTAGCGGAAGGCATCGGGGAGCGCTTTTACGATGCGCAGAGTGCGGTCGGCATCGTCTTTCTCGCGGGCATGTTTCCTGCGCAGTTGTTCGGGATTGCCTGCAAGCCAGTTCAAGTGATCCATTTCGGCCTGTTGCTGCTGCGTAGAAAGCGGCTGGTCGTTGATCGCAATCAGCATGCCCGCCAGAGCATCTTTGGTTTCGACGTAGAGCCGGGTTTGTGGTCCTTTGGGCGTCTGTTTTCGCGATCGGAACATATGCGCCTGCGAGGGCTGATTGGCCTCGGCAAGTTCGCGGGCTACCGTTTGACGGACCAGGTCGTTGGGAGAAATCTGCGGCAGCCCATCCTGGCCACGAAGCACAGCAGGGGCAGTCCAGCAGACCGCAATGCAAACCACGAGTTTGCTTCCTCGACGAAGCATGCACAATTAGTGTAGCAATGGGCGGCAAGAGGTTGCAGATGCACCTTCTAATGAGATGCGCGGCCTCGCTGGCTTGCCGCCTGCTCTGAGACTTGGGTATAGTCGATGACAGCGGCGGCCGTCCCGGTAACCTGCCTTCCCAGAATTCCGGTAAGCAGTATCCGCTTCCTAAAAAGGAGAAACATCCATGAGTGCTCCGTTGTCGGCAGACTTGGCGCAGATTGGCAAATCCGTGGTTATCAAAGGTGAGTTGTCGGGCAGCGAGGACCTTTACGTCGATGGTCAAGTAGAGGGCAGCATCTCGCTGAAGAGCCACAGCTTGACCGTGGGTCCGAATGGGCAGGTGAAAGCTTCGGTGGAAGCGAAGGGAATCGTGGTGCAGGGAAAGCTTGAGGGCAACGTGCAAGCCAGTGATCGCGTCGAATTACGCAAATCGGCCGTGGTCACGGGGGACATCACCACGCAGCGCATCTCGATTGAAGAGGGCGCTTATCTGAAGGGAAAGGTCGACATTTCCGGCAAAGCCGAGAAGGCCGCAGGAAAGTAACTACTTCCGGATCGCAGCGCAGGTTAAAGTTTTGGTTGCGGAGATTATCTCAAGTCCCAGAACGCTCGTTGCCTCCGATCTTTTGGAGTCGGTCTGATGGCAACAGTGGCGCAGAACTTCATGAAGCTTTTTCGCGGCTCATCGAGCGGATCGCCGGCGGAGACCACGCAAGTACCGCAGAAGCTCACCCGCCGCTCCAGCGGCCTTGGCGAACTTGCGCGCCTGTGGGAGTCCGAGACACCGCTGTGTATTCTCGATCTCGGCTCGACTTCGCCCACTAACATCACTTTCTTCACCGGGCGCGGACACAAGATTTACAGCGAAGACCTTCTGGTCGCCTCTACGGAACCTCATCTGGTCACGAAAGACGAGCAGGGAACGGTTGTCCTCGACAGCCGTAAATTCCTTGCCGATAACCTGCTCTATCCCGCGGCACAATTCGACGTGGTGCTGTGCTGGAATCTGGCCGACTATCTTGATGAGAGCCTGGTACGTCCTGTGATGGGACGCCTGTGGTCGGTCCTGAAACCGGGCGGGATGCTGCTGGCCTTCTTCCATACCAAGGATGCCGGGCCGGAATCTCCCTGCTACCGCTTCCACATCATCGGGAAAGACACGCTGGAGATGCAGCGCATTGTGATGCGCCGCGAGGCGCGCCGCGGACCGACCGGAGCCATCCACACCGCCATCATCGACGGCTTCCGGCTGCAGCGCGTCTTCAACAACCGCCACATCGAAACCCTCTTCCGCGATTTCGCCTCAATTAAGTTTTTTCTGGCGCGGGATAACGTCAGGGAAGTGCTGGTTGTCCGGTAGTCTGCGCTAGTCTGCTGCGATACTCAGAGGTCTCACCGCCGGCTTCGCTTTCCAGATGATCACGCCCATACGGAAAAGATAGTGCCGTGAGATTTCGATGCGGTCCTCGGGTTGAGTTCCGCGGGGAAGCATGCTCCGCATCTCTTCGGGAGTATAGGCTCTTTTCACCGATGTCACGCCATCCAGGCGGGAGACATGGCTGCGCATGAGTGGGAAACCTGCGTAAACCAGCATCAGGTGCAAAGGGTGACGGATTAGATCGTTAATCAACACCGCACACCGGCTCACCCGCGCAGCTTCGGCGGCAAAGCAGGCCACTTCCACCGGCCGCAAATGATGCGCGAAGAGGCTGCAGCTCACCAGATCAAAACAATTGTCGCGGAAGGGAAGTGCGAGCGCGTCTGCGACCAGCGCACGATGTCCTCTCTGCAGGTGCGAGGGAACACGATCGAGGTCAGTGATTTCAAGAGTGATCCCCTTTTTCGCCAGCTGCGAAGCTGTGATTCGCGGGACCTCGCCTAGTCCAGCTGCAACCTCCAGCAGCGAGAAGTGCCTTTGTCCGGTTGAGGATGAGACGCGCTCGACCAGGCCGCGTGTGGTGGCCACGCCTCCGAACCATCGATTGATGCGGCACAAATCGCGCAGCGAGGTCTCCGCTTCGGGTGCGGGACACAGGCCGGAATCCAGGATTTCTTCCGAGTCGACGCGCTGCATGCAGAGTTTCGGTTTGGCCCCAGTTGCCGAGAGTATAGACGAAGTCGCGAGCCCAGATGTCAACAGTATGTCTACTGCGCTGGAGGATGATAATTCCGTGGGGCGTCTGTAGGAAGCGATCTGTTGGGTTCGCCGAAGAGGTAACACTACTGTACTTCGGCCAACTCTTCTTCCAGCAGTTGCTTGTTATACAGGTCGCTGTAGTAGCCGTTCAAGGCGAGAAGTTCGTCATGGTTGCCGAGTTCGACGATGCGTCCGCCGTGCAGCACGGCGATGCGGTCGGCATTGCGGACAGTGGACACGCGGTGGGATATGAAGATCGTGGTGCGTCCTGCCATCACGTCGCGCAGGTGGTTGAGAATTTTGTCTTCGGTGTGGGTGTCGACGCTGGAGAGTGCGTCGTCAAGGATCAGGATCCGCGGATTGCGGATCAGGGCGCGGGCGATTGCGGTGCGCTGCTTCTGTCCTCCGGAGAGCGTTATACCGCGCTCGCCGACCAGCGTCTCGTAGCCCTCGGGGAAGCCTTCAATGTCGACCGCAATGTTGGCGGCATCGGCGGCATCGTGAATCTCAGACTCGGTTGCCGAGTCGACGCCCAGTGCGATGTTCTCTCGAATGCGGTCGCTGAACAGGAATGTCTCCTGGGGAACGAAGCCGATGCTGCGGCGCAGCGATTCCAGCGAGTATTCGCGGATCGGGCGGCCATCAATCAAGACCATGCCTGGATCGGCGTCGTAGATGCGCGGAATCAGATTGACCAGAGTTGTCTTGCCTGATCCGGTTGGGCCGACGATCGCGAGGCTGCTGCCTGCGGGCACGCGCAGGTTCACCTCGTCGAGAACCGGCTTGCCGTTGTAGCTGAAAGTCAGGTTGCGGAACTCGATCTCGCCGGCAATCTCGCGGGCCTGCGCATTCGACGCATCTTTGATCTCGGGCTGCTCCTGCATAATCTCGTTGATGCGGTTCAGAGACGCGGTGCCACGCTGGAAGATGTTGATGACCCAGCCCAGCGCGATGATCGGCCAAGTCAGCTGCATCATGTACGTGCTGAAGGAAACGAATTGGCCGACGCTCATCGAGCCGTCGAGCTTCAGGGTAGTGGTGATTCCGGGATAGGTCGCGATCAGATTCGTGGCGCGGATGAACGTGAGCTGTCCGGTAAGCACTTCGCGCCCGCCGAGCCATAGCACCAGAACGACCGCGCAACCCAGCATCAACTCGAGCGTGGGCCAGAGCATGCCCATCAGGCGCACCAGTTTCAGACTGCGGCGGATGTACTCCTTGTTCTCGCGCTCGAATGCTTTGATCTCGGCTTCTTCCTGAACGTAGGCGCGGATCAGGCGGGCGCCGGAGAAGTTCTCCTGGGCACGTGCAGAGATGTCGGAGAACATCGCCTGGATGCGCTCAAAGCGCTCGTGGATGCGGCGGCCGAAGGTCTGGATGACGATGCTCACCGCCGGCAGTGGCAGAAACGTGAGTAGCGTCAACTTCGGGTTGATCGAGACCATGAACGCCAATGCGCCGGCGGTGTAGACGATCGTGTTGGCTGAGTACATGATCGCCGGGCCGAGCAGCATGCGGACGGCGTTCAGGTCGTTGGTAGCCCGCGCCATAATGTCGCCGGTGCGATTGCGCTGGTAGTACGAATAGCTCAGGCCTTCGAGGTGCGCGAAGAGATCGTTGCGCAGATCGAACTCAATGTCGCGCGAGACGCCGATCACAACCCAGCGCGTGAGGAACTGGAAGATTCCCTTGGTGACGGCGATGGCCAGCAGCAGTCCGGCGTAAACCAGAAGCTTGTGGCGCGTGACGCTTGCATTCAGATCGGCGGAGGATTTCAAGTCATCCGCAGCTTTGCCGATGACCAGCGGAAACAGCACCCAAATACCGTTGTGGAGCAGAACGCAAGCCGTGCCGAAAGCGTAGGCCCCGCGATACCGTTTCATGTAGGGCAGCAGCGGGCGTAGGCTCTTAGGAAACATGCGATTCAGTAGATGAAATTCTAGCAGGCAGGGTGCAGGGAAACTGACGTAACGGTCGTTTTGGCCCGAAGCGCCACGAAATGGCTGCCCCAGGCTTCGCGGTTTTCGAAGCCTGGGCATTCCTGCCGCCGACGCAAGGAAATTCCTGTCGGTACTTCGTGAAATTCCTTTTTCCGAACGTGGGCAAGACAATTCTCGAAGTGGTGGATGCCAACCCAAACCCAAGTTAGAAACTGCGGTACAGCATCTGGC
>Ga0209698_10007610_pt1 | contig 11338 bp, 9 predicted proteins | sample LitLauG_LLR_2012_FD_187203 | JGI IMG/M metagenome (GOLD analysis project Ga0209698, IMG submission 187203) | Freshwater sediment microbial communities from Pennsylvania, USA - Little Laurel Run_MetaG_LLR_2012 (SPAdes) (version 2) | ecosystem: Environmental > Aquatic > Freshwater > Creek >... | reverse complement strand
CTCCTACGCCGTGACATCGACCCTTGAGGTCACTGACCCGGCGGCGGCCAGCACCGCCGGGTCAGTGACCTCAAGGGTCGATGTCACGGCGTAGGAGGTGGGAGACACCCCGTCCGGGCCGGCGGTGATCGTCAGACCGCCGTCACTGTCCAGCAGCAGCCGCCCCGCCACCATCACTGACGACACCACTCCGGGGGCCACCACTGAGCCGCCGAACTGGTCCAGCAGGCCCACCCGGTCGGTGCGGGTCGCCCCTGCCGGGGTCTGGTCCAGCCGGTCCGGGACGGCGTATGTGGGACCGGGAGCCAGCTGCACCAGGGAGCTGGTGCTGCCGTACCAGGCCTGACCGTCGTAGGTGGACAGCACCGTGCCGCGCCACAGCTGCGGGCTGCCACCTGGAACATCCAGGACCGGCTGGTCCGACAGGGCGCCCCTGGTCCGCAGGTCCATCACGCCGCCGGAGTAGAAGCCGGTCCCGCGGACCTCGCCGGAGGACACGTCGAGCTGGGCGTCGGAGCCGAGCAGGCGGCTGCGAGCGCTGAGCCCGTTGGGCTGCGGAAGCAGCAAGAACACCACCAGGCCCGCGGTCACGGTGATCGCCACCACCGCGGCCGTGGTGCGCGCGGTAGCGAACCGCGGCGACCCGGTAGCGGCGCCACCGGGTTGCCGCGCACCGGCGGTAAGCAGCACGGGGCGGCCCGCCTGCAGCTGCTCCAGCCGCTGCGCCAGGACGAGCGCTGTGACTGCGACCGGCCAGCCGACCACCAGCGGCGCGGCAACCGCGGGCCCCGGGGCCAGCCCGGCTGCCAGGACCGTCATGAACATCCCGATCGTGAGGCTGACCAGCAGGTCACGCTTGCTGTTCAGAACCAGGCAGTGGGCCAGCTGCAGGCCGGTGAGGAGCAGCGCCAGCACCGGCCCGATCGAGGTGAGCGGGTCCTGGCCGACACCAGCCATGACGGCGTGCACGGCGACCGCGGCCACCGCGAGCAGGACCGCGACACTGACCCGGCGCCGCAGGCGGGCCGGCCCCGCGCCAGCGGCCAGCACCGGCGCCGCCGAGGCTGCCACCAGGCACAGCGCGGCCCCGACAGTGACCTGTACAGACAGCAGCGCGGCCGTACCCAGCGCTCCCAGACCAGCCAGGCCAGCCACCAGGACCGCTGCCCGCAGCGGCAGCGACGTCGACCGGCCAACGGCCGGGTACCTGCTCACGGGCCGCTGCCAGGCAGGGCCGAGACCTGCACCCCGGCAGGGGCGGCGACCGCCCGCGCCAGCTCCCACCAGCCGTACGGCGCCGCAACGGCGGCCACGTACAGCAGCCCTCGGCGCCCGGCCGCGGCCACCGCCGCCTCCAGCTCCCCCCGGTCGGCCCACCGTGTCGGTGCCACCCCCGCGCACCAGTCCAGCAGCTGGGTGCGCTGTCCGCGGTCACCGCGAGCCGCGCAGGACAGCGCCGACGGCCCGGGCCCAGCTACCTGCAGCAGCACCGAGCAGCCGGCCGACAGGGCCACCAGCCCGGTCGAGGCCACCACCGACACCAGGTGCTCGAACCCGGGCTGGGTGCTGTCACCGTGCAGCAGGATGTTCACCGCCCCCGCGTCGGGTGTCTCGCGCTCAAAGACGACCAGCCGCCCTCGGCGGGCGGTGCTGCGCCAGTGCACGGCGCGGGCGGGATCACCCGAGCGCCACTCGCGGACGCCGTGGATATCGGCCCCGGCCCGGTCCGCCCTGGCCTTGGCACCCTCGGCGTCGCGGGCCCTGCCAGCCGGCAGCGGGACCGCGGCCAGCCTCGGATGGACCGTCAGCGGCGTCGGGACCGGTCCCGCGGCCGAGGTGGCCACCAGCCCCAGCGGCGCCGAGCTCACCACCCGGACCAGGCTGGTGGTGGTCCGGCAGCGTGCGACTGCCTCACGCTGAACCCACAGCGATGCGCTGGCTCCCGGCTCCAGCCCGTCCACGACCACTTCGACGTCGCTCAGCCCTGCCGCGCAGTGGGTCACCGTGCTCAGCGGGCTGGTCCTGCGGCCGTGGTTGCGCACCTCCACGTGAGTCATCACCACCTCGCCCACCGCCGCGCGCGGCGGCACGGTGATGAACACGTCCAGGTCCAGCAGCCGCGGCCGAAGCAAGATCGCGGCCACGCCCAGGCCGAGGGACGCACCTGCCAGCAGCAGCAGCCACGAGTCGACGGTCATCACCGACAGCACCCCAAGCACGGGTGCGGCCACCAGCGGCAGCCAACCCAGCCGGGTCGGCCGCGGGGTGCCCTTCACGGCGGGTAGGTCATGTCGGCTCGACGGGTGCGGCCGGCGTCTACTGCACGGGGACCGGGATGCGGGCCACGATCTCCCCGACCACCGCCTCGGCCCGGTCGCCGGCCGGACCTGGCCCGGTCCAGCGGGCGCCGACGGTTCCCAGGACCGCCTGCTCCCCGACCAGGACCAGCCGGTGCGCGAGCACCGACGGCGCAAGAGCCTTGGTGTCATCCGGGACGACGTAGTCCCGTCCGGCCAGCAGAGCACGGGCCTGGGCGCACCTGACCAGCGTCAGCGCGGCCCGAGAGCTGGCGCCGAGCTCGATCCGCGGGTCGGCGCGGGTGGCCCGCACGATCGCCAGCGTGTGCTCCAGAACCGAGTCCGCGACATAGGTGGTGCGGACCCCGAGCCTCGCCGAGGTCAGCTGCTGCGGGTCCACCACGGCGGACAGGTCGTCCACCGTGGGACGGACCAGCTGCTCGCGCACCACCTGCCGCTCAGCGGCCAGGTCCAGTCCGCCCAGGCGGACGCAGACCGCGAACCGGTCCAGCTGGCCCTCCGGCAACGGGTAGGTGCCGTGCTGCTCCAGAGGGTTCTGGGTGGCGACCACGAAGAACGGCTCGGGCAGCGCGTGACGCACCCCGTCGACCGTGACCGCCCCTTCGTCCATCGCCTCCAGGAAGGCCGACTGGGTGCGTGGAGGGGTGCGGTTCAGCTCGTCGGCGAGGACCACATGTGCGAACAGTGGTCCGGGCACGAAGTGGAAACGATGCTGGTCGGGGTCCCACACCCCCGAGCCGGTGATGTCGGCGGGCAGCAGGTCGGCGGTGGCCTGGATCCGGTGGAACGTGCCGCCGAGGCTGCGGGCGAACGCCCGGGCCAGCGTCGTCTTCCCGCTTCCGGGGATGTCCTCGATGAGCACGTGACCGCCAGCCAGCAGCGCACACGTCACCAGCTCGACCGCGCGATGGCGGCCATGGACGACCTGCTCGACATTGCTGACGATCTGTCGGGCCACCGACGTCAACCCGTCCCGCGACGGCGCCATGGAACCAGGGCGCATCACGGGCGTGCTCGTCACTGGGCTCCTTCTCAAAGGGTGCGCTCGAGAAGGCATCGGCCAGCGAAGGCGAGTCCTTGATGGTGGGCCGACTGACCGGGCCCCTCCCCGGCCGACCCGGAGAGGACGTCAGACCGTGGTGCGGGCCTCGACCAGCTCGTAGAGCGGGTTGGAGATCGCCAGCGTCCCGTGGAGCTCACCGACCATGCCGGTGGCACGCACGCACCGCCCCGGGTCGATCCCGGCGATCCGCCGCCGGCCGTAGAAGACCAAGGTGATGCCACCGGAGCCGTCCCACACGTCGACCTGGAGGGACGGCGCCCCCGACAGGGCGGCCACCCGCACCTGCCGGACCGTTCCCTCGATCGTGGCGCGCTGCCGCCAGGCCAGCGAGCCGATGGGGGTGTGGTCGCCGTCAAAGACCGCGGAGTCCGAAGCCGGATGCGCACCGGCGTGGGCCGCGGTCCGGCCGCGGTGCCCGCTGCTGGCCGGCACCGGGGAGGCCCCCTGCGCGGGGCTGTCCACTGCTTCCAGGATCGGCGCCGCGTCGGCTGCGGTCACCACAGTCCCGTTGCCCGCGTCGATGCGGGCCGACAGGATCCCGTCGACGTCGAAGGGAATGATGGTCGCCACCACGCGCGGGAGCCGGCTGGTCGCACGTGCGATCTCGTCTGCGGTCCGGTCGTGCAGCAGCCGACCCAGGATCGGCGAGTAGGTTCGCCGCGGCAGCAGGATCGTCAGGTCAGTCCCGGGGTCCTCGGTGGCTCGTGCAGCCAGCTCCAGCGCCGCGCGAGCCAGCCGCCGGTCGGGGCAGTCCACCAGGTGCAGTGGCACGTCCGCGAGCGCGGCCTGCGAGCACCACGCAGTCTGCAACGCGTCGGCGTGCAGGTCGTCGATCACGAAGTGGACGGCCCGCAGGTCCTGGGCCCGCTTGCTCTTGGCGTACCGGACGGCGCCGATGGTCGCCAGGTCGACGGAGTCCACCAAGATCACTGTGGCGTGCCTGCTGAAGTTCGTCACCTGCCCGCCACCGATGGTGCTGACCATCGACAGCGCCGCCGCCTCGGCGCGGTACTGCCGGTTCAGCCGGATCAGCGCCGCCACCCCCAGCGGGAAGATCACCACCACCAGCCACGCGCCCTCAGTGAACTTCACGACCGCGAAGATGACCACGACGGCGAGCGAGACGCTGCCCGACAGGGTGTTGACCACGACCTTGGTGCGCCACGAGCCCGTTCGCTGGCCCCGGAAGTACTTGGCCATCCCGAACCCGGCGAAGCTGAAGCCGGTGAAGACACCGATGGCGTAGAACGCGACCAGGTTGTTCACCTGGGCCTTGGTGGCCAGCAGCAACGCAATCGAGAGTACGCAGAGGACGATGATGCCGTTGGAGAACGCCAGCCGGTGGCCGCGCCGGGTGAGCTGCTTGGGCAGGAACTGGTCCTCGGCGACGAAGCTGGCCAGGAACGGGAACCCGTTGAACGGGGTGTTCGCCCCGGTCCACAGGATCAGCATGGTGGCGATCTGCACCATATAGAACAGTCCGTGGCCGATCACACCGTCGCCGAAGACCTTCTGCGCGACCTGGGAGATCACCGTCGGCGTCCCGCCCTCGTAGGGCATCGCGTGGGTCACGTGTGCCAGCCAGGACACCCCCAGCACCAGCGACCCCAAGATCATGCTCATGACCGACAGGGTCCGGCGGGCGTTGCGCCCCTCGGGCGGCTTGAACGCGCTGACCCCGTTGGAGACCGCCTCCAGGCCGGTCAGAGACGACCCGCCGTTGGCGAACGCCTTCGCGAGGATGTAGATCGCGCCGAAGCCCAGCAGGCCGCTGCCGGCTCCGACCGGGAACTGTCCGGGCAGGTTGGTGGCGTACTGCCCCAGGCTCCCGGTGAGCTCCCGGAAGATTCCGACCACGATGACCAGGCCGACCGACAGCACGAAGAAGTAGGTGGGAAACGCGAACGTCCGACCGGCCTCGCGCAGGCCGCGCAGGTTGCCGAAGAACAGCAGAAGGACCACGGCGATAGTGATCTGGACCTGAAGGTGGGCCAGCGACGGGACCGCCGACGCCAGTGCGAAGGTGCCGGCGGCGGCCTGGACGGCCACGGTCACGATGTAGTCCAGCATCAGGGCCACCGCCGCCACCTGGGCGACCGTCGGCCCGAACATCTCCCGGGCCACCACGTAGGAGCCGCCGGCCTGGGTGTAGACACGGACCACGTCCCGGTAGGACAAGGTCACGATCAGCAGCACCGCCAAGATCACCCCGGTCAGCGGCATCAGGATGGTGAACGCGGTCAGCCCGAACGTCGGCAGCAGGATCAGCAGCATCTCCTCAGTGCCGTACGCCGAGGAGGAGATGCAGTCCGAGGAGAGGACTCCCAGCGCCAGCCGCTTGCTGAGCCGCTCATGCTTGAGGGCGTCCCGGGTCAGGGCGGGCCCGAGCAGGCGCCGCTTCAAGCGGTAGCTGAGGGTCTGTGGCAGGTCCGGACCCGCGGTCAGAGCCGCAGGGATGCCTGCCTCGTCAAGCCAAGGGGTCGCCACGGTCTCAGTGTCGGGGGTCTCGCGCCGAGGGGTGAACTTCTTGACGGATCCCTAACGGGTCCGCCAGTGGTTGGCCGCAGGCACCTGGTCAGCCCACCGGCGACGCCGCCGGCTCCAGCACCCGCACGAACACGGTGTCACCGGGTCGCAGGTCCAGCAGCTGGGACCGGTACCTGGTGACCTGGGCCCAGATCGGCTGCCCACCCACGGTGGCGTCGACGCGGACCTCGAAGCCGAGCCTGACAACGCGCTCGACCACGGCGGCCACCGCGCCGTCGACCGGCTCAGCGGACAGGACGAGGTCGTGCGGGCGCACGAGGCGACCACCCAGCGTCGTCACCGGACCCAGGAAGCTCATGACGAAGTCGCTGGCGGGGCGTTCGTACAGCTCGTCGGGGGTACCGACCTGCTGGATCTTGCCGTCTGCCATCACCACGATCGAGTCGGCGACCTCCATGGCCTCCTCCTGGTCGTGGGTGACGAACACCGTGGTCACGTGCACGTCGTCGTGCAGCCTGCGCAGCCACGCCCGCAGCTCTTTGCGGACCTGGGCGTCCAGGGCACCGAACGGCTCGTCGAGAAGCAGGACCTGCGGCTCGACGGCCAGCGCGCGGGCCAGTGCCATCCGTTGGCGCTGGCCCCCGGACAGCTGGGCCGGGTACCGCTGCGCGAACTGCTCCAGGTGGACGAGCTCGAGCAGCTCGTTGACCCGCTTGGTGATCTCGGTCTTGGAACGCTTGCGGATCTTCAGCCCGAACCCGACGTTCGAGGCCACCGTCATGTGCTTGAAGGCGGCGTAGTGCTGGAACACGAAGCCCACGTTGCGGTTCTGCGGTGACATCCTGGTGGAGTCGGCGCCGGCGATCTCAATGGTCCCGCTGTCCGGGGTCTCCAGGCCGGCGATGATCCGCAGCAGCGTCGACTTGCCCCCGCCGCTGGGGCCGAGCAGGGCCGTCAGCGACCCGGTCGGAATGTCGACCGACACATCGGTCAGGGCGGCGAAGTCCCCGAAGTTCTTGCAGACGTGGCTGGCGCGGATCATCGGGTGCCTTCCTTGGGGCGTAGCAGCTGGATCAGCAGCAGCGTGGCGACCGCGATCACCGCGAGGGCGAACGAGGCGGCATACGCGGACTGGGCGTCGAAGTTCCCGAACCTTTCCTGCACGAACAACGTCAAGGTCTGAGTCTGGTCCACGAGGTTGCCGGAGACCACGGCGACGGCGCCGTACTCCCCGAGGCAGCGGGCCAGCGCAAGGACCATGCCGTAGGCCAGTGCCCAGCGGATCGCTGGGATGGTGACCCGCCGGAAGGCCTGCCACGAGGTGGCGCCCAAAGTCCACGCCGCCTGCTCCTGCTCGATGCCGATCTCTTCCAGGACCGGGGCGATGGCCCGGACCACCAGAGGCAGGGAGACGAAGATGGTCGCCAGGATCATGCCGGGGATCGCGAAGATGATGTCGATCCCACGGTCGGCGAACCAGCCACCGATCGGCGCGAACCTTCCGTACACCAAGATCAGGGCCAGGCCGACCACGACGGGGGACACCGCCAGCGGAAGGTCGATCAGGGCGCTCAGGACCTTGCGGCCGACGAACCGGTGCCGGACCAGCAAGATCGCCACCCCGACACCGAAGATGGTGTTGGCGATCACAGCGGGGATCGCCACCTGCAAAGTGACCTGGAAGGCGTGCACGGCGGACGGCGCGGTCAACGCGTCCCAGAACGGCCCGAACCCGTTGGCGAAGGTGCGCCAGCAGATGACAGCGACCGGCAGTACGAGCAAGAACAGCAGGTACGTCAGGGCGACTACCCGCAGCGAGACCTTAGCCACGGCGGGCTCCCCAGCGTTGCAGCAGGGACAGCAGCATCAGCGCCACCAGGGCGACCATCAGCAGCACCGTCGAGACGGCCGCAGCCCCGGTGGTGTTGTCGGACTCGATCTGCCCGGCGATGTTCACCGCGGCCACCTGGGTCTGGAACGGCAGGTTCCCCGAGATCAGCACCGTAGCGCCGAACTCGCTGATGCTCCTGGCGAAGGCGAGCGCGGTGCCCGACAGCATGGCCGGCAGCAGGCTCGGCAAGATGATCGCCCGGAACGTGGTGAAGCTGCCGGCCCCCAGGGACGCCGCGGCCTCCTCCATCTGCGGGTCGAGCTCGAGCAGGACCGGCTGCACAGTTCGGACCACGAACGGCAAGGTCACGAACAGCAGCGCCACCAGGACCCCGGCCCGGGAGTACGCCAGGTCAACGTGGAGCGGGCTGTTGGGCCCGTACAGGGACAGCAGGACCAGGCCGGCGACGATCGTCGGCAAGGCAAAGGGCAGGTCGATGAGCATTTCGACGACGCGCTTGCCCGGGAAGGAGTCACGCACCAGGACCCAGGCGATCAAGGTGCCCATCACCAGGTTGATGAGCGCGACCATGACGGAGACAACGAGCGTGAGCTTGAGGGCGGAGGAGGCCTCCGGCGCGGTGACCGAGCCCCAGAACCCCGACCAGCCGTCCTGGCCGGACCGCCACACCACAGCAGCCAGCGGGATCAGGACGATCAGGCTCAGGTAGATCATGGCCACGCCAAGACCCACCCCGACCCCCAGCGACGGACCTCGCCGCGTAGCGCCAACGTCCGGCGGACCTGATGCGGCGACCCCGGCGTCCGGGGCCGCCGCAACAGCCGCGCTACTTGGCGGCAACGGTCACACCGATGGAGGACTCGACACCGGCCATGATGCCGGTCTTGGTGTCGAAGAACTCCTTGGTGACCAGCGTCCAACCACCGAGGTCGTCGATGGTGAACAGGTTGGCCGGGGTCGGGAACTTGCCGACGGCGATGCCGGGAAGGACCGGACGGTAGCCGGCGTCAGCGAAGATCTGCTGCGCGGTGGCGCTGTGCAGGAAGTCGAGGAACTCCTTGGCCTCCTTCGGGTGCTTGCTCGTCGAGGTCACTGCGGCCGGGTTCTCGATGAGGATCGTGGAGTCAGGCACGACATAGTCGACGTCCTGGCCGTTCTGCTGGGCGAAGATGGCCTCGCTCTCGTAGGACAAGAAGGCGTCGCCCTTGCCGCCGGTGAAGGTCTGCAGCGCCTTGCGGGCACTGTCGTCTTGGACCGGAACGTTCTTGAACAGGGCGTTGAGGTAGTCCACGCCGGCCTGCTTGTCGGCGCCCTTGTTGCTCTGCGCGCCGTACGCGGCCATCACGTTCCAGCGGGCACCGCCGGAGGTGAACGGGTTGGCGGTGATCACCTGGACGCCGGGCTTGGTCAGGTCGCTCCAGGTCTTGATGCCCTTCGGGTTGCCCTTGTGGACACCGATGACGACCACGGAGCGGGTGATCATGCCCTTGTACTGGTCGGCGTTCCAGTCGGCAGAGACGATCTTGTCCTGGACCAGGCGGGTGATGTCCGGCGCCAGGGCGAAGTTGACGATGTCTGCCTTCAGGCCAGCCGCCACCGCGCGGCTCTGGTCACCGGAGGCGCCGTAGGACTGCGTGAAGGTGATGTTCGCGCCCTGGGCAGTTGCCTGGAAAGCCTTGATGATCTTGGCGTATGCAGCCTGCGGGGTCGAGTAGGCGACCAGGGCGAGCTGGACCGACGGGGACGAGCCCGAGCCCCCGCTGGTGCTGGAGCCGCACGCGGCCAGTACCAGCGCTGACGCGGTAACCAGCGATGCCGTGGCGAGAAGGCGACGGAGCCTCATAATTAACTTCCTTTCCCACTGTTTTGATAGGAATAGAATACCCTGCTCAAGCAATGGGTTGACCAGGGCAAGGTGCCGCTTGTGTCCGAACGGACGACCAGGACCAACCGCACGGAGGACCACCGTGGGCTGGGCCAGCCTTGACCGCGGCCGCGGGCGGCAGCGAAACTGGGAAACCCCACTCTCACGATAGGAAATAGTCGATGCGGCGCAGACCAGCCTCGAGCGCGACCGGGACCGAGGCGCTGGTCGCGAGCGCCCGCTCCCGGCTGCGCCGGCTCGAGCCGTGGGAGGCTGCGGCCGCGCTGGAGCAGTGGGCGGTGCTGGTCGACATCCGGACTGCAGCCGAACGTGCCCGCGAAGGCGAGATCCCCGGCGCCCTGGTGATCGAGCGAAACGTTTTGGAGTGGCGCTTCGACCCCGGCGGTCCGCAGCGGCTTCCGATGGCCCACCGGGACCTGCTGGTCATCGTCATCTGCTCCCGAGGCCAGACGTCGAGCCTGGCTGCGGCAGCCCTGCAAGACGTCGGGGTCGAAAGGGCCACCGATGTCGTCGGCGGCTTCACAGCGTGGCGGGCGGCCGGGCTGGCCACCACCGGCGGCCCGCCCGACGCCGGCTCCGGCCGCCACGGCGGCGGCGAGGACGGCATCGAAGGCACGCCCAGCCTCGGGAGTGCGACCGCAAGCTTCGCCAGCGGGATCGTGGTCGTCTCGGCCCTGGACAGCTCCGGTGGCCCGGTGGGTGTCGCGGTACGAACCTTCATGACGCTCAGCTCTGACCCCGCAATGGTCGCGGTAGCGCTTCCATGCACCTCGCGAACACTGCCGCTACTGCTGCTGTCCGGCGTCTTCGGTATCAGCGTCCTGGGCGCCGACCAGGCCACCGTCGCCCGCCGCTTCGCCAGCGGCCTTCCCCTCGCCGACCGCTTCGACGGCGTCGACTGGGCCCCCGGCCGCACCGGGGTGCCGCTCGTCAGCGGGGCCTTAGCCGCCCTGGAATGCTCGCTCGAGCGCGAGAGCGCGGTGGCCGAGCAGGTCATCGTGGTCGGTTCGGTCACCGCCTCGACCGTCGCCACCAGCAGCCGCGACCCGCTGCTGTACCACCGCGGCGCACTGCTTCGGCCGCCGACGGAGGTCGCTGCGCACTGACCCCCCGGACGGCACAGCAGCACAAGTTCACGCAATCGGCCTCCCGGACGAAAGATCTGTCACCGGCCTAGGCCCGGATCGCCGATATTTACGGGCAATGCTTGACTCGCCGGATGACTTCGGACAGCGTGACCTGCGCGTGTGCCATTCGGGCCCACCACTGGCCTCCACCATCCCTAGGAGAGTCATGCGTCGTACGTACGTCCGCGGGGCGATCGGTATTGCCGTCGCAGCCCTCGGCCTGGCCGCCGTCGCCGTTCCGGCGAGCGCAGCCCCAGATTCTCCCTCTGTGGCTCTGAGCGGCACCGTGCCGTCCTGGGCCTCGTCGGCCGCGCACGGTGCGGTGCCGGCGTCGACCCAGCTGCGACTGACCGTCGTGCTCAACCTGCGTGACGCGGCCGGCGCTGCGGCGCTGGCGGCTTCGGTCTCCGACCCGGCCAGCGCGCTGTACCGGCACTACGTCTCTGCGGCAGCGTTCCGTGACCGCTTCGCGCCGACCACCTCGGACGTCTCGGCGGTGACCGGCTGGCTGACGGGCGCGGGTCTGCGGGTCGTGGACGTCCCGGCGAACCACCGCTGGGTGACAGTCACCGGCAGCGTCGTATCCGCGGAGCGGGCCTTCGGTAC
>Ga0209698_10007609_pt1 | contig 11338 bp, 7 predicted proteins | sample LitLauG_LLR_2012_FD_187203 | JGI IMG/M metagenome (GOLD analysis project Ga0209698, IMG submission 187203) | Freshwater sediment microbial communities from Pennsylvania, USA - Little Laurel Run_MetaG_LLR_2012 (SPAdes) (version 2) | ecosystem: Environmental > Aquatic > Freshwater > Creek >... | reverse complement strand
GGGGAGGGACCGGGGGGAACCTGTTCGCGCTTGCGGGGAAGTCGCTGCACGAGCTGATGAGCGCGGTTGTCGGGTCGACGGCGAGCACGATCGTGATCCACATCCCCCTGGCGTTCCTGGGAGGGGTGACGGGGGCGTTCTTCGCGTCGCTCTCCGTCACGATGGTGTTCGCGCTCCTGATCTCGTTCCTGTTTTCCATCACGCTCGCGCCGCTCCTCGCCTCGTACGTCATTCGCGAATCGGACGTCGGGCGCGAGGTCGCCCGCCACGGCCGGCGGTCGGCGCTCGGGGAGTGGTACGCCCGGACGCTGGCCCGTCTCCTTTCCGTCCGCTGGGTCGTCATCCCGGCGTCTCTGCTGATCGTCGCCGGGACGTACTGGCTGTATACGCATATCGGAAACGACTTCATGCCCGGGATGGACGAGGGGACGTTCGTCCTCGATTACGCCACCCCCCCGGGGACGTCACTGGACGAGACGGACAGGGTGCTGATGAAGGTCGAGCGGATGCTCATGGAGATCCCGGAGGTGGAGTCGTATTCACGGAGGACGGGGACGCAGATGGGGTTCTTCCTCACGGAGCCCAACACGGGCGATTTTCTCGTGAAGCTGAAACCGGTGCGGACCCGCGCGATCGGCGAGGTCATCGCGGAGGTGCGGGAAAGGATCAGCGCGTCGGAGCCCTCGCTGCGCGTCGATTTCGGGCAGCTCATGATGGACGTCATCGGGGACCTGACGAACAACCCCTCCCCCGTCGAGATCAAGATCTTCGGCGCCGATCAGAACATCCTCCAGGCGAAGGCGCGTGAGGTCAGGGCGCTCGTCGGTGCGGTCCCCGGGGTCGTCGACGCTTTTGACGGCATCGTCATCTCCGGCCCCTCGCTCGTCGTCCGCGTCGATCCGCTCCGTGCGTCGCTGGCCGGGTTGACCGTGACGGACGTCCAGGAGCAGCTCGCGGCGATGATCCACGGCTCCACCGAGAGCACGATCCAGAAGGGGGAGAAGATCATCGGGATCCGCGTGCGCCTCCCGGATCCGTATCGGACGGACCTCGAGAGGATCAGGTCGATACGGCTCATGTCCCCCGCCGGGAGCCCGGTCCCGCTCTCGAGCGTCGCCTCCGTGGAAATGACGGGGGGGCAGTCGGAGATCGACCGCGAAGGTCTCCGCCAGTTCGTCGCGGTGACGGCGAGGATCGAAGGGAGAGACCTGGGACGGACGGTGGGCGACATCAGGGCGAAGCTGGCGAAGGAGCTCGTCCTTCCCCCCGGTGTGAGCGTGATGTACGGGGGGGTGTATCAGACCCAGCAGGAGTCGTTCCGCGGGCTGCTTCTGGTGACGCTGGCGGCGGTCGCGCTCGTCTTTATCGTGCTGCTCTTCGAGTTCGGGGAGTTCGCCGTCCCCCTTTCCATACTCGTCGTCAACGTTCTCTCGCTCCTCGGCGTCTTCGGGGCGCTCTGGCTGACCGGGGTGACGTTCAACATATCGAGCTTCGTCGGCATCATCCTGATCATCGGGATCGTCGCGGAGAATGCCATATTCGTGATGCACAACGTGAAGAATCTGACGGCCCTCGGCGTGCCGCTCGACGACGCGCTCGTCCGGGCCGCGCGGATGCGCACCCGCCCCATTATCATGACGGCGCTGGCGGCGGTATTCGCCCTTCTTCCCCTCTCCCTCGGCGCGGGCGCCGGCGCGCAGATGCAGCAGCCCCTCGCCATCGCGGTGATCGGGGGATTCTCGCTCTCGAGCCTCCTGCTGTTCTTCGCCCTTCCCCTTATCTACCGGCTGTTCAGGGGAGGCGGGACCGCGGGTTCCGCACGGGGTGAGGCCGGGTGAACAGGGATTACTTTTCCGTCACCGGGCTCCCCGTCGCCCGGTGCAGCCGTATCATCCCCAGGACGATGTCATAGAGCGCCTGGAGGCTCGTCAGCCGGGCCTGGGCGACCGCCGTCTCGGCGTCGAGGATGTCGAGATTGGAAATGCTCCCCGCCTCGTACCGGAGCCGCGCGTTTGCCGCCGCCAGCTCGGCCTGCTCGATGTTCGTCCTGGAAACGACGACCCTCTCGTTCGCCGCCCGCAGATCCGATACCGCCTGATCGACGTCCGCCTGTATCATGAGCGCGACTTCCTGCCTGCGCGAATCGGCCTCATGGATGGCGGCCGCCGCCTCCTCTTCCATGGAGCTCGTCCGGTTCCCGTCGAAGAGCGGGACACGGAGATCGACCGCGGCCACGACGTTTCCCCGCAGGACGTCGAGGTTCGGTATGTACCCGTTTTTCACCCCGTACATCACGGAGGCGTTGAGGGAGGGGGCGTCGTTCGCGCCGGCCGCTGCCCGGAGCGCCCGCGCCGATGCGAGCGCGTCCTCCGCGCTTCTGGCTTCTATCCTCCCGGCCAGCGCCGCTTTCAGGAGCGAGTCTCTGTTGACGGGGGGAGTCGGCCCTGAAAAATCCCCCCGGAGTTCGAGGGGGGCTTCCGCGGGGAGAGCCGCGAGCCTGCGCAGCGCGATCTCGGCGCTCCTGAGGCTGTTCTCGAGGCCGATTTCGATGTTTTGCGCCGAGGCGACGCGCACCCGGGTGGTGAGCTCATCGAGCTGCGTGGCGGTGCCGGCCTCGGCTTTCTTCCTCGTGATCGCGAGGTGTTCGCCGAGCGTCCGGACCTGCTCCTGCTGGACCGCGACGCTCCGCCGCAGGAAGAGGATGGCGTAAAAGGTCTCCGCGGCCCGCACGCCGAGGTCCCGCCGGAGCGCTTCGCGCGAATCCTCCGCGAGCGTGACCCGCGAGTCCGCCAGGCGGACCTGCGAGCCCGTCTTCTGGAAATCGAAAAGCGTCTGCCGCACCCCCACGTGGCCGTCGTAATTGCTGTACGGGAACACCTTGATGGACTCGCCGGGAAGATCGAACACCGAAACGGGTCCGAGGAAGACGTACGTGGCCTCCACCTCCGCGCTCGGAAGGTAGGCGCTGCGGCTCCCTTCGGCGCGCGCCCGCGATGCGTCGACGGCGCGCGCGGATTCCTCCAGCGCGGGGTTGCGTGCGAGGACGAGCGCGACGGCGTCCTCCACGGTCAGGGGTGAATCGGGAGGGGTCTGTGCCTGGGAACTCCCGGCCGCCAGGGCGGCGAGAAGGAACGCGGTCATTCTGTGAGGTGTCATTGTGCGTTGTCCCGTGAAGGTGGAAACTTCAGTCAACCGGAGCGGCGGTGATCGTCCCTGTGCGCCTGTGGACGCGCAGGAAGAGTATCGGGATCAGGCAGAGCGCCGTGATCGCCGCGGCGATGAGGAAATCGTCCGCCACCGCCGCCACGAACGCCTGGTCGGAGAGATTTCCGAGGACGAGCGCCCGCGCCCGCGACGCCGCGACCGCGGACCCCCCTCCGGTGACGCTCTGCGCGAACATCTGCGTCCGCGCGACGGCGGACCTGAACGGCACCGAGTACTGGTCGGCCGTCTGTCCGAACGCCGCCATGTGGAATATCATTCTCCGCGTCAGCATGGCCCCCAGGAGCGCCACCCCGAAGCTGCCGCCGACCTGCCTGATCACGTTGAAAAGCCCGGAGGCCTGCGCCATTTTATGCCGGGGGATTTCCGACAGGGCCAGTGTGCTCAGCGGCGTGAACACGAGCCCCATGGCGACCCCCCGGATGTAGAGCGGAATCATGATCTGGGCGTGTTCCGAATAGAGCGAAAGGAAATAATTGAGGTACAGGCTCAGCGACAGCATGACGATGCCGATGACCGCGGGGACCTTTGCGTGACCCCGGTCGGACAGCACCCCGGCGAGCGGGGAAACGAGCCCCTGGAGTATCCCCGTCGGAAGGAAGACGAGGCCCGCCTGGAACGCTGTATAGCCGAGCGAGTTCTGCAGGTACAGGGGGAGGAGGAACGTGCTGCCGAACATCCCGAGCCCGAAAATGAACAGGACGATGTTCGTCATGCCGAAGTTGAAGTTCCTCAGGAGCGCAAGGTCGATGATCGGGTGCCTGACGATCGACTCGATGACGAGGAACGCGACGAGCGCGATCCCCGCTGCGATGAAACAGCCGACGATGAACGGGGAAGACCACCCGCCGGTGTTCCATGCCGAATTCCCGTTGCTGAGCGCCAGGAGCAGCGCGGTGAGGAAGATGGTCATCGAGATGAACCCGCCGAAGTCGAACGCGCGGGCCTGTTCGGTCCTGTACTCCCGCTGGATGACGTAGGTGGCGAACATCCCCATAAGCCCCACGGGGACGTTGACGTCGAATATCATGTGCCAGGAGAAATGGTCGCACAGGTATCCTCCGGCGAGCGGTCCCAGGGAGACCGATGCCGCGGCGGCGATCGACCAGAACCCGAGCGCGATCCCGCGCCGGTGCGGGGGGAATTCCCTCGTGACGATCGCCATGCCGATGGGCATCATGAATCCCGCGCCCGCCCCCTGCACGATCCGGAATATGATGAGCGCGTTTTCGTCCCACGCGATCCCGCACAGGAACGACCCGAGCGTGAAGAGGAACAGGGCCGACATGTACGTGCGCTTGTAGCCGAAATGATCGGCGACCCAGCCGGAGGAGGGGAGCATGACGGCGAAGACGAGCAGGTACGCGGTCAGGACCCACTCGACCTTGTCGACGCCGATCCCGAACGCCGCCATGATTTTCGGGAGGGCGACGTTGACGATCGTCGCGTCAAGGACCGCCATGAACGTCCCGATCATGACGTTCGCGAGGACCCACCACATGTACGACGGGTGCTCGTGGTGCAGCGAGGAAAACTGCTCGAGGGCCCGCGAGCGGAATTCGTTGTCGCCTGGCGCCATCGGTTATCTCGTCCTGATGCGGATTTCGACGGACATCCCGGGCAGGAGAAGCGCGGGGACCGGTCCGCCCGGAGTCCGCTCTTCGATCGTGATCTTGATCGGCACCCGCTGCGTCACCTTCGTGAAGTTCCCCGACGCGTTGTTCGGCGGGATGAGCGAGAACTGCGCCGCCGTGGAGCCCCCGAGCTGGTAGACCCGCCCCCCGAATATTCTGTCCGGATGGCCGTCCACCGAGATCCCCACCTCTTCGCCCGTGCGCACGACGTCCATGTTCGTTTCCTCCAGGTTTGCGGTGACCCATATCCGGCTCCGGTCGTACACGGAGAACACGGGCTGGCCCGGCTGGATGACGTCCCCCTGGAGCACCCAGCGCTTCGCCACGCTGCCGTTGAAGGGGGACCGGATCGTTGTGTTGTCGAGCTGTGCCTGCACGACCCCCGTCTGGGCCTGCGCTGCCGCGACCCGCGAGACGGCGATCCCCAGCTCCGCGCCCGATGCGTCGAGCGCGCTCTTCGCGTGGTCGAACTGTTCGCGCGTGATGACCGCCGTTGTGAACTGCTTGTCCGCGCGTCGGAAATCGTCCTGCGCGCGAGAGAGGTTCACCCGCGCGAGCGTCACGCTCTCCTGCGCAAGGCGGAATGCGGCTGTCGCCTGCGCGAGCTGTGCGCGGAGGTCGCTGTCGTCGAGCGTGACGAGGACCTGCCCGGCACTGACGGTGTCCCCTTCGTCGACGGTGAGGCGCTCTATGCGCCCGAGCATCTTGGAGCTTATCGAAACCCGGTCCGCGTCGAGGTAGGCGTCGTCGGACGTGACGTACCCGCGCAGGTTCACGTACCAGTACCATCCCCCCGCGAGCGCGCAGGCGAGGACCAGCGCAAGGGGGATGATGACCCTGCGTTTCCTGAACATCGGCACCTGGTCGATGCTCTCGTCCCTGTTGCCGTTGCCTCCTGCCGGCTCCGGCGGGATCCGCCCGGCCGGCTTCTGTATCTCTCCGGTTGTCGCCATTGCCTGTCCTCTGGTCTTGTTGTCGTTACATGCCGTTCAACAGCAGGTCGATGAGGTGGTCCGAGTCCTTTTTCAGGTCCGCGTACGCGGTCTCGTCCGGGTGCGGCCTCCCCCGCGTGGTGAATGTCCTGAGCCTGAGTCCGTGGAGGAGATGGAGGATGAGCCGCGCCGTCTCTGCGGGATTGGCGATTGCGAGCTCCCCCGACGTTTTCCCGGCCAAGAGCACCGCGTGGAGGAGCTTCAGCTCCTGCTCCTCGAGCGTCGCGAAGAGATCCCCGAATATCGACGAGACCTCCGCCCACGACTGCACGCCCAGCGCGCTCAGGTTCACGAGCTCCCTGAAGAGCCTGATCCGCATGTCGACGTACTCCCGCAGTTTCTCGCCGGCCGGTGCGTCCTTCTTCAACATGAGCTCGATGTCGCGCGTGAAGGCCAGCTGCTCCTGACCTATGACGGCGCGGAAGAGGTTTTCCTTCGTGGGGAAGTAGTAATAGAGCGACGGCTTGGCGAGGCCGACGTCGGAGGCGATCTCGTCCATCGTCACCTTCGAAAAACCGTAATACGCGAATCGTTTTCTGGCCGCTGCGAGTATCAGCGTCTCCTTTGCCTGCGGCTGGTCGTGCTGCATTGTGGTGAGATTTCTCTGTTCGACTATTTTACCTGACTGGTCGAAAATATGAAAAACTCCTCTCAGGCGCAACCCTTTCCCCCTTTTTTTGGTTTTTCTTTGTATTTTCTCCGATCCAATGACCCGCGCATCCGGTTCCCTCACCCGCTACATTTTCCTCGGTATGGCCGTCGGCCTCTTCGTCGGCTGGCTGTGGCCGGATTTCGCCCTGGACCTGAAACCGCTCAGCACGGTCTTCATCAGGCTGATTAAAAGTCTGATCGCGCCCCTCATCTTCTCGACGCTCGTCGTGGGGATTGCGGGGCACGGGAACCTGAAGCAGGTCGGCCGGATGGGACTGAAGGCGATCGTCTATTTCGAGGTCCTCACCACGCTCGCGCTCATCGTCGGGCTCGTCGCCGTGAACACGGTCAGGCCCGGCGCGGGGGTCACGCTCCGTGGTGCGGAGGCGGCGTCCGAGATCATCACGCACCGTCAGACGCTTGCGGACGTCGTCACGCATATCGTCCCCCAGAGCATCGTGCAGGCGGCGGCGGAAGGGGAGGTCCTGCAGATCGTCGTCTTCGCGCTCCTCTTCAGCCTGGGGCTCGCGGCGATCCCGGAAGAGAAGCGGCGCGTGGTGGTCAATTTCTGCGATGCGGTCGCCGAGACGATGTTCCGGGTCGCCGGGATCGTCATGCTCTATGCGCCGGTCGGCGTGGGGGCGGCGATCGCCGTCACCGTCGGCAGCCGGGGGATGTCCGTCCTCGTCAACCTGGGGATGCTCATCCTGACGCTCTACGGCGCGCTGATCGTCTTTGCCGCCGGCGTGCTCGTCCCCGTCGCGCTGGTGACCGGGGTGCCGCTCAGAAAATTCATCGCGGCGGTCAGGGAGCCGGCGCTCATCGCGTTCTCGACGACGAGTTCGGAAGCCGCGCTCCCGAAAGCGTTCGAGGGACTCGAGGCGATGGGGGTCCCCAGGCGCATCGTCGCGTTCGTCCTTCCGACGGGGTACAGCTTCAATCTCGACGGGAGCACGCTCTATCTTTCGCTCACGAGCGTCTTCGTCGCGCAGGCGGCGGGGATCGACATGCCCCTTTCGACGCAGATCCTCATGATGGTCACGCTCATGCTGACAAGCAAGGGGGTCGCCGGAGTTCCCCGCGGGGCGCTCATCATACTTGCGGGGGCCCTCTCGAGTTTCGGGCTTCCGCTGGAGGGGGTCGCGGTCATACTCGGCGTCGACAGCATACTCGACATGGGGAGGACGACGATCAACGTGATCGGCAACTGTCTCGCCACGGTCGTCGTCGCGCGCTGGGAAGGGGAGTTCCCCCCGGCGTCGCCGGCGGTCGTCCCCCCGTGAACACTCACCCATCGGGAGTACATTCGGTCATATGGACATTGCATCCCTGTTCCGCGGCCTGATCGGCCTCGTGCTCGTCACGGCCATCGCGGTCGCCTTCTCGAGCGACCGCCGGCGCATCCGCTGGCGCCTTGTCGCGGTCGGGTTCGTCCTCCAGTTCGCGTTCGCGTTTCTCGTGCTCCGCACCGCCGCGGGGAGGGATCTCTTCGGCGCCGTCAGCTGGCTCTTCGTCCGGTTCTTCTCCTTCGCCTCCGACGGGGCGAAATTCGTCTTCGGCACGCTCGCCCTCTCCCCCGGGGAGACCGGATCTCTGGGGTTCATATTCGCGTTCCAGGTCCTCCCGACGATCATTTTCTTCGCCTCATTCATGGCGGTCATGTATTATCTCGGGATCATGCAGGTGGTCGTGCGCGGCATGGCCTGGGCGATGGCGCGGCTCCTCCACGCGAGCGGCGCGGAATCGCTGATGGTCGCCGCCAACACGTTCATGGGGCAGACCGAGGCCCCCCTCGTGATCCGCCCTTACCTGGCGACGATGACAGAATCCGAGCTCTTTACGATCATGACGAGCGGCATGGCGCATATTTCCGGCGGCGTCATGGCCGCGTATATGGCCCTCCTCGGGGGGGCGTACGCCGCATCGACGGGGATGGCCGCCGGCGCCGCGCAGGTCTACTTCACGGGCCATCTCCTGGCCGCCGTGATCATGGCGGCGCCCGCCACGATCATCGTCGCCAAGATTCTCCGGCCCGAGACGGGGTATCCGGTCACGATGGGGAAAGTCAGGATCGCGGTGGAGAAACAGCATGCGAGCGTCATCGAGGCGGCCGCCGGGGGCGCGGGAGACGGACTCAAGCTCGCCCTGAACGTTGCGGCAATGCTCCTTGCCTTCATCGCGCTCATCGCGCTCCTGAACGCGTTTCTCGGCTGGGCCGGGGGGGCGACCGGGCTCAACGCGTTCTGCCAGGAGCAGTTCGGGAGGCCCCTGTCGCTCGAGCTCCTCTTCGGCCTCGTCTTCCAGTTTGTCGCCTACGGGATCGGCGTCCCGTGGCACGACGCCCTCAACGTCGGCAGCCTGATGGGGTTGAAGCTCGTCGTGAATGAATTCGTCGCCTACCTGAAGATGGCGGACGCGATCTCCGCGCACCAGCTCTCCGAGAAATCGATCGTCATCGCGACGTACGCCCTCTGCGGCTTTGCGAATTTCTCCTCCATCGCGATCCAGATCGGCGGCATCAGCCCCCTCGCCGAAAACCGGCGGAGCGACATCGCCCGCCTCGGACTCCTGTCGGTCCTGGGAGGGACGATCGCGACCTGGATGACGGCATGCATCGCCGGACTGTTCGTCAACTGACATCAACACTGAACCGGCTCTCCCCATGGACACACGCTCTGCCGCGTCACGCTACCGCTGGTTTGCCCCGGGCGACCTGAACGGCTTTTTCGGGCTCATGTTCGACAACCTGACGGTCCTCTCGTTCCTCGCCGGGATACTGATATTCGTGTTCAGGTTTCCCGCGGACATCGTCTACACGAGGATGTTCCCGGGGACCGCGTTCGGCGTCCTCTTCGGCGACATGGCCTATACGTGGATGGCGTTCCGGCTGGCCCGGAAGACGGGGAACCGTGAGGTGACGGCCATGCCTCTCGGGCTCGACACCCCCTCGACGATCGGCATCGCGCTCGTGGTGCTCGGCCCCTGTTTCCTCGCGATGAAAGCGCGGGGGATGGGGGAACGGGAGGCGGCGATGATGACGTGGTACGTCGGGATGGCGACAATGGTCATGATCGGCGTTCTGAAAGTGATCCTCTCGTTCTTCGGCCGCTGGATCCAGAAGATCGTCCCCCAGGCCGGGCTGCTCGGGTCCCTCGCGGGGATCGGGCTTGCCCTCATCGGGCTCGTCCCCCTCGTCGACATATTCGGCATGCCGCTGGTGGGGCTTATCGCTCTCGGGCTCGTTCTCTATACCCTTGTCGCGGAGATACCCCTTCCGAAAAACATCCCCGGCGTGTTTGCGGCGGTGGCGATCGGGACTCTCCTCTACTACGCGCTCGGACCGTCGGGCCTGGTCGGAGGGGGGTACAGCGCCCCGCCGTCCCCCGAATTTCATTTCGGTCTCCCCGTGCCGACGCTGGCATTCCTCGGCGGGATAGTCCCGGCGCTGACGTACCTCCCGATCGCGATTCCATTCGGGATACTGACCGTCGTGGGGGGAATCAACGTGACGGAGAGCGCCCGGGTCGCGGGGGATGATTACAACACGCGCGACATTCTCCTGACGGAGGCGGCGGCGACGCTCATCGCGGGGATCACCGGGGGGGTGGCGCAGTCCACGCCGTACATCGGCCAGCCCGCGTACAAACACATGGGCTCCCGCGCGGGATACACGGTCCTGACGGGCCTCTTCATCGGCATAGGCGGGATGTTCGGGTTCGTCTCGTTCATCGTCGAGCTCATACCGCGGGCGGTCCTGGCCCCCATCCTCGTCTTTGTCGCGATCGACATCATCGTCCAGTCATTCCACGCTTCGCCGGTGCGGCATGCGCCCGCCGTGGCGTTCGCCTTCTTCCCGACCATGGCTCGTCTGCTGGCGATAAAACTGGGGAATCCGGAATTCGTGCCGCCGGAGAACTTCGCGCGGCTGATGGAGGCCCCCGGGAGGGCCCTCCCCGAGCTCCTCGTGACCGTGGCGCTCGGCAACGGGTTCATCGTAACGGCGATGCTCTGGGGAGGGTTCCTTGCCGTGCTCATCGACAGGCGGATCCGTGCCGCGGCGGCCTATCTTCTCGTTCTCGCGCTGTTGACGTTTTTCGGGGTCGTCCACTCGTCGTCGCCGGACGGACTCATGTATCTGCCGTGGACGCTCGCGGGGCTCGCGCGGCAGATCCCGTACCAGTTTGCCGCGGCATACGGCGCGCTCGCACTGCTGCTGCTCGCGCTCTCCTTCACGCAGGAAGGGAGGCAGCCCCCTCTCCGCGCATGACCCGCCCCGTGCGCGCCCGGAGGATTCGTTTACGGTGCGTCGAGTATCTGTCGCACCTCCGTCAGGACTTTCCGCATCTCGTAGGGCTTTTGCATGAACGCCCGCACCCCCGAGCGGAGCGCATCCGCCCTCATCTCCGGCTCCATGTACCCGCTTGCGAGTATGGCCCGTACGGAAGGATCGAGTGCCTTCATGGCGCTGTAGACCTGGTCGCCGCTCATCCGGGGGAGCCCGACGTCGCTTATGACGAGCGCGATCTCGTGCCGGTGCTTCCTGAACGCATCGAGGGCCCCGTTGCCGTCCGCTTCGGCAAGGACCGTGTACCCCGCCTCTTCCAGCGTCGAGCGGAGGAGCTCGCTTAATTCCTCCTCGTCCTCCACGATGAGGATCGTCTCGGTGCCCGCCCCGCCGGCGTCAGGGGAGGCCTCCACGGCCCCGGGCCCTGCACCCTCGATCGCGGCCGGCATCACCGGGAGGTAGATCGAGAACGTCGATCCCTCCTCCGGGCGGCTCTCGACGTGGATGAACCCCCCGTGGCTCTCGATGATGCCGAAGACGACAGCCATCCCCAG
>Ga0209698_10007608_pt1 | contig 11339 bp, 8 predicted proteins | sample LitLauG_LLR_2012_FD_187203 | JGI IMG/M metagenome (GOLD analysis project Ga0209698, IMG submission 187203) | Freshwater sediment microbial communities from Pennsylvania, USA - Little Laurel Run_MetaG_LLR_2012 (SPAdes) (version 2) | ecosystem: Environmental > Aquatic > Freshwater > Creek >... | reverse complement strand
GCCTTGTCCATCACCTTCCGCTCATCGACAGTCAGCAACAGGTGATCCTGCATCACAAACTTTCCTCCGATGATCACCGTCCGCACATCATTTCCCTTGAGCGAATAGGCAATCTGCGCGTAGATGTCATACATCGGCACGGCATTGGGCTCATTCAGGCTGATCAGAATAACGTCAGCCTTCTTTCCCGCTTCCAGCGATCCGATTTCCTTCTCCATGTGCAGCGCTCGCGCTCCGTCAATCGTCGCCATCTCGACAACGCTCTGTGCATTCAGCGCCAGCGGATCCATCTTCGAAACCTTCGCCAGTTTTGCTGCCAGATCGATCTCTTCCATCAGGTCCAGATCGTTGTTACTCCCCGCCGGCCCGTCCGTTCCCAATCCCACAGCCACGCCCGCAGCCCGCAGCTCTGGCACCGGAGACACGCCACTGGCAATCATCATGTTGCTCGACGGATTATGCACGCACCCCGCCCCGCGCTGCGCCAGCAGCTTTCGATCCGCCTCGTCCACAAAAATGCAGTGCGCCGCCACAATATCGGGGCCCAGCACTCCGATCTTCTCCAAATATGCCACCGGCGACATTCCGTTCGCCTTTTCCGAGTCTTCCCACTCCTTCTTCATCTCAGCGACATGGATCAGAATCGGCGCATGATACTTCCGAGCCAAGGCAGCCGCATCCTGCAAAGTCTTCTTCGAACACGTATAAATCGAATGCGGAGCCGGGGCAGCATGGATCAACGGATCCCCCTGCCAACGCTTCAGAAACTTTTCCGTATACGCCAGCATCTCCGCTTCGGATTTGTTGTCCGGCGCTGGGAAATCGATGAACGTTTCTCCCAGCACTGCGCGCATCCCCGCCGCCTGCGTCTCCTCGGCAATCGCATCTTCGAAGTAATACATGTCGGCAAACGTCGTCACTCCGGCGCGAATCTGCTCTGCTGCTGCCAGGCGCGTCCCCCATCGCACGAACTCCTCATTCACATTCTTCGCTTCTGCCGGGAAGATGTATTTGTAGAGCCAGTCATTGAGCGTGACGTCATCATGCAGCCCGCGAAACAGAGTCATGGGCACATGCGTGTGCCCATTGATGAACCCCGGCAGCACGAGATGTCCGCGCGCATCGATCACTTGCGCACTGTGATATCGCCCCTCAATCTCCGCCCGAGGCCCCACCGCAACAATCGAATCCCCGCGCACCGCCACGCTTCCGTCCGGATAGATCGCTCGCGTGGAATCCATCGTCACCACGATCCCCCCGCTGACCATCAGATCGACGCTCTGCTTCTGCTGCGCCAACCCTTGGGAACAGAGCAGAGTGAGAAATGACCCAAGAACGAGAGGAACGCCAGTCTTGATTTTCTTCATCTGGTTAGGAAAACCCCGAGAGTGCCCCACTTCTCCCTGCCTTTGGGAGAAGTGGGGGATTTTGATTTCCCGCATCCACCTAAATCTCCTTCTTCTCGACCACCGCAATCTCCGCATCCGGCACCGGCTTGCTCCGAAACACACTGAACTCCTTCACCTGATTCAGCACAAACGTAGGCACTCCCGTGCTAACGGGCACTTTCAACCGCCCAAACGTGGCGTCCTGCACGTCCTCCAACACGAACACGGGTCTCTCGTCCGCATTCGCGCACTCGATCTTCACGCTCTGCATCTCCAGCCCGCGCACATGCCGAACAAAGAAACCATGCGCCGGAGTCGTCCCAAACATATTCGGTTCCGGATACTGCTTCTCCTTCTCCGGAATCTGCAGCTCAGCTTCGCTCTTGGTCCCGCCCCCGCGATTTACAACAATCACGTCGCTGATTTTCACATCCTCGATGAAGTGCCCCGGAATCCCCGCCAGGATACAAGCAATCTTGGGCGATCCTTCCGCCTGCAAGCAGGTAATCCCGCTCAATACCAGTCGCCGGATCGTCCCCACCGGCACGCCCTTCGGCCCGCGCATCCGCGCACCCAGGCGCACGAAAATCGGCGCCTCATACACATCGCGCATCGTGATGTTCGTGCACGTCACATCTTCGATCACTGCTCCGTCAACGCTCTCAATCGTCAATCCGCGGCACCCGTCGAACACGCAATTCGATACGGTGATGTTCTTGAATCCCCCATTCGACTCCGTTCCAAACTTGATCCTCCCCGTCCGTGGCACCTTCTCATCGGCCGGGAACTTCTGCCATGTGCCATCGATCATCGTGCCTTCCCGGTAGGTTCCCGTCAGCAGGCAATTGCTGATCGTCACCATCTCAGTCGCACGCGCATATCCAAGCCCGAACGAACTCTTCAGGCAAATCCCATCGTCCCACGGAGAATTCACCGAACAATTCGACACCCGCACATTGCGGCAGCAATCGATATCCACACCGTCACGATTCGTATCGATTTTCAAATTGTCGATCGTGAGATTGTCGACCCCAGTCGCCAGAATTCCAAAGTGTCCACCGTGCAGAATCGAGAAATCGCGCAGCAGCACATTCCGGCAATTCTTCAGAGCGATTGCCTTGTTGGCGGCTCCGGGCTGTTCCGCAACCGGCCCCGAATCCCGTCCGGCTGCCCATCCGCGGCTCAGTCCTTTGCCCCAAATCAGCCCTGGCCCAAGAATTGAAATGTCGCTGAGTCCTTCACCCCAGATCAAACTGTTGTGCCAGTGATTGTGTCCGTAATCCTGATAGTCCTCCCAAGGCTTGTTTGATTCCGCCGGATCGTAACTCTGCGCGGCATCCGACGCCGAATCAGCGGCAACGATCGTTGCCCCCTGATCCAGATAAAGCGCAGCCTTGCTCTTCAAACGAATTGAGTAGCAAAGATAATTTCCCGCGCGGAAATAGACCGTGCCTCCACCCTCCGCAGCGGCCGCTTCAATCGCGCGATTGATCGCAGCCGTATCGAGCGTCTTCCCATCTCCCTTCGCGCCAAATGACTGTACGTCATAGGAGACCGGGTGCCCCATTTCTCTCGCGGTCTGCGCGCGAGAAGTGGGGAAATTAGCGCCCAGTGCGATTCCCGCAATCCCGGCAATCCCCGTGCTCTTAAGAAATCTCCGACGTGCATCGTCAGTCGATCGCATATTCCCTGCCTCCGCTGCCCATCGAAAAAGCTGCTCTCCGCGCTCTCTGCGTGTCCTCAGCGACCTTCGCGGTTAAATCTTTCACCCGTTCAATTTTCAGTCTCGCTCCTACCCCCGACTCTCCTCAAATAAAACTGAAAAAACTCCTCCGGATTCGAATTGAGGCACACCTGCGCATTCGGCGTACCCGGTTCCTCCCGCGTGAATCCTTTCTCATCCACGCGAATATGCAATGCCGTCACCGAACACAACTCCGGCTTCAACACAAACGCCACCGCCATGGGATCAAACAATGTCGGCGTCTCCTGCGCCCACAGGTGATACAGTATCGCCAACTGATCTGTCGCCGCCGTCCCCCGGGTAAACAGAAACTCCCGCTTCACCTCATCGAGCTTCAACTGCGTAGAATCCAGCGGCATCACAAACAGCGGCACACCCGAAGCGAACAATTTCTGTGCCGACGCCACGTCATTCAGAATGTTCCACTCCGGCATCGGCGGCACAGGCTCGTTGTAACCATAATCCCCGTAACCGCGCCGAACCGACCCACCCATAATCACCACCCGCTTGAGTTTCCGAAAGGTCGCAGAATCCTTATCAATGGCCGCCCCCACATTCATCAGCGGGCCAATCCCAATCAGCGTAATCTCGCCCGGATGCTTCCGAATCTGATCGAGCAGAAAATCCACCGCGTCCCCGTGGACGCCCTTCGCAAAACGCTCACTCTCCGCGTATTTCCTCTGCGACATCGGATTCTTGGTCGCGACCGCCTTCCCGGCCATCACCGGAATATCTGCCCGCCCCACCTCTCCCAAGAGCCGATCGGTGATCCTGGCGCGCAACTCGGTGTCGCCGAACGTTGTGGTCACGCCAAGAATCTCAAACTCGGGACTTTTCACCGCCAGCGCCAGCGCGAACGCATCATCCACGTCATCGCCAATATCCGTGTCGATGATGACTTTTTCCCGAGCCGCCTGCGCCCAACAGCAAACGGATCCGAAGCCCACGACTAAACAGGCGAGAACTATCCGGATGCGTTTCATAAGCCCACTCTTCTCCAAGGCGATAACGATATCCGAAATCGCGTCCCCGCGAAAAGAACCCGCCGGGTGCCCCACTTCTGGCCGATTTTGCCAGAAAGCCTGCCCTGAGCGGAGTCGAAGGGTGGGGATGTTGCCTGCTGGTCGGCCGTGTGCAACCACCCACAACGTGTCCTGAAGTCCACGTTAGGTTAATTACAGTAGGCATGTAACTCTCACCGAATCAAGCTCATCGCACATGGCCCCACTCCTGCATTTCCTCAGTGTGCCGCTAGCCGGCAGGAGGCAACCACAATGACCCGCATCACCAGCGCTCGCACCACTGAGAATCATTTTCTGACCTGGGGACGCAACACCAGCGCCCTGGTCTTCGCTGCCGTACTGATCATTTGCTCAGTCACGGTTGGATGTTCCAGCGACAAACCAAAACCCGTAAGCACCAACAACCAGATTCCGATCACGCAGACGCAATCGCAACCGCAGATGCAGCCGATGCCCGCACCCGTAGTGCAGGCTGAGAACAAGCCTGCTCCGAGGAAGCCTGTGGTTCACAAGAGGCCCGCGACCGTGAACTATACCGACAAGACCTACGGCGTGACCTTTGAATATCCGCGCCGCTACGCCATTGAGACTGGAGACGCCGCCACTGAACTCGTGACGTCGAATCCCGTCCCGATGAATTTCGTTCAGCCCGGTGGAGTCGCGCTCGCCGCGGTCGAACTCCCCGAGACAGGTTTCATCAACACCGACTTCTCGTCCGCATTCTTCAACGTGAGCGTCCACAAGACTCTCTCCGCCGAGCAATGCAGCGAGTTTGCAGTACCGCAGGCGATGTCGGACGCGAAATCTGAAACCACAACTCCGTCGACCGAGGTTGCGAAGGACGCGGCGAAGGAAGCTGCGAAGCAGGATTCCACTCCGAAGTCTGACGCGCAAGCGGGCCCGACCAACGATCCGGCGAAACAGACGATCGCTTCGACCGACCCAGGAAAGCTGATGCTCGGCGACATGGAACTCCGCGCCACCGAAGCCGTCAGCGGCGAAGGCACGCGCCAGAGCGACTCGAAGTACTTCCACATCTACCAGAATGGAGCCTGCTACGAGTTTGCCCTGAACGTCACCACCGACGCGTCGGCAGATGGGCTGGTGAAGCACGTCGATCGCGACAAAGTCTTCAACCGCCTGGAGCAGATTCTCTCCACAGTGAAGATCAACCCGATTACGCCCGAGGTAACGGCCGAAGCCCCCTCTCCCGCTGTGTCGACAACCCCAGCGCAGTAAGTTGTCCGCCGGGTGTAGTAACTGGGTGCCCCACTTCTGGCCGTTTTTGCCAGAAGTGGGGTTTTAGTTTCCGAAAGACCCCAACTCATCCTCCCAATTTTTTCCCGTTGAAAATCCGCCCGACCGGAAGTAAAGTAACTCACCTTTCCCCGCGCGCCGTAATCGTGACTTAGCAGCGCGCTAACTGGGCTTCCTCGCAAGCTGTCAAACAGTTCTTAAATCGGCGCCGGCTTCCCGTGTGCGGCGGATCCGGCCATCAGTCCAGGCCAAGTCTCGTCTATCAAACGAAAGGAAACCGACCGTCATGCCGAGAAAAGCCAAAGCCACTCTGTCCCAGCCGCTGTTTCAAGAACCAGTTTTCAGCGAGGGCGTCCCAACTCCCGATCCTTCACAATTCACTACTACTCCCAACGACAATCAGTTCTACACGACCGAAGTCAACGCGCTCCTGAAGACCGAGGTCGTCTCCTTTCCCAAGGCCGGCGGCAAGCCTGGAGACCTGTTTCCGCTCCAGACGGCCTGGGGGCCTCACGGCTCCGACATCATCGCCGCGATCGACAGCGCCAAAAGCATCACCTTCCAGATGATCGGCGACAGCGGCGCCACGGCGACCAGGACCTTCGGCGCAATGATCAAGGTCGCTGACGCCGTCACCAACGACTTTCACACGTCGACGCCCGCCAACCGCCCATCATTCCTCTTCCACCTCGGCGACGTCGTCTACAACTTCGGAGAGGCTCTCTACTACTACGACCAGTTCTACGATCCCTACCGCGACTATCCGGCGCCGATCTTCGCGATTCCCGGTAACCATGACTCGTTCGTCCTGCCGCAAACTCCGGCGGGCCAGGAGCCGCTGACTATCTTCCAGCGTCAGTTCTGCAACCCTCAGCTCGTGGTCACCCCCGAAGCCGGATCACTCCACCGCACTGCGATGACGCAGCCTGGCGTCTACTTCGCTCTCGACGCCCCTTACGTGCGCATCATCGGACTCTTCAGCAACGCGCTCGAAGATCCCGGCGTCATCTCCAGTCAAACCAGCCTGACGGCCGCAGCCGCTCCCGTCGGCAAGAAAAAGGGAGGCGCTGGCAAAGGCAACGCTGGAAGTGCCAAGACCTGGCCCAACGTCCCCGACTACCAGCTCGCCTTCCTGACCGCGCAGCTGCAGAACATCAAAACCAGTGGATATACGGGGGCAGTAATCCTCGCCATGCACCATCCGCCCTTCACATATGGAACGCCCGCGGGTGGATCAAGCGGCGGCAAGCACTACGGCTGTCCGCTGATGCTCGCCGAGATCGACAACATCTGCAAAACCGTCGGCGTCTACCCCCACGCCGTGATCTCGGGCCACGCGCATAATTACCAGCGCTACACGCGCGGCCTGAACCTTGCCGGCAAGAACTACACGGTCCCCTTCATCATCTGCGGAGACAGCGGCCACAATGTCGACGGCCTGGTGAAATCCAGCTTCGGCTCAACCCCGAAGGAGCCTGGCGATAACATCGACGTCAGCTACCTCGACAGCAGCACCGTATTTACTCCCACCACACTGAAACTCAACAAGCACGACCAGAAGAACTCCGGATACCTGCGTGTCTCCGTCACCTCGACGCAACTGACCATCACCTTCAACCCCGTGAATCGCGCCGGAGGCCCAACGACGCCGGACACCGTCACGGTCGACCTGGCGTCTCACACCGCGAAGGGATGATCCAGCAAGAAAACAAATGGGGTGCCCCACGTCTCGCCGCAGTTGCGAGACGTGGGAATCCGAACCGCAAGTATCGCAATGAACAATCAGATTGAGGGGCACAACCTCATGTTGCTCATTGCTCAATGCTCATAGCTCGTCATGCCCCTCGTAACTCTCCCGTCGTTACGCTCGTAATGGCCCGAAGGAAATCTTGTTCTCGCCGACACAAGGGCTAGACTTTTCTTAAATTGGGTTGGGGTTCGGCTGGAGAGGTCGGGCCATGATCGAACGACGCAAGCATCCGCGATTTAAAATCACTGTTCCGGTCGAAGTCCATACCGAAGGCAGTACCGCTCCTCTGCGCTGCGCCACATCTGACTTAAGCCTCGACGGATGCTACATCGAGAGCATGTACCCTTTTCCGAAGGAAACATGCCTCGAACTTAAAATCGAAGCCGGCGAAACTCTTCTCATCGCAGCGAAGGTCGTCACCTGTGACCCGCAAGTCGGCAACGGAATCCAATTCCTGCGCATGCTGCCCGAAGACGAAGCGGCTCTGGCCAAGTTCCTGGAGCACGCCGCTCATCAGGACCTGGCGCACAAGTTCTGACAAACATCGCGTAGAAGGAACTTTCCCTTACCCACACAACGAACATCGAGTTGTGTGGGCCACCCTCGGAACTCTATCTTCAAGGACTCGACGGTGGCCCATTCAAGCCCGATTTTGGCTTGAGTGGGGCAGTTCGACGGATGGACAAAGTCTTCCCGCCGCTCGCTCACGTTTGCGCGCCGTCCATCATCAGCGCCCTGAATCTTTCAGTCCCCTGAAGGAATTCTCCCCCCAACGTCGCTTATATCAGTGAGCGGCAAAACGGCCATTCCCCGCCGGACTCGCTCCTAATCTCAATTCAGGAGTCTTGCTATGAAATCTCTGTCTCTCTTTCTCTTCGTAGTCCTGGCCTTCGTCTCGACGGCGTTTGCCGCCATGAACGGCCCCACGGGCCTCGCGGTCGACGCCAGCGGCAACCTTTATGTTTCTAACTTCGGGGCCAACACCGTCCAGGTTTATAACCCAAGTCGCACGCTCATTCGCACTATCAGCAACGGCGTGAACCAGCCCTTCGGAGTGGCGGCAGGGCCCTGGGGCTATGTCTATGTTGCGAACTTCGGCGGTGGCACCGTCACTTCCTATGACGCAAAAGGCAACCTGGTGAACACCATCACTGGGCTGGTCAACCCCCTCAACTTGACGGTCGACGGATTAAGCGACGTTTGGGTTATCGACCAATCGCTCACGAGGTTGTCGGTCTTCGACCTCGGAAACGCTTCGATCTATTCGCAGAGTCTTGCCGGAAGCACCACTTCTGCCTTCCTCGGAGTCTCCGAGTATGGCGGCCTGCTGAGTCTGTTGAGCTCCAACTCCACCGACAATGTAGTCTCCGCGTTAACCGCCGACCTGCTGCACTCCGGCACGAGCGTCGGTATTTCCGGAACGGTGCCAGGCTCCCCGTCCTCAATCGTGCTCGACAGCAAAGGCTCTCTTTGGGTCACCAACGCCAACGGTCAGGTCTATCACTCAACCAACCTCAGCACCGCTTTCACCAAGCTATTGACCCTTTCCTACGCTCCCTCGGGCATAGCCGTCGATCGCACACACAACCGAGTCTACTTCTCGCACAACATCGGGAACAGCGTCGATGTCTACACTACGACGGGAAAGTTCGTTGCCACAATCAACTGATCAGCGGGAATCGACGATATCCCAGTCGATCGATCAAGCATGATCGGGCTCTCATCAAGCGCTGGCTATTTTCCGAACAGCGGACGCTGCGACTCATCGCGGCGTCCGGCCTTCGGGGAAACAAACTTGCATGGGAAAGTCCTAGTCCCAACGAGTCGTTGCCTGTCGGAGTCCAAAAGCCGCCTCCAGGATCCAACCCGGAATGGAGGTAGTCGCCGCCAACTATCTACGGTGCAAGATCACGTGCGTCGCCCGCTCGCCCGCAACGCTCCGCTCGACAACAAATCCCCTCTCATGCAGATCAATCCCCGCAAATAGGTTCTCCCCTTGCCCCAACAGCAACGGCGACGCCGCAAGATGCACCTCATCGATCGCGACAACTCTAAGATACTGACGAATCGTAGCCACGCCTCCGCCGATCCGCACGTCCTTACCCCGTGCCGCCTCCCGCGCCTGCTTCAACGCTGGCTCCGCTCCATCCGACACGAAATAAAACGTGGTCCCGCCCTTCATCTCTAAAGGAGCCCGCGCATGATGGGTCAACACAAACACCGGAACATGATACGGAGGCTCATCACCCCACCATCCTTTCCACGAATCATCCGGCCAAGGCCCGCGCACCGGACCGAACATGTTCCGCCCCAGAATCCAGGCGCCGACGTTCTCCAGCGACTTCAGAGCGAAATCGTTGTCGACGCCACACTCCCCTCCGCTCTGCCCGGTCATCTTCTTGAACACTTCGGTATGAAATAACCAGTTGTGCAGCTCGGTTCCGCGGACGCCAAGCGGATTCTGCAAATCCTGCCGCGGTCCCGCTCCGAACCCGTCTATCGAAATGGAGAAAGCAGCCACTCGAACCTTGCTCATGCCCGAGATTGTATTCGGGGTTCGCATTACCGAGGGAAAAAGTGTCGGAGTACAATCGGCCATGCCCCATCTCAGCCCCTCCGCCATCGGCGCCATCCGGACCTTCTCCTTCAGGATGGCGAACGGAACCGTCGGCCTGCCTCTGCTCGAAGGCGTCGACTACGCCGGCATCTTCCGCGAGCCAAGCGCGCTCGAGCAGGCCTACGCCATCTTCGCAAACGTGCTGGAGTTCGATGAAAACGGCAGGGTACTCAATGCCAAGCATGCTGAGAAAAGAGCCGCGCAATTCATTCTCAGCTACGTAACCGGGAAGGTCGAAAAACCGCCCTTCGAAGAATGGGAGGTGCGCCTTCACACGCCGCCCCCGCGAGTCGATTCCAAATGATCGAGCCGTCCAATCTAGGAGCAAATCCCCGACAGAACTCCGGCGGCGGAAACACGGACCAAGCCGCGAAGCGGCGAAAGAATGCAGCCCACGACGCAAGTCGTGGGTGAACGTGGGAAAATGTTCAAGCTCCGAAGGTGCGAAAGAAACTCCAGCAAGCGACTACCGATTGGCCACCCGCCCCCACTCTTTCATAAATTCCCAACATGGGAGGTTGCCCCACCCTTCCCGCGCCGTTTGCGGGAGGATGGGCCTTCCGCGCGGACTACAATCTGCATGAATGCACGTCAAGCCAGTCCGCTATCAAAACCAGCGCTGCCTGCATTTCATCACGTTTAGTTGCTATCACCGGATGCCGCTGCTCGATCCCTTGCCAGCGAAGCAAACCTTCGAGCGAGAACTAGAGCGGGTCCGCGCCTGGTACGGCTGCTACATCACTGGTTATGTAGTGATGCCTGAACACGTACACCTTCTAATCAGCGAACCAGAACGCTCGAAATTATCCGTCGTGATCCAGATGCTCAACAGATCACATCACGAAAGCTGCGCGCCGAACCTCTCCCGCAATTCTGGCAAGTCCGCTACTACGATTTTCCGGTATGGACCGAAGCGAAACGCATCGATAAGCTGCGCTACATCCATCGCAATCCGGTGAAACGAGGACTGGTCGAGAGGCCAGAGGATTGGAAATGGAGCAGCTTTGTTCACTATGCAACGGGGACGGAAGGGATTGTCGAGATCGAATCGCAGTGGACGGCGCGAAGGCGAGAACAAACTGGTGTCGTGCTCCTGGCGAAAGCCCATCCTCCCGCAAAGAACGCGGGAAGGGTGGGGCAACCTCATTTTGAGAAACTATGAAAGGATGGGCCGTCCCGGATGACCAGTGGTTTCGCTTCTGCGGCCACCGCTACAACTGCGGTTGCCCCATCCTTTCGCGCCTTTTGCGAAAGGGTGGGAATCCCGGACGCGAAGATCGGAAGGGATGAGCGACCCGCGACTGGTGGAGAGGCCAGAGGATTGGAAATAGAGCAGCTTTGTTCACCATGCAACGGGGACGATCGAATCGCAATGGAACGCGCGCAGGGGAGAACGACTTGGTGCCGTGCTCCTAGCCAAAGCCCACCCTCCCACCAAGAACGGGGGAAGGGCGGGGCAACCTCATTTTGAGAACCTGTGAACGGATGGGCCGGTCCCGGATAGCCCGTGGTTTCGCATCTGCGGCCACCGCTACAACTGCGGTTGCCCCATCCTTTCGCG